>ERZ1090881.182-NODE-182-length-31353-cov-17.368682_pt1 | contig 31353 bp, 31 predicted proteins | sample MGYA00478470_ERZ1090881 | MGnify/ENA primary metagenome ERZ1090881 (study PRJEB33644, sample SAMEA5815736) | chicken gut metagenome | biome: Chicken; feature: Gastrointestinal Tract; material: Caecum | place: Ireland | collected 2019-01-01 | study: A study of the...
GTCGCCGCGGCCCCAAAACACACCCCCCCCGGGGGGGGGGGCCCCCCCCCCCCCCCCCCCCCCGCCCCGTGGCTTTGTCTTTTCTTCGTTACATAACTGCGTCCGTCGCGGTGTAGCCCTCGAGCGAGTTCTGTCTGACCTGGATGCAGACATACCTGATCGCGCTGTCTGCTGCGGCGAAGAACTGCCGCTTTGCCGCGGGAGCGATGCGCAGCCAGTCGCCCGCCTTGAGAGCGACCTCCTCGCCGTCGATGACCGCCTTGCCTGCGCCCTCCAAAATGCCGTAGATCTCCTCATTGCACTTGTGTGCATGGACAAAGGGAACGCCTGCGCCCGCGGGCAGAAGGTTGATGCTCACCTCTGCGCCCGTCAGGGAGAGTGCGTCATGGAGTTCGGTGCGCGCCCCTTCGGCGACGCTGACTTTGTTGTAATTGGACATAAGTTTTACCTCCGAATCTGATTCTACCCGTATTGTAGCGCAAAAAGTTACGACTGTCACGGTTGTTACAATTTGATTACTCACATATAATTTTGTAACTTGGTATATTTTTGATACCAATGGGCTTGACAGCGCAGATAAGTTGGGGTATAATCACAGAAAAGGAGGCCTTATATGCTGACGAAAGACGAGTTGCCCGAGTGTCCCGTTGCCACCACGGTACAGCTGATCGGCAACAAATGGAAGCTGCTCATCATCCGCAATCTGCTGGATCGTCCGCAGCGGTTTACCGAACTGAAAAACGGCGTCCCGGGGATCTCGCAGAAGGTGCTTACCGATAACCTGCGCGCCATGGAGGGGGACGGAATTGTCTCGCGCGAGGTATTTGCCGAGGTTCCGCCGCGCGTGATCTATTCTTTGACCGACATCGGGCAGTCCCTTCTGCCCATCATCGACGCGATGGCAGACTGGGGCAACAGCTACAAGCACTGTATCTGAACAATTGCCGATACAGCAGCCTGAGCGACATTTTGCCTTGCTCGAGTCCTCGGCAAACAAAAAAGACGGACTTTGATCCGTCTTTTGGTGTGTCCGCCGGGGATACTTCGGCGGCAGGCCGCCGCGTGCGCCGCTGCGCGTCGGGTGAACCCGGTAGGGCGATGCGGCAGGGATACCACGCAAAAAAGCCCCATAAAGGGGCTTTTTGCGTGGTGCACCCGGCGGGGATCGAACCCACAACCTTCAGCGTCGGAGGCTGACACGCTATCCAATTGCGCCACGAGTGCTTTTCAATTAAACACATTATAGCACAAGTCGGGCAAAAATGCTTTCTATTTTGGGGGGATTGTGCTATAATTTCAAAAAAAATTTTCGGGAGGTCGCCATGCACGAGCGGGTCGTGGTCGGAATGAGCGGCGGGGTGGACAGTTCGGTCGCCGCGCTTCTCTTAAAACAGCAGGGATACGACGTCGTCGGACTGTTCATGCGCAACTGGGAGGAGTCGGACGAGAACGGCGCCTGCACGGCGGACGAGGACTATGCCGACGTCGTGCGCGTGTGCGGGCTTCTCGACATTCCCTATTACACCGTCGATTTTTCCAGACAATATATGGACCGCGTCTTTGCGCACTTTTTGGCCGAATACCGCGCGGGCAGGACGCCCAATCCCGACGTTTTATGCAACCGCGAGATCAAATTTGGTCCCTTCAAGGACTATGCCCGCCGGCTGGGCGCGGACTATATCGCCACGGGGCACTACTGCGCCATCTCGCATGAGGGCGGCGTGCACCGCCTCTTAAAGCCCAGGGACGCCGCCAAGGATCAGACATACTTTCTCAATCAGCTCTCGCAAGAGCAATTGGAGGGCGTCCTGTTCCCGCTTGCCGACCTTGAAAAGGCTGAAGTTCGCGCGATTGCCGAGCGGCACGGGCTTGCGACGGCGCGCAAGAAGGACTCCACGGGCATCTGCTTTATCGGCGAGCGCAACTTCCGCAAGTTTCTGCGCGAATACCTGCCCGCGCAGCCGGGCAAGATCGTCACGCTGGACGGCGAGGAAGTCGGCGAGCACATCGGGCTCATGTACTACACGGTGGGTCAGCGCCGTGGGCTCGATCTCGGCGGCAGGAAGGGCGAGGACGGCAGGTGGTTCGTCGTCAGAAAGGATCTTGCCCACAACATTCTCTATGTCTCGCACGGGGACGAGCGCCCGCTCTTTTCGGACGGCTGCACGGTGGAGGGGGTCAACTTTATTCCCTTCCCGCCCGAAAAAGATGCGTTTGCCTGCCGCGCGAAGATGCGCTACCGTCAGCCCGAGCAGGGCGTGCGCGTCGAACGGACGGGCGAGACGTCGCTTACCATCTGCTTTGACGAGCCGCAGCGCGCCGTCACGGAGGGGCAGTATGCCGTCCTCTATGACGAGACGCAGTGCCTGGGCGGCGGCGTCATCACGTCCTCTTTTCGCAAGATGGCGTGACGGACGCAAACAATCTTCGTATAAAATTTATGAAAATTGTCAATACCTTCCGCACAGATGCGGAGGGTATTTTGGTATGAAAAAAGCGGCAGTATTTCTCCTGGCGGCGGCGATCGGACTGATTGCGCTCCTTGCTTGCAGCACGCAGACGGGCGGGAGCGCGGCAAACACGGAGTACCTGCGCATCCATATCCGCGCCAATTCCAACGGGGAAGCGGACCAGGCGGTCAAGTACAAGGTGCGCGACGGCATCGTGGCGTACCTCACCCCGTTGGCGGCGTCCTGCACGACCAAGCAGCAGGCGATCAATGCCATCTCGGAAAATCTGGCGGGCATTGAGGCGGTCGCCGAACGCGTCCTATATGAGAACGGCTATTCCTACGGCGCGCGGGCGAGCATCCGGGCGGAGGAATTTCCCACGCGCGTCTATGACGGCGTGACGCTGGAGGCGGGCGTATACGATGCGCTCATCGTCGAACTGGGGACGGGCGCGGGCGACAACTGGTGGTGCGTCGTCTATCCGCCGCTCTGCTTTACGGGCGGCAACGTCAGTGTGACCTACCGCAGCAAGATTTTGGAGATCATTGAAAGTTTTTTTGATTAGTGCATTTGGGGTGCGCCTTTCGCTTTGGCGGAAGGCGCGCCTTATCGTTTGGCGCAAAAAATGGGATACGTCCGTGTAAAATGAAGCCGTCTGCATAATTTTTTCCCGAATTGCGCAAGGTGGACGTAGGAGGACAGTATGAAGAAAGGTTTGATGATCGGTGCGCTGTCGCTTGCACTGCTTGCAGCGGCGGTCGCGGGCGTCGCGGGCGGTCACGCCATGCACGCCGAAACGCAGCTTGTCGCCGTCCAGACGGCGGTGCTGCGGCAGGGAAGTTCGGGCGGCGAGGTCAAGGAAGTCCAACGCCGCCTGAAGAACTGGGGCTACTATTCGGGCGCGGTGGACGGCATCTTCGGCGAAGGGACGCGCAAGGCAGTCATCAGTTTTCAGCAAAAGAACGGGCTGACGGCGGACGGCATCGTCGGCAAGGCGACCTATAAGGCGCTGGGCATGAACGACTCCTACAATGCGCTCAACGGCTCCTCTTCGAGCAGTTCGGGCGGCGTCAGCGGCTATACCTCGTCGGACGTCTACCTCATGGCAAAGGCGATCTATGCCGAGGGCAGAGGGGAGAGCTACACGGGGCAGGTCGCCATCGGCGCGGTCATCATGAACAGAGTCAAGAGTCCTGATTTCCCCAACACGATCGCGGGCGTCATCTACCAGAAGGGCGCCTTCACCGCGGTGGACGACGGGCAGATCAATCTGGAGCCCAACGACACGGCGTACCGCGCCGCGCGCGACGCCATCAACGGCTGGGATCCCACCTACGGGTGTCTGTATTACTACAACCCCGCCGTCGCGACCAGTTCATGGATCTTCGGCAGGGAAACGGTGACGGTCATCGGCAAGCACGTCTTTGCCATTTAAGGAGGAGTTATGGAGAAAAAGATCGGGAAAAACATGTCCAGCGGCGCAAAAAAGGTAGAGGCGCTGGGCGACGACGCACATCAGATAAAGCCGCAGGAGACGTCGGCGCGGCAGACCAAGGGCGTCCGTAAAACGCAGAAGCGCACAAGTCAGCAGAGCGCGGCGCAGCAGGCGGTGCAGGCGGAACAGGAGGCGGCGGACGCCCGCTTCGAAGCCGCCAAGGCGCGCGCTGCCAAAAAGGAAGCGAAGAAGCTTGCGCTCGCGCAGAAGAAGCAGGAAAAACTCACGCAAAAGCAAGAGGCGCGCGAGAAAAAGGAGGAGGCGGCCGCTGCGAGCAAGAGCGAACGCGCGGAGAAGCTTGCCCAGAAGGCGGCAAGAAAGCAGATGCTCGCCACCGAGAGCGAAGCAGAGCGCACGGCGCGGCGCAACCGCGAAAAGCGCGCCCGCCTCGCTGAGCGCAGGCAAAAGGCGGAGGCGCGCGAACAGAAGCTCAAGGAAAAGCAGGAGGCGCGCAAGAAGGCGCAGGAGAAGCGCGCCGCGCAGCGCAGGGATAACAAGAAGTCGGGCGGCGGCAAGAAGCGCGCGCCGGGCATCGGCGGCTGGATCGCCGCAGTCAGCGTGCTGGGGGCGGCGTGCCTTGCCTTAGCGACCGTCGTCACGGCGGGATATTTCCGCATGAACGACATGATGATGCAGTCGGCAAACGGATATCGCGCCACCCTCTACGAGCTGGTCTCCGTCTCCGAGGACATGGACGACAACTTTGCCAAGCTGCGCATCTCCTCGGGCACGGGCGAACAGCGCACGCTGCTCACGGAAATCCTGGTGGACAGTGCCATTTTAGAGAGCGCGCTTGAAAAAATGCCCGTGGACGCGGCGACGGGGACGGACATGTCCTCCTTTATCAACCGCACGAACGCGACGGCGCGCGCCATGCTGCAAAAGCTCTCCTCGGGCGGCACGCTCACGCAGGAGGACCGCGAGCGCCTCGCCGCGCTGTACGAGACCAACGCGACGCTGTGCGCCGAACTCAACGACCTCGCGCTGCACACGCCCGCCGATCAGCTGCAGGCATTCTTTGACGGCGCGCAGGGGGACGTCACCAACCGCCTCTCCGAACTCGGGCAGGGCATGCGCGCGGAGCGCAAGGAGATAAGCGACGTCCCGTTCGCGGGCGAGGGCAACGTGGAGGACAATCAGCTCGCGGGCGTTGTGGAGATCACTGCGTCGGACGCCGAGCAGAAGGTACGCCAGTACTTTGAGGGCTACCATATTGCCGACGTCAGGCTGACGGGCGAGACGCTCGCGCGCGACGTCAGGGCGTACAACTTTGTGCTGACGGACGAGAACGGCACGGAATTCTTTGCACAGGTCACCAAGAACGGCGGTCAGCTCGCCTTCTTTGACAGCTTCGAGGCGTGCACCACCAAGAATTTCGATCTGGACAGCTGCGATACCATCGCGCAGGCGTATCTCAAGACGCTGGGTTATGAGCATCTGACGCCCGTCTGGTTCTCCGATGCGGGCATGGTCGCCTCCATCACCTACGTCGCCGAGATCGAGGGCGTGCGCGTCTATCCGGACATGATCCGCGTGCGCGTCTGCGAGGAGAAGGGCAGAGTGGTCGGTATGGATGCAAGGGGGTATCTTGTCAACCACCACGGCGAGCGGAACACGTCGCCCGCCCTTACTAAGGCGGAGGCGCAGGCAAAGCTCTCTTCCGATCTGGAGGTGAAGTCGGCGCATCTCGCGCTCATCCCCGTGCGGGGCAGGGAGATGCTCACCTATGAGTTCGTCTGCATGAGCGGCGAGGAGCAGTTCATCCTCTACCTCGATGCCCGCACGGGCGAGGAAGTGCGCATCTTCCGCGTGCACGCGAGCGCGCAGGGCAGCTACCTTTCGTAACGGAAATTTGCATGAAACAGCCGGGCAATTGCCCGGTTTTTTCTTGGAAAAATTGCGCCTGCCGTCCGCCGCGCGGGATGCGGAACGTGACAAAATCAACTTCTTGACAGAAAGCGCGCGCAAACTCTTGCAAAATGGCGCGATTTGAAGTAAAATAGGCATAGTGTACGGGCATTTGTGCGCCCGCTTCACAAAAGAGATCGGAACGGGAGGGAGTTATGTTTCACGTCGTGCTGGTACAGCCGGAGATCCCGCAGAACACGGGCAATATCGCGCGCACCTGCGCCGCGACGGGCTGTACGCTGCACCTCGTCCGTCCGCTCGGGTTTGAAATTTCCGATAAATACCTGAGGCGCGCGGGGCTGGATTACTGGCACCTCGTCAACGTGGAAGTGCATGAGAGCCTCGAAGCCTTTCTTGCGCAGTACCCCGCGGCAAGGCTGCACCTGTTCACGACCAAGGCAAAGCGGACGTATACGCAGGCGCAGTACCGCGCGGGGGACTTCCTCGTGTTCGGGCGGGAGACGCGCGGGCTGGACGAAGAATTTTTAGTGCAGCACCCCGAGGAATGCGTCCGCATTCCCATGCGGGAGGAGGCGCGCTCCTTAAACCTCTCCAACAGCGTTGCGATCGCCGTGTATGAGGGCCTGCGGCAGAACGATTTTGCCGCCCTCGCGCAGGAAGGCGACCTGCACCGCCTTACATGGTGAGGCGGTTCGCGCCCGTGCTTGCTGCCATACTCTGGCTGGCGGGGACAATTCTGCTGTTTTTGCCCCTGCCGCAAAGTATCGCGGCGGAGCAAACGTATCTCTGCTTTTGGGAGAGCGGCGTGACGGAGGAGAGCTACGCCTCTGCCTTTGCCGATTTTGCGGGCGCGGACGAGGCGCGCATTTTTTTGCAAAGGGACGGACAGACGGGCGTGATCGCCCCGTCGCAGGCATACGGCGCGGCATACCGGACGCTGGATGCGGGCAGCTATCCGGAGGTGCTCTCCCTCTCGCAGGAGGGCTGCACGCGGCTGGAGCGCGCGGCACTCGTGCGCATCTTCTCGTGCAGGCTCTGGTACGCGAACGGGTTGTTTGTCTGGAACGGCGAGACGCTCGTCCCTGTCGACGCGCCGCGCAGCGATCATGACGGCACGCTCACTCTCTTTGCGGGCTTCCCTACGGCGGAGACCATCGCAGAGCTCGGCGTGACGACGATACATTGCCGCGAGGGCGTGGAGCTTTCCGCTGCCCGCCTCGAAGGGACGCAGGTTGCGCGCATTCTCGTTGCTCCGCCCTATGCTTCGGACGGGAGCGTCGTCACACTGGAGACGGCGGGCGGCAGGCGCATCGTGTGCGCCGCGCCGACGGCGACCTCGTTCATCCTGCCCGACGCGGACTATGCGGACGAGGGCGCGCTCGCTGCCTGCACCTCGCTCTGCGAACTGACGCTGCCCTTCGTCGGGAGTGCGAAGAGCAGCGCGGGGAGCAACTTCGAAGGGCTGTTTGCTCACCTGTTTGTCTCAGATTTCAGGTACCGTGTGCCGGAAACGCTTACCAAAGTCACGGTGACGGGCGGCGTGCTCGCGGCAAACGCGTTCTATGCCTGCCCGAGGATCGAAGAGGTAAATGCCTGCACCGTTCCCGCGCAGAATATCGATGCGGACGCCTTTGTCGGCATGGCGGGTCTCCGATCGCTGCACACGCCGCGCGCCGACGTGCGCCTGACGGGAAGTTTTACAGCATCGCCGCTTGCCTGCGGCTGTACGCAATATACGAGGATATAACAACGCGCCGCAGGGCGGAAGGAGGAGAAAAATGCTCAAAAAACTGTTCAGTCGGTTTTTCATCGTCGCCATGACCATCCTTTTGCTCTTTCTGGTCGAAGTCGGCGTCACCGTCGGGCTCGGTTACTTTCTGACCTATCTCCTCATTCTGCTGATCAACGAGCAGTTTGCGGCGTCCTGGGGCATCCTCATCGTACAGGCGATCTCGGGCATCGTCGTGTTCATCACCGCCATTCACGCCGCCAACCGCGACATGGTCCCCGAGACCAAGATCCCGTGGATCTTGTGCATCATCGCGCTCGGACTGTTCGGCGTCGCCATCTACACGACCTTTTCCTCTCACCGCCCCAGCCGCAAGAACCGCACGCGCGCGATGCAGATCTTTGAAAATGCCCGTCAGTTTGAAGATGGCGGCGTTCCGCGCGCCCGCCTGGATGCAGAGATGCGCCGCTGGTCGGACGTAAGCGAGGCGCTCTTGAGCAGCAACGACGCGGCGCTCGTCTACGAGAACACCAAGACGGAGTACTTCCCCGTTGGCGAGGCGTTCCGCACCCGCCTCATTGCCGATCTGGAGCGCGCCGAGAAGTACATCTTCATGGAGTACTTCATCATCAAGAAAGGCGAATTCTGGAACGAGATCCTCGAAGTGCTCGCGCGCAAGGTAAAAGAGGGCGTCGAGGTGCGCTTCATGTACGACGATATCGGCTGCATGGGCTGCGTCAATACCTTTTATCCCAAAAAGCTTCAAAAGCTCGGCATCAAGTGCCATAAGTTTTCCCCCTTCGTGCCCGTGCTCTCCAACGTGCACAACAACCGCGACCATAGAAAGATCACCGTCATCGACGGCAAGATCGGCTATACGGGCGGCATCAATCTTGCCGACGAGTACGTCAACATCAATTCCCCCTTCGGACACTGGAAGGATACCGCCATCCGCCTGGAGGGCGAGGGCGTCAAGGGGCTGCTGCTCATGTTCTTGAAGCTTTTTAACCTCTCGGCAAAGGGGGAGGCGGAGGACTTCATTCCCTATATCCCCAAGACGTATGAAAAATTCGAAGGACAGGGCTTCGTGCAGCCGTACGGCAGCGGGCCGCGCCCCGTCTATCCGCGCAGCGTGGGCGAGGACGTGTATATCAACATTCTGAGCATGGCGCGTCACTATGTGTGGATCATGACGCCCTATCTCATCATCGACTACCGCATGCGCGAGGCGCTCGTGCTCGCGGCGGAGCGCGGCGTGGACGTGCGCATCACCACGCCGCACATTCCCGATAAAAAGGTGGCGTTTGCGCTCACCCGCTCCAACTATATGGCGCTCATCAAGGGCGGCGTCAAGATCTACGAATACACGCCCGGCTTCGTACATGCCAAGGGCTTTTTGGCGGACGACAAGGCGGCGGTCGTCGGGACGATCAACCTCGACTACCGCTCCTTCATGCACCACTATGAGAACGCCGTGTTCATGTACGATACGGCGGCGATCCCCGCCATCAAAGAGGACATGCTCCGCACCATTGCCGCCTCCTCTCTGCAGACGCAGGAGGACGCCAAGAAGAACGTCGTCTGGCGGTGGGTATGCGAGATCGCCAAACTGTTTGCGCCTCTCTTTTGAGACGCCACAAACCGCCCGTGCGGCGGACGATTACGGAGGAAGTTATGATCCATTCTCTTTCGGGCGGCGTGCTCTCGGACGGCGAGGTGTACACCTTCGCCAAGGTGGACGTGGCGGGCACGCCCCGCTGGTATCTTGCGCCGTTCAAGGTCGAGGCGGGCGCAAAGGTGCTCGTTCCCTTCGAACGTGAGAATGCGGAGGGGGTCGTTGTCCGCACGGAGAACTGCACCCGTCAGACCGCGCCCGTGCCCGTCGGCAGGGCAAAGCGCATTTTGCGTATTTTATCGTGACATTGTAATATGCTGTGCGCCCCTGCGCGGAATCCTCCGCGCAGGGGCGCGCGTCGGAATCAACGGGCGGGACGACCATCCCGCCGATACGAAAGGAGAGAACTTTGAAGCATCTGTTTTCCTGCCTGAAGGCATACCGCAAGGAGGCCATCCTCGCGCCCCTCTTTAAGCTGTGCGAAGCGGTGATGGAACTGCTCGTGCCCCTGGTCGTTGCGCAGATCATGGACATCGGCATCGCGGGCGGCGACGTCGGCTATATCCTCACGCGCTGCCTTATCCTCGTCGCGTTCGGCGTCGCGGGGCTTGCGTTCGCGCTCACGGCGCAGTTCTTCGCGGCAAAGGCGGCGGTGGGCGCGTCGGCGGAGCTGCGCGCGCGCCTGTTCGACAAGTTGCAGTCCATGTCCTACACGAGCATCGACGAAATGGGCACCGCGACGATGATCACGCGCATGACCAGCGACGTCAATCAGGTGCAGTCGGGCGTCAACATGACGCTGCGCCTGCTGCTGCGCTCGCCGCTCATCGTGTTCGGCGCGATGATCATGGCGTTCACGGTGGACTGGGCGGCGGCGCTCGTCTTTGTCGCAGTCATTCCGCTGCTCGCGCTCGCCGTCATCGGCATCATGGCGCTGTGCATCCCGCTGTACAAAAGGGTGCAGGGCAAGATGGACGGCGTGTATCTCGCCACGCGCGAAAACCTCGCGGGCGTGCGCGTCGTGCGCGCGTTCTGCAAGGAAAAGGACGAAGTTGAACAGTTCGAGGCGCGCAACGCGGCGCTGAGAAAAGAGCAGAAGCGGGCGGGGCGCATCGCCGCGATCACCAATCCTTTGACCTACGCCCTCGTCAACATTGCCGCGATCGCCCTCGTCTGGGTGGGCGCGACGCGCGTGGACGGCGGGATCTTATTGCAGGGCGACGTCGTCGCGCTCTACAGCTATCTCTCCATCATACTGGTGGAGCTTGTCAAGCTTGCAAACCTCATTTTCACCGTCTCCAAGGCGATCTCCTGCGAAAAGCGCATCGAGGCGGTCTTAGAGCGGGAGGGTGAGCCCGCGACGCTCGCGCCCGAGGCGCAGGAGAAGGAGGTGTCGGACGCGCCCGCGTTCTCCTTTGAGGACGTCACGTTCGCCTATCACGGCGGCGGCGCGCCCGCGCTGCACAATATCACTTTCAGCGCACGGCGCGGCGAGACGGTGGGCATTTTAGGCGGTACGGGGTCGGGCAAATCCACCCTCGTCAACCTGCTGCCCCGCTTCTATCCCGCCAGCCGCGGCGCGGTCAAGCTGGACGGCGTCAACGTCAACGCCATTCCCGCGGAAGTGCTTCGCTCGCGCGTGGGCGTCGTGCCGCAGAAGGCGGTTCTGTTCAAGGGGACCATCCGCTCCAACCTCTTATGGGGCAACGGCGGGGCGACGGACGAGCAGCTCGCGCGCGCCGTCCGCCTTGCGCAGGCGGAGGACGTCGTCAGGGCAAAGGGCGGGCTGGACGCGCCCATCGAGCAGGAGGGCAAGAACCTCTCGGGCGGACAGCGGCAGCGGCTGACCATTGCACGCGCCCTCGTCCGCGATCCCGAAGTGCTCATCCTCGACGACAGCTCCTCCGCGCTCGACTACGCGACGGACGCCCGGCTTCGGGAGGCGCTTAGGGGGCTGGATTGTACGGTGCTCATCGTCTCACAGCGCACGGCGTCCGTGCGGCACGCGGATAAGATCGTCGTTCTGGACGACGGCGGCATTGCGGGCATCGGCACACACGAGCAGCTCATGGGCAGCTGCGCGCTCTATCGCGAGATCGCCGCGTCGCAGGCAAAGGAGGCGCTGCAATGAAAACTGTCTCCAGGCGGGAAAACTTCCGCACCATTCTTCGCTACTTAAAGTCGTTTGCTCCTCTTTTGGCGCTCTCTATGCTGTGCGCGCTCGCGACCGTCGCCGCGCAGCTCGCCGTGCCCTACTTTATCGGCAAGGCGATCGACTGCATCATCGGCGAGAACAACGTCCTCTACGAAGAGATCTTCTCCATCTTCGTCGTGATCGGCGCGTGCATCGCCGTGGCGTTCGTGGCGCAGTATCTTTTAAGCCTCATCAACAACCGCATCGTGTTCCACCTGCTGGCGCAGGTGCGCGAAGACGCCTTTGCCAAGCTCCAGCGCCTGCCACTCAAGTATCTGGACGCCCGCCCGTACGGCGAGGTCGCGGGCATTGTCCTGACGGATGCGGAGCAGTTCGCGGACGGGCTGCTGCTCGGCTTCACGCAGCTATTAACGGGCGTCACGACCATTCTCGGCGTGCTCGTCATCCTCTTCGTCATGCGCTGGGAAATCGCACTCGTCGTCGTGTGCGTCACGCCGCTCTCGCTGTTCGCGGCGCGCTTCATCTCCTCGCGTACCTACAAGACCTTCAAGCGTCAGGCGGAAGTGCGCGCCGATCAGACGGCATTCATCGACGAGGCGATCGGGAACCTGAAAGTCGTCAAGGCATACACGCACGAGGACGAGAACGCCGAAGTGTTCCGCGAAAAAAACGAGGAATTCCGCAAGTGCGCCCTGCGCGCCGTGTTCTTCGCCTCCACGCCCAACCCCGTCACCCGCTTCATCAACTCCATCGTCTACGCGGGCGTCGCGCTGACGGGCGCGCTCATCTGTATCTCGACGGCGGGTACGGCGCTTGCATTCACGGTGGGGAGCCTTTCCAGCTGCCTCTTTTACACCAACCAGTACACCAAGCCCTTCAACGAGATCACCGAAGTGCTCGCGGAGTTCCAGAACTCGCTTGCCTGCGCGGCGCGCATTTTTGCGCTCACGGCGGAGGAGGAGCAGCCCTCGGACGAAGGCTGCGCCGATCTTGGCAGGGCAAAGGGGGACGTGGCGCTCGAGGATGTCAGATTCTCCTACCGTCCCGATCAGGAGCTCATCCGCGATTTCAACGTCAGCGTGACGGCGGGGCACCGCGTTGCCATCGTCGGGCCCACCGGCTGCGGCAAGACGACCATCATCAATCTTCTGATGCGCTTTTACGACGTGGACGGCGGCAGCGTTTCGGTGGACGGGCAGGACGTGCGCAATATCACGCGCGCCTCGCTGCGCAAAAACTATGGCATGGTGCTGCAGGAGACGTGGCTCAAACGCGCCACCGTGCGCGAAAATCTGTGCATGGGCAAGCCCGACTGCACGGAGGAGGAGATGATCGCGGCGGCAAAGGCGGTGCACGCGCACGGCTTCATCAAGCGCCTGCCCAAGGGGTATGATACCGTCATCGGCGGCGAGGGGTCGCTCTCCGAAGGGCAGAAACAGCTCCTGTGCGTGGCGCGCGTCATGATCTGCCGCCCGCCCATGCTCATTCTCGACGAGGCGACGAGCAACATCGATACGCGCACGGAAAAACTGGTGCAGGACGCCTTCGCCAAGCTCATGGAGGGCAGGACGTGCTTCATCGTCGCGCACCGCCTCTCCACCATTCAGAACGCGGACGTCATCCTCGTCATGAACGCGGGCAAGATCGTCGAGCAGGGCACGCACGAGCAGCTCCTCAAACAGGGCGGCTTCTACGCACAGCTCTACCAGGCGCAGTTTTGATTTGCAACACAATGAAGCGCGGCGCGCCGAGCAGGCACGCCGCGCTTTCCTATTTTCCGAATTTGACACTTGAAATGTGGAAAAGACTTGACATTTCATGGGGGGGGGTATAATAGAAGAAAAATGTGAAGGGAGAATAACAATGATGCTAACGAATCTCAATGCTGAAACGGGAAGAGAGTTTGATCTCAATATTGAAAAAATCCTTGAAAATTGGGAAAATTACCATGCTATAAGAGAAATCATTGCGAATGCTTTGGACGAACAAATACTTACAGGAACAAAAGAGATAGAAATAAAACAAGCAAGCGATGGTTGGTGGCATATTAGAGATTATGGTCGTGGATTAACTATCATCATTTGACCCAGAATGAAAATGAGGAAAAACTGACCAAAGATAATTGGCGATCTGGCAAGTTTCATGTTAAGTGATCAATCTTCACTTTGATTTTTCTAACTATGCGGCGCGCTTCGTGTTGATCGGGGGAATCAGCCGCTTCGGGGCGTCATTCGGCTTGTTGCGCGGCGGAACGCTGCTAAGTGTTCCGCCGCGCATTGATTTTCACTAAATTTTCAAAATGGCGGTGAGGAGCGTTTACTTTTTGCGGGCGTTGTGTTAGAATACAAGGCATGAAACAGACTGCGCACATTCGCCGCCGCCTTGGAAGCGGCGTTCAGATCGTCCTCGTCGGCGCGCTCACGGGCGCGCTCGTCGGGGTGCTCGTCTCCCTCTACGCGGCGCTCGCCGCCGCGGCGGAGGACTTTGCGCGCGGCTACTATCGTTTTTTCCTCGACCATCCTGCCTTTGTGCCCCTTTTGTTTCTGGCGCTCGCGCTCGGGGCGATCGTCGTGGGCGGAGTCGTCCGCTTTCTGCCCCTTATCCGCGGCAGCGGCATTCCGCAGACGGAGGGCGCGATGCGCGGACTTATGCGCTTTCACTGGTATCGCGAGCTGACGGGCATGTTCGCGGTCAGCCTGTTCACCATCTTCATGGGGCTGTCTGCGGGCGGCGAGGGCCCGAGCATCCTCATCGGCGGCGCGCTCGGACACGGCGCGAGCGATCTTCTGCGGCGCAACGCGCTCATAAGGCGCTATCAGATCACGGGCGGCGCGTGCGCGGGGCTCGCCGTCGCCTTCAACGCTCCGCTCACGGGCATGGCATTCGCCTTCGAGGAGGGACAGAAGCGCTTCACGCCCGAGGTATTTTTCTGCGCTGTGTCGGCGGTCGTCGTTGCCGTACTCATGCGCATGCTGCTCGCCGTGCCGCTGGGACTGCCCGTCGGCGCCTACTTTTCCACCTTCGTCTTTTCCGACTTCACGCCCGTCTTTTACGCCTATGTGCTGGGCGCGGCGCTTCTTACGGCGCTGCTCGGCGTGGGGACGTACTACCTCATCTTCCTCGCGCGCAGGCTGTTTAAAAAGCTGAAGTTCTGGAAGGGGACGGGCAAATTTCTCTTTCCCTTCCTGTTCGCGGGCGCGGCGGGGCTCATTTCCCTCTATGCGATCGGCGGCGGGCATGCCTTCATCTCCGACCTGGGCAGTGCCTCTGAGGCGAGTATTTCCGTCTTTTCCTCGCCGCTCTGGGCGAGCCTGCTCATCGTCGTTGTTCTCAAGCTCGTTGCCACCGTGCTCAACATGGGCGCGGGCGTGCCGTGCGGCGCGTTTGTTCCCATGCTCGCCATCGGCGCAGGGCTGGGCGCGCTGCTCAGCCTGCTGGCGCAGGCCATGGGCATGGATCCCGCCTATACGGACATGCTCATCGTCATCTGCATGGCGACGTACTTCACCGCCATTTCTAAGGCGCCTGTCACGGGCATCGTGATGACGGTGGAGCTGACCTGGAATTTCATGTTCCTGCTGCCCGCGGTCATGGGCGTCGCGGCGGGGTACCTTGTCGGCGATATCTTCCACACCAAGCCCGTGTATGAGCGCCTGCTCGACGAGATGCTCGAAGAAGAGGACAAACCGATGTTGTTTGCGGCGCGCTTTTTCGTGAACGGCACAGGCATGGCGGCGGGGCGGCGCATCCGTGATGTCTTGTGGCCTGCGGACGTGCGCATCACCCGCATCGAGCGCGGGGAAGAGCGCATCCTGCCCGACGGCAATACGCTCATTTTGGAGGGCGATGTCCTTACCGCAGAGGGCGAAGAGAAGGAATCGCGCACCGTCCTTGCCGAGATCATCGGTGCGGAGGTGCCGTAGCGCAGGCAGAAGCGTCCGCCGCGCGGTCTAAAAGAGAATTTTGCGAAAGTCCCGCTTTGGCGGGATTTTTTCGTATAAAGCGCGCCCCTTCCGCCCATAATGAGATTGAGTAAGGGAGGAACGGTATGGATTTTACCAAGACGCAGACCTTTTACAACCTCGCACGCGGGTTCGCGGGCGAGTGTCAGGCGGGCATGCGGTACCAACTTACGGCAAAAGCTGCGATGAAGCAGGGCTATGAGGTCCTTGCGGACACCATCCGCTCGATCGCAAAGAATGAGACAAATCATGCGAAGGTATTTTTTGAAGCATTGCTTCAGAATGCGGGAAGCTGCGACGATGTGCACATCGATGCGCACTATCCCTTCCATGCGGGAACGCTGGAGGACAACCTTCGTTTTGCGGCGATGGATGAGGAGTCCGAGGCGGAGGAGTTGTATCCCTCCTTTGCCAAGATCGCGCGCGAGGAGGGGTTTGGGCAAATCGCGCTCAAATTCGAACAGATCGCGAAGGTGGAGAGCCATCATCGGGTCATCTTCAACTATCTGTACGAGGCGTTCAAGGACGGCTCCCTCTACAGCGCGGACAGACCGATGCTGTGGGTCTGCAGCGAGTGCGGATACATGCACACGTCAAAGGACGCATGGAATATCTGTCCGCTGTGCGGCGCGTCCCAGGGGGAAGTCGAACTTCACCTCCCCTACGCAAAGGATCATCTCTGAAAGACGCCTGTCTCAGAGGTTGATCAAGGAGGAAAAACGATGAAGAAGACAAACAACAAGACTTCGAACGGCGCACAGAACGCGCAGAATGCAAAGAACGCAAAGAATTCGCAGAACGCGAAGAACAGCGGCAGCAATGAAACGCAGAACTGCGGCCGATAAGCGCTCCCTTCAAAAGGGCGCGGACATGAAGTCGGAAGAGGACGTCCTCGGCAGCTACACGGGCATCTGTACGGAAGATTGCTATGAAAAACCCGTGCAGGACGCGGACGATCTCTGAGCAAACGGGGCGGGTGACCGCCCCGTTCAATTTTATAAAACGCGGTTGTACGCCGCGTTTTTGTGGTATATTACAATTGCATGAGGCGCTGCGGCGGTGCAGGCGGACATTGTTCACGCATCTTTCACAGCATTATAATGCAAATGAACAAAAACGAGATTATAATAATAGTATGATTGTCAAGAACTGACAAAGTTAGAGGTGGCGGAAATGAAAAAGAGATGGATGACTGCGCTTGCCTGCACCATGGCGGGCGCGTTGACGCTCGGGCTTGCGGGGTGCAATGTTTCTTCCGCGCCCGATGACAGTTCTTCCTCCTCGGCGGGGGTGGAGAGCGGCATGTACAGCTCGGTACAGGAGTTCCTTGCCGCACAGGAGACACCCTCTACTTACGAACGGCGCCTGTATGAGGAGGCGGTTGCGGACGGCTACGAGGGGACATATTACGACTTCCTCGCTGCGATGGACTTCACCGACGACACCGCATACATCAATCGTGCGGTCAATTCGGTCGTGGAGATCACGGTCACGTTCACGATCAACAATATCAAGCGGGAAGCTGCCGGTTCGGGCGTCATCTACTGGCTGGACAAGGAGGCGGGTGACGCGTATATCGTAACCAACTATCACGTCATTTCAACCTATCTGAGCAGCGGCTTCGGCCCCTGGGGCACGCATTCCTCCACGACCGACTGGACGAACATCTATCTCACGACGTACAGCGGCGAGACCATCCGCTCGGAGGACGTGACGCTCGTCGCCGGCTCCAATACGGATACCGACCTTGCCGTGCTCAAAGTGACGGGCTCGGAAGATCTTAGGGAGAGCGACGCCGTCGCGGCGACCATGGCGGAGGCGTCCGTCGGCGAGACGGTGTACGCCATCGGCAACGCCAACGGCGAGGGGACGTCCGTTACAAAGGGGATCGTCTCGCTGTTGTCCGAGGAGATCACGGTCACGGGCGCGGACAATTACAGCCTCGTCTCCTTCAATGTGATGCGCACGGACGCGGCGGTCAATCAGGGCAATTCGGGCGGCGGACTCTTCAATGCCCGCGGCGAGCTGGTCGGCATCGTCTCGGCGCGCCTTCTTGCGTCGGAGACGGGCGTCGACGTGGACGGGTTCGGCTATGCCATCCCCGTGGCGGACGTCAACGCGATGCTGGAACAGTTCGGCACGGAGACGATCGCCTCTTCCGATGCGCAGGTCTCCGGGACGGATGCCTCCGACGCGGGACAGGCGGCGGCAGAGGCGGCGAGCAGCGTCGTCGCGATCGAGACGGAGAGCGCCGCAGGCTCGGGCGTTATCTGGTCGCTGGATGAAGCGGAAGGGGACGCCGTCATCGTCACCAATTATCACGTCGTCTATTCCACGAGCGAGGGCGATATCAGCGACACGATCAGCGTCTGCCTCTATGGCGACGAGAGCGCGACGCCGATCACGGCAGAGTTCGTAGGCGGCGTGCAGTCGGAGGATCTCGCCGTCATCCGCATTGAGGATGAAGCGCTGCTCACGACGGGTGAATATCGTGCGGTGACGCTCGCCGATTCCGACTCCGTCACGCTGAGCGAGACCGTCTATGCCATCGGCAATGCTGCAGGCGATGGGATCTCGGTTACGGCGGGCATCGTCTCCGTGGTCAACGAGACCATTCTCGTCTCCTCGGCGGACGGGCAGAGCGCCGTTTCGATCACGGGCATCCGCACGGACGCGGACGTCAATCACGGCAATTCGGGCGGCGGACTGTTCAACGAGATGGGCGAATTTCTCGGCATCGTCTCGGCGCGCTCGGACACGGACGGCGTTGTCGGGATCGGTGCTGCCATTGCGTCCAACCACGTCGCCGCCGTTGTGGGGAATCTTTTGTGGCAGGCAGAGCGCGGAAACCAAGCGGCAAGCTGCGTGACGCTCGGCATCACCATTCTGGCGGAGAACTCCGGGCGGGTGTTTGATGAGCAGACGGGCAAGGTCTACTTGGAGGAAAAAGTGGTCGTGCAATCGCTCACGGACGGCAGCCTTGCCGCGCGCATGGGTATGGACGTCAATGATACGCTGCTCGCGGCGCGCATCGACCGCGACGGTCAGACAGTGCGTGCGGTCTCCATTACCACGCAGGAAAAGCTTCCCACGATGCTCTATCACCTGCGTGAGGGCGATACACTCACCATCCTCATCTCGCGCGGCGGCGAGGCACAGGAACTGTCCGTGACGGTGGAAGCGGGCGATTTCCAGACGCGGGCATAATTATGGAATTCAACATGAACGCGGAAAAAGGACGGCAGCGCCGTCCTTTTTTTGGCGAATTTCCGCATGCCCTGCAAGAAAAAAATTTCCGTTCATATGGAGATTGCGCTTGACAGTGTCTGCAAAATCGGCTATAATAGAGACACTTTTTTCGTGCAGGAATCGCCTAGCGGTATGGCGTCAGCTTCCCAAGCTGATTCTGGCGGGTCGTTGCGAAGCACGCCGAGCACCGCGCAGCGGGCGGAGGCACTACCGTTTCCGGTGGATACGGGATCGAACAATTCAATAAAATGCAGGAATCGCCTAGCGGTATGGCGTCAGCTTCCCAAGCTGATTCTGGCGGGTTCGACTCCCGTTTCCTGCTCCAGCACCGCGCAGCCGCCAGGCTGCGTTTTTTTGCAGGAAACGGCTTTCCAAGCTGATTTAGGCGGGTCGTTGCGAAGCACGCCGAGCACCGCGCAGCGGGCGGAGGCACTCCCGTTTCCTGCTCCAGCACCGCGCAGCCGCCAGGCTGCGTTTTTTTGTTATGGCGCACATATGTGCGCCGCTGCTTGTCGCTGCACGATTATATCTCGGTTGCGCAGCTGTGCATGAGACGCCGGATGAGCTCATAGAGCGTATCGGCAATCTCCGTCGGCTCCTGCCGCATGCCGCCGGCCTTTCCCGTGTGTGCGGCGCTTTGAATTGCGGGCGGACCTGTCCGAATGGGTTGCCAAGCGCGCAAAAATATGCTATACTTTTTGCCATGAAAGTGTTTGCGGTCAGCGATCTGCACCTCTCCGGGCTTGTCCAAAAGCCGATGAACGTCTTCGGCGAGGGCTGGGAAGGGCATCTGGATAAAATTAAAGCCGACTGGCGGGAAAGGGTCACCGAGGAGGACCTCGTCCTCCTCGGCGGCGACACCTCCTGGGGCATGAAGCTCGAGGAGGGCATGTACGACGTCGCCTCGCTTGCCGATCTCCCCGGTAAAAAGGTGTTTATCCGCGGCAATCACGACTACTGGTGGACGGGCATCACCCGCGTGCGCAATTCGCGCCCCGACGACAGCTTTTACTTCTTGCAGAACGACTGCGTGAAGCTGGGCAGCGTCATCGTGGCGGGCTCGCGCGGCTGGACGTGTCCCGGCAGTCCCGACTTTACCGATCACGATCAGGCGCTCTACCTGCGCGAAGCCGAGCGCTTCCGCCTCGCCTTTCAGGAGGTCAGAAAGGTGCGCGAGGAAGGGGACACGCTCATCGCGCTCATCCACTATCCGCCCTTCAACGTCAAAAAGGAGGAGACCCTCTTCACGGCGCTGTTCGACGAGAACAAGGTGGACAAAGTCGTGTTCGGGCATCTGCACGGCAGCGGGTTCTTCCCCTTAAAGTGCGAGCGCGGGGGCATCGAATACTTCCTCACCTCCTGCGACAAAGTCAAATTCCGCCTCACACAAATTTTATAGAGAAATTGCGCCGCGCCCCTTTACTTTTCGGGGCGCGCGTGCTATAATAAGTAAGGTACACGGGGCTCGTGTGCCAGTCAGCGGTTCTTTAAGAGCGGCACCGCGATGCCGACAAGACGCCTCGGGTCAGTATATGGGGATAGTTCGGTCTTGCGGCGCGCCGCAGGACTTTTTTTGTGCGCATCGGGAGGGAGCATATGCAGCCTGTGATCATGGACGCGGACGGCATGCGCCGTACGCTCGTGCGGCTCTCGCACGAGATCGAGGAGAAAAATGAAGGGCTTGAAAACGTCGCGCTCGTCGGCGTCAAGCGGGGCGGAGAGGTCGTTGCAAAGCGGCTCGCCGCCATCATCGAGGGCGCGGGGCGCGGGCGCGTCCCCTGTGCGGGACTGGATATCACGATGGCGCGGGACGATCTCGTCTCGGCATTCATTCTGCCCGAAGCGGAGAAGAATGAACTGGGCTTTTCTCTGGACGGCAAGACGGTCGTGCTGTGCGACGACGTCCTGCATACGGGCAGGAGCGCCGTGGCGGGCATCGAGACGCTGTTCCGACTCGGCCGCCCCGCAAAGATCGAGCTATTGGTGCTCGTCGACCGCGGCGGCAGGGAACTGCCCGTGCGCGCCGACTTCGTGGGCAAGAACGTGCCCACCGCGCGCGAGGAATATATCAACGTAAGACTCAGAGAACTTGGTCACGGCGAGGACAGCCTGACCATTACAAGGAGAGACAATGCTGCATCATAAGGACGTACTGGGGCTGTATGACCTGTCCGCGGAGGAGATCGACGAGATCCTCACCGTGGGCATGAGCATGAAAAAGCTCCTCAAACAGAACATCAAGAAGCTCCCGCACCTGCAGGGCAAGTCGGTGACCACCCTCTTCTACGAGAACAGTACCCGCACCCGCTGCAGCTTCGAGCTCGCCGCCAAGTACATGGGCGCGCACGTCGTCAACATTGCGGCGTCCTCCTCGTCCGTGCAGAAGGGGGAGACGCTCGTCGATACGGGCAAGACGCTGGACGCGATGAAAAACGACGTCATCGTCATCCGCCACCCGATGGGCGGCGCGCCGCGGCTGCTCGCCAAGACGGTCAAAGCGCACGTCGTCAACGCGGGCGACGGCATGAACGAGCATCCCTCGCAGGCGCTTTTGGACATGCTCACCATGCGCGAAAACTTCGGCTCGCTGGAGGGGCTGACGGTCGCCATCGTCGGCGATATCAGCCATTCGCGCGTCGCCAAGAGCAATCTGTTCGGGCTGAGGAAGCTGGGCGCGACGGTGAAAATGTTCGCACCGCGCACCCTGATGCCCGCTGAGATCGACAAGATGGGCGCCATCGTATGCACCTCGCGCGAGCAGGCAGTGGAGGGCGCGGACGTCGTCATGGGGCTGAGGATCCAGCTCGAGCGCCAGCACGCGGGCAACTTCCCCTCGCTCGGGGAGTACGCGCGCTTTTACGGCGTCAACGAGGAAGTCATGAAGTACGCAAAGCCGGGCGCGCTCGTCATGCACCCCGGCCCCGTCAACCGCGGCGTGGAGCTCACCAGCGCCCTCATCGACGGCGATACCAGCCGCATTGAGGAGCAGGTGCTCTCGGGCATCGCGGTGAGAATGGCGATCCTGTTCCTTTTGACCAAAGAGGAGGTTTGAATATCCTATGATCTTCAGAAATGCGGACGTCGTGTTATCCGACGGCGTCAAAAAACTCGATCTGCGCGTCGAGGACGGCAAGATCGCCGAGCTTGCGGAGCATCTCGAAGGGGAGGGTGTCGACTGCACCGGGCTGACCATCTTCCCCGGGCTCATCGATATGCATGTCCACCTGCGCGAGCCGGGCTTTGAAAAGAAGGAGAATATCGAATCGGGCAGCCGCGCCGCGGTCAAGGGCGGCTTCACCCAGGTGTGCTGCATGCCCAACACCAAGCCCGTCACCGATAACAAGGTGGTCGTCTCCTATATCAAAAACCGCGCCAGGGAAGTGGGACTTTGCAAGGTCAATCCCATCGGCGCGATCACCGAAGGGCAGGAGGGCAAGAACCTCGCCGCGATCGGTGCGATGAAGGCGGCGGGCGCGGTCGCCATCTCCGAGGACGGCAAGAGCGTCGTCGCGACCAACCTCATGGCGAACGCGATGCTGTACGCCGCGGACTTCGGATTAAAGTGTCTGTGTCACTGCGAGGACGCCTCCCTCGTAGACGGCGGCGTCGTCAACGAGGGGTACTACTCTACGCTGACGGGGCTCAAGGGCAGCATCCGCGCGGCGGAGGACATCATCATCGCGCGCGAGATCTGCCTTGCCGAGAGTCTCTCGCTGCCCGTGCATATCTGCCACGTCTCCACCTACAGCGGCGTGCAGCTCATCCGCGAGGCAAAGGCGCGCGGCGTGCAGGTGACGGCGGAGACCTGCCCGCACTACTTCACCCTGACGGACGAGGTCATCGCGAGCTTTGATACCAACACCAAGGTCAACCCGCCCATCCGCGCCGAAAAAGACAGGCTCGCGATCATCGAGGGCCTGAAAGACGGCACGCTGGACTGCATCGTCACCGACCATGCGCCCCATCACGAGGACGACAAGAACGTCGAATACGCCCTCGCGGCGTTCGGCATCAGCGGGTTGGAGACCTCCTTTGCACTCTCCTACACGCAGCTGGTCAAGGGCGGCGTTCTCACCCTTTCAGAGCTTGCCGACAAGATGAGCGCCAATCCCGCCGCCATCCTCAATCTGCAGGGCGGCACGCTGGAAGTGGGCGCGCCCGCCGATCTCACGATCGTCGATCTGAATAAGGCATGGACGATCGATCCCAAGGACTTCGTCTCCAAGGGCAAGAACACGCCCTTTGCGGGCAGAGAAGTCTACGGGCGCGTCAAGTACACCGTGGTGGACGGCGACATCAAGTACCGCGAAGAATGAAGCGCGGCAAAAAGCACCCCGCCTTCCAACATAAAATCAGAACAAGGGAGACCTTTATGATCATCGATACACTCATTGAAAAAATCATTGCCACGCAGAACCCGACGTGCGTCGGGCTGGATACGCAGCTGTCCTACCTGCCCGAGGAGATGCGAGAAGGCGTTACGACGCCCGAGCAGGCGGCGGACGCCATCCTCGCCTTCAACAAGAAGCTGGTGGACAGCGTCGCGGACATCGTACCCTCGGTCAAGGTACAGATCGCCTACTACGAACAGTACGGCGCGGCGGGCGTGCAGGCGTTCTTCGATACCTGCCGCTACGCAAAGGACAAGGGGCTCGTCGTCATTGCCGACTGCAAGCGCAACGATATCGGCTCCACGGCGGCGCGCTACTCGGCGGCATACCTCGGCACGACTGAACTGGGCGGAAAAAAGGTCGCCCTCGGCGCGTGCGACTTTCTCACCGTCAACGGGTACCTCGGCACGGACGGCATCGCGCCCTTTTTGGAGGACTGCAAGCAATACGACAAGGGCATTTTCGTACTGGTCAAGACGAGCAATCCCTCCTCGGGCGAGCTGCAGAATTTAAAGCTCGCGGACGGGCGTACCGTGTTCGAGTGCATGGGCGACATGGTCGAAGGCTGGGGCAAGGACAGCATCGGCAAATACGGCTACTCCGCTGTCGGCGCGGTCGTCGGCGCGACGCATCCTGAAGAGGCGAAGATCTTGCGCGGGCGGCTCCCGCATACATTCTTCCTCATCCCCGGCTACGGGGCGCAGGGCGGCAACGCGGAGATGCTCAAAAGCTGCTTCGCCGCGGGCGGCATGGGCGGCGTGGTCAACAATTCACGCGGCATCCTGTGCGCCTGGCAGAAGCGCGGCGGGACGTACTACGAGGCGGCGCGCGCGGCGTGCCTTGACATGCAAGCGGACCTTGCGTCCGTACTGGGGGAGATATGCGCGAAGTAACGGCGACCGTACTGGAAAATAAGCGCATCGCGGACGAGGTGTACTCCCTCACGTTCGGGCTGGACGAGATCGTCTCCGTCCGTCCCGGGCAGTTCGTCATGGTGGGCGTCGGCGGCTATCCGCTGCGCCGTCCCATTGCCGTGTGCAAGGCGGAAGGGGAGCGCATCACGGTGTGCTACCGCTTAAAGGGCGGCGGCACGCGCGCGCTCGCAAGGGACTATAAGATGGGCGAAAAGCTCTCCGTTCTGCTGCCGCTGGGCAACGGGTTTTACGTCAAGGACAGCGAAAAGAAAGTCGCCCTCGTGGGCGGCGGTGTGGGAATTTTCCCGCTCATCTCCGTCATCCGCGCCTACAGCAAGACGAAGGAACTCTATGCCTACATGGGATTTCGCAACCGCGCGGCGCTGTGTATGGAGTACGATATGATGCAGTGCCACAAGACGGTGCTCGCGACGGACGACGGGAGCCTCGGCTATCACGGCACGGCGGTGCAGGCGTTCATGCACGAATATGAGGAAGTGCGGCCCGACGTCGTGCTCGCGTGCGGCCCCGTGCCCATGCTGCGCGCCCTGAAGGAGGCGATGAAGGGCAGGAATGTCCCCGTGTACGTCTCTTTGGAGGAGCGCATGGGCTGCGGCATTGGCGCGTGCCTCGTCTGCGTCTGCGAAAAGACAGACGGCGCGCACGCCCGTGTCTGCAAGGACGGCCCCGTGTTCCCGATCGACGACGTCGTGTTGTAAGGGGAATTGTATGGAAATTATCGCACAGAGGGCAAAGGGACTTGTCGTGTCCAACATCATCGTTTTGATCGCGGCCGCCTTTTTGGTGGGCATGGCGATCTGGATGATCGGCTATGTCGGCTCTCTCGGATGGATCGTGGGCTTGTTCGCGCTGGCGATGGTGATCGTAGTTGTCGTCGTTGCGGTCAGGACGCTCGTGCGCATCCGCAAGGTGCCCGAGGTCATTGCGACACGGGAGGGGGACACGCTCGTCTTTCTCGGCGAGCGCGTCAGGTTCTCCGAGATCGCGAGCGTGGACTACCGCAACGCGCGCGGCCGCTACGGCAGCATGGAGCACTGGGGCAAGATCACCGTCTTTACCGAGAGCGGCAAGGCGCTCTCCTGCGACTTTGTGGCGGATGTCAACCGTGTCCACGACCGCATCATGCAGTTAAAGTACGAGTATTCCGCAAAAGAGGAGTAGGGTTTCGTTTCTTTGCAAGAGACACAATTAAAAAAGACAAGTGAAGGAAATAAGGAATGTCTGATTTATCGGTAACGCTTTGCGGGAAAAAGCTGAAAAATCCCGTCATCACTGCGTCGGGGACTTTCGGGTTCGGGCGCGAATTCGATGAGATCTACGATATCTCCTGCCTCGGCGGCGTGGCGACCAAGGGCATTGCCCTCGTCCCGTGGGGCGGGAATCCCGTCCCACGCATCGCGGAGAGCCGCGGGGTCATCCTCAACGCCGTCGGGCTGCAAAATCCCGGCGTGGAAAAGTTTATCGCGGAAGATCTTGACTGGCTGAAGAAAAAGACCTGCGTCATTGCCAACGTCGTCGGCAGGACGCTGGAGGACTACGAGGGCGTGTGCGCCCGCCTTGACGGGCTCGTCGACTTTCTGGAGCTGAACATCTCCTGCCCCAACGTCAAGTGCGGCGGCATGGCGTTCGGCATTCGCCCCGAGGCGATCGAGGAAGTCACCTCGCGCGCCAAGGCGAAGTGCCCGAACACGCCGCTCATCGTCAAGCTCTCGCCCAATGTGGAGAGCATCGCTCAGAACGCGCAGGCGGCGGAGCGGGGCGGTGCGGACTGCCTCTCCCTCGTCAACACCTTCACGGGCATGGCGATCGACATCGAGCGCCGCCGTCCCATCCTCGCCAACAACACGGGCGGGGTGTCGGGCGCGGGCATCAAGCCCATCGCCGTGCGCATGGTGTACGAAGCGGCGCACGCCGTTCGCATCCCCGTCATCGGCATGGGCGGCATCACCTGCGCCGAGGACGCGATCGAATTTTTAATGGCGGGCGCCGTCGCCGTACAGGTCGGCACGCAGAACTTTACCGATACGCGCGCCTGCCCCAGGATCATCGCGGGGCTCAGCGAGTGGTGCGACCGCCACGGCGTTGCCTGCGTCGCCGACCTGACGGACACTCTTACTTTAAACTAAAAGGGCGCAAGCCTATTTCATAAGGAGAGAACTATGCTTACTTACAAACAGCGTTTCATTCAGTTCATGGTGGAGAACGAGGTGCTTTTATTCGGTGACTTCACCTTAAAGAGCGGCAGAAAGGCGCCCTACTTCATCAATGCGGGCAAGTATCGTACGGGCACGCAGATCGCGGCGCTCGGCGAGTACTATGCGGAGTGCTTTTTGGCGCACAACGTGGACGCCAAGACGCTCATCGGCCCCGCCTACAAGGGCATTCCGCTCGCCGTCGCGACCGCCATTGCGCTTGCCAAAAATCACGGCGTGGACGTCGGCTTCTGCTTTGACAGGAAGGAAGTCAAGGACCACGGCGAGGGCGGCATGTTCGTCGGGCAGAAGCTGGAGGCGGGGGACAAGGTCGCCATCATCGAGGACGTCATGACCTCGGGCAAGGCGCTCAGAGAAGTGCTGCCCAAGATCAGACAGGAGGCGGACGTCACGGTCAGCGCGATGATCATTTCCGTCGACCGCCAGGAGAAGGGGACGGGCGAGAAGTCCGCCGTACAGGAGGCGTACGACGAGTTCGGCGTCAGGGTGTACTCCATCGTCACCGTCGAGGACATCATCGAGGCGATCGAAACGGGCGTCATCGGGGGCAAAGAGCACCTCGAGGCGATGCGCGCGTACAGGGCGCAGTACGGGGTATAACAAAGTACGGGATATAAAATAGGGCGCGCCGCAAAGCGGCGCGCTCACAAAGGTAATTTTCAAGCATAAGACGCGGGGCGGTCGAAATTTTTGCCGTCTGTATTATAGTAAAGGGAACAACAGCAAACACGTCCATACAAAGGCATAATTCCCGCCTGCGCGCTCATACCATATCGGTATGGAACAATATGCAAAGACAAAGCGGGAGGTCCTGGAGCGCCTTGCAAGCGGCGAGGGTGGTCTGACCTCGGCGGAGGCGGCGCGCAGGCTGGAAAAGAACGGCGCGAATGCCCTTTCGGAGGGCAAAAAAAAGAGCAAGTTGCTTCTCTTTCTCGCACAGTTCACCGATCTCATGACCGTCATTCTCATCATTGCCGCGGCGCTCTCGGCGGGGCTTGCCGTCGCGACGGGGGATAAATCGGAGCTCGCCGACACCGTCATTTTGCTTGCGGTCATCCTGCTCAATGCGATCATCGGCTTTTTCCAGCAGTACCGCGCCGACACCGCCATCGCCAAGCTGAAAAAACTCTCGGCGTGCGAGGCGAAAGTCGTGCGGGACGGGCGGGTCGTCAGGGCGGACGCGGAGACGCTCGTCGTGGGGGACGTCGTCGAACTGGAGGAGGGGGACAGGATCCCCGCCGATTGCCGCGTGCTGTACGCCGAGGACTTCCGCTGCGACGAATCCATGCTCACCGGGGAGAGCAAGCCCGTCAGAAAGCGGGATTGCGTCGTCACGCGTCCCGCGCTCGCCGCGCGCGCGAATACGGCGCATCTGGGCACCTTTTGCGTGCGCGGAAGCGCGCGCTGCGTCGTCACGGCGTGCGGCATGAACACGGAGATGGGCAAGATCGCGGCGCTCCTGCATCAGAGCAAGCCCGCGCCCGCGCCGCTCGATAAGACGGTCGCAAAGCTCGGGAAGGTCATCACCGCGGTCGTGCTGTTTGTGGCGCTCGCTCTCTTTGTCGGCTCCCTGGTCACGGGCAGGCACACCTTTCTGGAGAGCCTGATGCGCGCGGTCGCCGTCGCGGTCGCAGCCATTCCGGAGGGCATGGGCGCGGTCGTCACCGTCATTCTGGCGCTGGGCGTACAGCGCATGGCGTCCTCGCGCGCGGTCATGCGGCGTTTGGGAGCGGTGGAGAGCCTGGGCGGGTGCAGCGTCATCTGTTCGGACAAGACGGGCACGCTTACCCGCAACAAAATGACCGTCGAGGCGATCGCGACCGACGCCTTCATGGAGGGCGAGACATATGTAGCTACGCCCATTCAGAACGAACTTTTGCGCTGCATGCGCATGTGTCATACGGTCAAGGGGCGCGCGGGCGCATATGTGGGCGACCCCACGGAAGTCGCGCTCCTCGAGTATACGGACGGACTGGGGTACTTCTATGACTGCGCGCGGCTGGGCGGCACGCCCTTTACCTCCGAGCGCAAGATGATGAGTGTATTCTGCCGCACCGAGCGGGGCGGGACGCTCTATGTCAAGGGCGGCGCGGACGTCGTGTTAAAGAAGTGCAGCCGCATTCTGACGGCGGCGGGGGAGAGATCCCTCACCGCGCAGGACAGGGCGCAGATCGCAGCGTGCGCGGCGACCTTCTCCGCGCAGGCGATGCGCGTTCTCGGCTTTGCCTGCGGAAGGAGCGAGCGCGAAGAGGACCTCACCTTTTTAGGGCTTGCCGCCATGCTCGATCCCCCCAAGGAGGGCGTCAGGGAGGCGGTGGCGGCTTGTCGTCGCGCGGGCGTGCGCACCGTCATGATCACGGGCGACAGCCCCGAAACGGCGTACGCGATCGCGCTGCGGCTGGGCATTGCCAAGGGGCGGGGCGAGGTCGTCACGGGCGACGATCTGGACGGCATGGACGAAGGGACGCTCGCCCGCCGCGCAAAGACCTGTTCGGTGTACGCGCGCGTCTCCCCCGGGCACAAGCAGCGCATTGTTAAAGCGCTGCAGGCGGCGGGCGAGGTGGTCGCCATGACGGGGGACGGCGTCAACGATGCGCCGGCCCTCAAGAGTGCGGACGTGGGCGTTGCGATGGGCTCGGGGACGGACGTCACCAAGGACGCCGCCGACGTCGTGCTCACCGACGACGACTTCACGACGATGGTGCGCGCCGTGGAGGAGGGGCGCAACGTCTTTTTCAACATCAAAAAGACCATCTCCTTCTTCCTCTCCACCAATTTCGCGGAGGTCCTGTCCGTCTTTTTCGTCACCCTCTTTTTGTGGCAGCAGGACTTTCTCACCTCGACGCAGCTTCTGTGGATCAACCTCATCACCGACTCTCTGCCCGTGCTTGCGCTGGGCATGGAGCGCACGCAGGGCGCGATGGACCGCCCGCCTGTGTCCGACAAAGAGATCTTCTCGCGACGGGCGATTCTTGGCATGCTCTTCTTTGGCGTGATGCTCTCCGCCGTGGTCGTCACACAGTACTGTATCTTCCTGCGCGTCTACGGCGCCGCCGTCGCAACGACCGCAGCTTTCCTCACCATTTCCCTTTCAGAGCTCTTCCACGGCTTCAACGTGCGCGCGGAGGGCGTGCATATGACAAAGAAGGCGTTTTTCTCGGGGCGGGCAATGTGGCTGACGGTGCTCGTCGGCGTTGTTCTCAACGCGGCACTCGTCCTCATCCCCGCGCTGCGCACCGCCTTCCGCCTGAGCGCGCTCACGCCCGTGCAGTGGCTGTGGGTTGCCGTCTGCTCGCTCGCCATCCTGCCCGTCGGCGCGGTGTACCGCTTCTGCATGGCGCGCGTCAGAGCGCCCGTCAGAAGGCGGAGAAGCGGTATCCCCGTTCGCGGAAGTAACGGATGATCTCGGGCAGCGCATCGGCGGTCGCCCTGTGCGGCGCGCTGTCGTGCAGGAGCAGGACGACGTTCTTGCGCTCTCCTGCCGTGTGGATGGTCTCCGCAACGAGCTGCGCCGCGTCGGCATCCCTGATCTCCTCATCCCCGCAGACGGCATTCCAGCGCACGACGCGGTAGCCGCGCTCCGTGAGCAGCTGTTTTTGCCGCGCAAAGTCCGCCGTCCCGCCGCCCGGGAAGCGGTAGACGCGGGGCGTGATGCCCGTGACGTGTTCGATGACCGCGGCGCAGGTGTCCACGTCGGACAGGAGCGCCTCGTCCGAGGCATAGATCGCCTTGTAGTCATGCGTCGCGGAGTGCACGCCCAGCGTGTGTCCCTCCGCTGCGATGCGCCGGAGCGTATCCTCCCTGCCGCGGACGCGGTCGCTGACGATGAAGAAGGTCGCCTTGATGTTCTCCTCGTGCAGGGTGTCGAGGATGCGCCCCGTCACGACGGTACTCGGACCGTCGTCAAAGGTGAGATAGACGGTCTTTTCTTCGGCATAGGAGAAGACTGTTTGCGTGCGTACGGCGTGCGCGCCCGCGTGAATGGCGAGGGCGGTGAGTGCAAGGATAACGAGCAGCAGCGGATAGATTTTTTTCTGCATATACGGAGTTTGGGGAATTTTAACAAAATTATTTACTTTTTCCCTCGGACGTGCTATAATACGTCCTGGAAAGCGCAAGCGGCCTGACCGCGCGCCAAAGGGGTAAACTATGATTTCGACGAGAATTTTCGGCAAGACGCAGGACGGCAAGGAGGTGCTTGCCTTCACTTTTACGGACGGCCCCTACAAGGCGACCGTCCTCAACTACGGCGGCATCATTCAGAGCATCGTCGTGCCCGACAGGAACGGCAATCCCGTGGACGTCATCCTCGGCTACAACGATATTGCCGGCTATGAGAACAACGGCGGGTACCTGGGCGCGCTCATCGGCAGGTTCGGCAACCGCATCGGCGAAGGCAGGCTCACCATCGACGGCACGACCTATCAGCTGTACTGCAACGACCGCGGCAACCACCTGCACGGCGGCAAGGTCGGCTTCAACAAAAAGATCTGGTCGCACGAGGTCGTCGGCGACGAACTGCGCCTCACGCTCGTCTCGCCCGACGGCGAGGAGAACTATCCCGGCACGCTCACCGTGCATGTGGCGTACATCTTCGAGCGCGGCGAACTCAAGATCCTCTATCATGCTGTCTCGGACAAGAAGACGGCGGTCAACCTTACCAACCACGCCTATTTCAACCTGAACGGCGAGGCAGACGGCTCAATTCTTGACAACGAGCTTTGGATCGACTGCGACATGATCACGCCCACCAATCCCACGATGATCCCCGTGGGCGGCTATAAGGCAGTTGCGGGCACGCCCTTCGACTTCAACACGCCCAAACCCATCGGCAGGGATATCGATGCGGATGATATCGACTTAAAGCAGGGCGGCGGGTACGACCATTGCCATGTCCTCAAAAACAAGTGCGGGCAGTATGTCAGGTACGCCGTCGCAAAGAGCCCCAAGACGGGCATTGTGATGACCTGTTACACGGATATGCCAGCCGTCCAGTTCTATGCGGGCAACGGGCTGCACCAGCAGGGCAAGAGCATCTATTACGGCAAGCGCGCGGGCTTCTGCCTGGAGACGCAGGCGATCCCCAACAACGTCAACGTACCCGAGTACGCAGAAAGGGGCAGCTCGATCATCGATGCCGGGCAAGAGTACGAGTTCATGGCGGACTACAAGTTCACGGTGGAATAAACAGACTACTACTATATCCTACTCCTATAGTGTAAGGGAGCAATAGGAACCCGATCAAAAGCGGAAACCGGGGACCCATACATTGTTGAAGCCCTTGACCGTG
>ERZ1090881.188-NODE-188-length-30803-cov-68.291369_pt1 | contig 30803 bp, 28 predicted proteins | sample MGYA00478470_ERZ1090881 | MGnify/ENA primary metagenome ERZ1090881 (study PRJEB33644, sample SAMEA5815736) | chicken gut metagenome | biome: Chicken; feature: Gastrointestinal Tract; material: Caecum | place: Ireland | collected 2019-01-01 | study: A study of the...
TTGTGAGAATTCTACATACACTCGTCGGTTGTTTTTTAAGATTGAGTGTTATAATAACACAAAACAACCCCCCCCCCCCCCCCCACCTCCCCCCCCCCCCCCCCCCCCCCCGACTTGAATGACGACAGTTATTATCTTATTTCTCTTATCCAGCCATCGGGAGCTTCGATAGTGCCCATCTGTATGCCCGTGAGGGTGTCGTAAAGTTTTTGGGTGACAGGTCCCATCTTCTCCATGCCGGAGGGCATATCTATCTCCCTGCCGTGGTCGAATATCTTGCCCACGGGCGAAATTACCGCCGCCGTGCCGCACAGGCCGCATTCGGCGAAGTCCTTCACCTCGTCAAAGCGTACCTTCCTGTGCTCGACCTTGAGTCCTAAATAGTGCTCTGCCACATAGCAGATAGAGCGCCTCGTGATAGAGGGAAGTATGGAGTCGGAGAGGGGGGTGACGACGGTATTATCCTTGGTCACGAAAATAAAGTTCGCGCCGCCCGTTTCCTCTACGTAAGTCCTCGTGCCGGGATCGAGATACATGTTCTCCTCAAATCCGTTCTTGTGTGCGTCGACTATTGCGTGCAAACTCATGGCATAGTTGAGTCCCGCCTTTATGTGTCCCGTGCCGCGGGGTGCCGCCCTGTCGAAGTCGGATACGCGGATAACTATGGGGTTAACGCCCTCTTTGAAGTAGGGTCCCACGGGCGTTACGAACATTCTGAACTGGTAGTCCTTTGCGGGTTTCACGCCTATAACTTCCGAAGAGCCGAACATGAACGGTCTTATATACAGCGTCGCACCGCTGCCGTAGGGGGGAACGTAATCGCGGTTTGCGGCAACCACCTTGTCCACGGCCTCCAGGAATCTCTCCTTGGGGAACACGGGCATCTCCAGCCTCGCCGCCGAATTTTCCATTCTCTCTGCGTTCAGATCGGGGCGGAAGGTAACTATCCTGCCGTCGGCCGTGGTATAGGCCTTCAGACCCTCAAAGCAGGTCTGCGCATACTGCAGCACGCCCGCGCACTCGGAGAGCACTATCTTATCGTCTCCGGTAAGTTTGCCCTCGTCCCACTTGCCGTCTTTAAATTCGCTCACATAGCGATAGGGGGTCTTTATATAGCCGAAGCTAAGGTTTCCCCAGTCAAGATCTGCGCTCATGTCAATGTACCTCGAATAACTATAAATTTATTATTCATAATTATACAACTGCGTTTATGCAATGTCAAACGCCGATTGACAAAAATTTGCGCAATATGTTAAAATAGATCTGTCGGCAACGGCGGCGCGCCGTTCTTGCCAAAACGGGAGGGTAACAGGTGCCTGAAATTACGTCAATTGAGCCTCAGAAACACGATAAAAACAGGTGCAGTATTTATATCGACGGCAGATTCTATTGCGGCCTCACGCTTGAAGCGGCGATAAAATACCGTCTTAAAGCGGGCATGCACGTCGAAAAGAGCCTTCTCGACGAGATCCAGCTCGAAACCGACAAAAATACCGCGCTCGATAAGGCGCTCACCCACATTTCCGCGGGCATGAAGACGGAGAAACAGATAAGCGACTTTTTAAATAAAAAGGGGTATACCCCCGCCGTGTGCGAATATGTTCTGGGGCGCATGCGCTATTATGGTTTTTTAGATGATTACGCCTATTGCAAGGCATATATAGGCAGCGTGAGCGGCCGCGGCAGGCGCCTTCTGGAGGCCGACCTCATGAAGCGCGGCGCAAACAGGGGAGCAATAGAGCGCGCCCTGTCGGAGTTCGAGGAGGACGCCGGCGATGCAAAAAAAGTCGCTCGGAAGTATCTCCGCGGCAAGGAGCGGACAAGAGAGAATTTGTATAAGGCTGTAAAGTATCTCGTCTCGCGCGGGTACGATTATGATACCGCCCGCCGCGCGGCAGAACTTTCGGGAGAGGAAGATGAAGATTATTCGTCTTGACGAGGCAGACAGCACCAACGAATACTTAAAACGGGAAAACTTTTCCGGCGACGTCTGCGCCGTGGCCGCCTGTCAGACGGGCGGGCGCGGCACGAAGGGAAGGAGTTTTTGCTCCGAGCGGGGCGGGCTGTACGTCTCCTTTCAGCGCGAATATAACGCTTTCCCGGCGGAACGCGCCTTTGAAATAATGATAAACGCGTGCACGGCAGTGTGCGCGGCGCTCGCCTCCTTCGGCATAGCGCCCGTCATCCGCTGGCCAAACGACGTGCTTTCGGGCGGGCTCAAAATCAGCGGCACGCTCATCGAAAATACGCTTTCAAACGGTAATATATCGCGCTCTATCGTCGGCATTGGCATAAACGTGAACAATGCTCTGCCGACCGAACTTAAAGACATAGCTACAAATATGCGCACTATCCTCGGCAAAAAGACAGAGGTGGAGGATGTGCTGCAGGCGCTTTTAAAACAGATGAGGCGCGCGTTCTCAGTGGCTGATTACAAGAGATACATAAATTGGTTCGGCAGTGAGATAACTCTGCTCCGCGGAGATAAGAGCGAGCGTGCTGTCGCCCTCGATATCTCGCCGCGCGGCGAGCTTGTGTGTTCGCTCGGCGGTAAAACCGTCTTTGTAAGTTCTGCCGAAGTGTCTTTAAGACTGTAATTATACGTCGGCGTCCGCGCCGTGAATAAACCGTGAATAAACAAAATTAATATAAAAGGATAAAAATCATGCAAAAATTACTTTCAGTCGCGCAGATGCGCGCGGCGGACGAATACACAATAAACACGCTCGGCGTGCCGTCAAAAGAGCTCATGCAGCGCGCGGGGCAGGCCATTGCGGAGGAGGCCGCAAAGGTGGCCTCGGGCGGCGACGTGCTCGTCGTCTGCGGCGCAGGCAACAACGGCGGCGACGGGTATGTGTGCGCGCAGCAGCTTTTGCGGCGCGGCTTCCGCGTAAAGGTGTACCCTGTCGGCGGCCGCCCTTCGGAGGAGTGCGAACGCGAAAAATTTAAATACACAGGCAAGTATGCCCAGACTATTGCCGGCGACGTCATCGTCGATTGCATCTTCGGCACGGGGCTTTCCCGCGAGGTTTCGGGCGAATATGCCGAGGTCATCAGGGCGATAAATAACAGCGGCGCATATGTCGTGTCGGCCGATATTCCAAGCGGAATGTCGGGCGACAGCGGAATGCCCCTCGGCGTTGCCGTGCGCGCCGACAGGACTGTAACTTTAGGCGAACTCAAACTGGGCTTTGCGCTTTCGCAGGGGTTTGAACTGTGCGGAGCGGTGGTAAAGCGCGATATCGGCATCACGCTTCCGCAGGATAATTATGCCTGCATATACGGCGACGAGGACATAAGGTCCTTCTTCCCCAAGCGTGCGCGCAACTCGCATAAAGGCACTTTCGGCACGGCCACTTTAATAAGCGGCAGCGCGCAGTATATCGGCTCTGCGGTGCTCGCCGTTTCCGCGGCGCTGAAGAGCGGCTGCGGCTATGTTAAGGCCGTCTGCCCCGACGAGGTGAAGGCGGCTATAGCGCCAAATTATCCGCAGACGGTTTTCTCGGCCGAATGTGATTTAAATTCCAGGGCCATAGCCGTAGGCATGGGTTGCGGCGCAACTCAGTCGCTGTACGACGGCATATGCTGGCTTCTCAGGGACTATGCCGGCACGCTCATTATAGATGCCGACGGGCTCAACGCCCTCGCGCAGTTCGGTGCCGGCGTTTTAAAAGATAAAAAATGCAATGTAATAATAACGCCGCATGCAAAGGAGTTTGCGCGTCTCACAGGTAAAGATGTGGCGGAGATTCTCGCCGCTCCTGTATCTTGCGCACAGCGGTTTGCAGGGGAATACGGAGTTATGGTCGCATTGAAGGGCGCGGGAACAGTCATCACCGACGGCGGGCGCACTGCGATAAACGTCCGCGGCTGTTCGGCGCTCGCAAAGGCGGGCAGCGGCGACATGCTCTCCGGCTTCATGTGCGGCAGCATTGCGCGCGGGCTTGCGCCCTTTGAAGGGGCGGTGTGCGCTTCGTATATCCTCGGCGCCGCCTCGGAACTCTCTGCGGGCAGGCTCACAGAATACTGCGTCACATCTGCCGACATTCTCTCCGATATCCCCGCGGCGATAAAGAACATACTTGCATAAAATTTTGCGCGAGAGCGCGCCATTATCACTCGGCAAACCGTATAATTCCGCGCGTTTTGTCAACAATAAAATCAGGCAGTTACATATAATAAAATAAAGGCTGCCTGTGCTTCAGACGGGGTCTTTGCCCGTTTAAGCGTAGAGAGGTTGATATGAACGTCAAGCGCGGTGAATTGTACTACGCAGACCTTTCGCCCGTGGTGGGCAGCGAACAGGGGGGAGTGCGCCCCGTACTCATAGTGCAGAACGACGTGGGCAACAAGTATTCCCCCACGATAATAGCGGCGGCGGTCACAAGCAAGATCAACAAGGCAAAACTGCCCACGCACATCGAACTGCCGAAGAGCGACTACGGCCTTGTAAAGGATTCCGTCATTCTGCTCGAGCAGATCCGCACGCTAGACAAGAGGAGATTGAAGGAGCGCATAGGCGAACTCAACGAGAACACCATGCACAGGGTTGACAGGGCGATACTCATAAGTCTGGGCTTCGAGCCCTCCTGAAAGTGTCCCGGTTCTAACGCGCCGCAGGGTCTGCCTGCGTGGCAATTCAAAAATAAAAAGGGCCGCGGGACGCGCTTTTGTGCGCCCGCGGCAAATTTTACGATATCGGTTTTACATAAACATGCGGCAGTGATCAGAAGGTATTCTTCTTAAGTTCCGCAATGGCGTTTTTAAGGAAAAATTCTGCCGTGCTGTCCTTCCTCACCGCGCCGAGCGCCTCGTCGAAGGTGAACCACTTTACTTCGTCCAGCTCCTCGTCGTCAATTTCAGGCTCGCCGTTTTCGGCCATGGTCAAAAAGTTGAGCATCAGCACGTTCCTCGGCTCGTGATAGCGCGAGCTCATGAATTTGAATTTTACTGTGTTCAGCTTGGTTTCCTCTTTAAATTCACGGGTCACGGCCTTTTCGGCAGTCTCACCCTTTTTAACGTAACCTGCAAACAGTATATAGTCGCCCTGGTCCTTGTGTTTTGCAAGCAAGATCTTGTCCTTCGTCCTGTTTGTAACCACCATGCTCACTGCCGTAGCAAACTGGGGGAAGCGGTATTCGTTACATTTTTTGCAGAACGGCACCAGCCCTTCGCGGTGGTTGAACATAAGTGAAAGTTTTTCTCCGCATTCTGTGCAATACAATTTTTTGTCCTCCTTAATTCTTCTCATATTTCCGCGCCGCGCCATAAGGGCATGTCCGCGCCGCACATAAACATTTTTTTAGTACACATATTTATTAGTGCATATATTTATTATAATACAATTTTTTTGATTTTTCAATATGTTGGCGCAAATTTAACACAGGCTTGACATATTTTTTACTATAATATATAATTGTTAGAAGTATAATTTATGCGATTATATACACTAAGGGGGAAATAATGATGACTTATCAGGAAGCACAGGCGCTCCTTAAAGAGCACGGCCAGGAACAGCTCTTAAAGTATTATGACGAACTTTCCGATAAAGAGAGAGCGGCGCTCTTGAAGCAGATATCGTCGATAAACTTTTCTGATATAAATATAAACCGTTCTTCCGCGGCAAGAAGGCTGGGCGAGCTTTCGCCCGTCCCTGCGCTCTCCTGCGCCGACGTCGAGCGCGACAGGCAAAAATATGAGGCGGCGGGACTTGCCGCCATACGTTCGGGCAAAGTTGCGGCGGTGCTGCTTGCCGGCGGACAGGGCACCCGCCTTGGCTCCGATGCTCCCAAGGGCACATATAATATAGGGAAAACCCGCGAGCTCTCTATTTTTGAATGCCAGTTCAACAACATACGCGAAGTCACCGAAAAGGCGGAAGCTTGCTTTCATATATTCATTATGACGAGCGAAATAAACAACGCCGCCACCATAGAGTTTTTCGAGAGAAAAGATTATTTCGGATACCCCAAAGAAAAGGTCCATTTTTTTGTGCAGGAGATGGCTCCCGCATGCGATCTCGGCGGCAAGGTACTGCTTGAAGATAAGGGCCGCATAGCGATGTCGCCCAACGGAAACGGCGGCTGGTATTATTCGCTCATAAAAAACGGCGATGGCGATATTCTCTCCCGCGAGGGCATAGAATGGCTGAATGTGTACGCAGTGGATAACGTTCTTCAACGCATTTGCGACCCGGTATTTATCGGGGCGACTTTGCAAAGCGGCTGCAACTGCTCGGCAAAGGTAGTAAAAAAGGTCTCGCCCGAAGAGAGGGTAGGCGTATTGTGCATGGAAGACGGCAGGCCTGCTATCGTGGAGTACTATGAGATGCCGCAGGATATTGCCGCGCTCCGCCGTCCCGACGGTGAACTCAAATTCGCCTACGGCGTAATACTAAACTATCTGTTTAAAACGGAACTTTTAAACGGCACGCTCAATAAAAAGCTGCCGGTTCACCTTTCGCTCAAAAAGATACCGCACATAGAAGACGGCGTGTGTATTTTGCCGTCGGAGCCCAACGGCTACAAGTTCGAGCACCTCGTGCTCGATATGATAAAGCTGATGGGCAGTTGCCTTGCGGTGGAAGTCGTGCGCGAGCGGGAGTTCGCCCCCGTAAAGAACAGGACCGGGGTCGACAGCGTTGAATCGGCGCGCGCTCTTTTAGAAAAGAACGGAATAAAACTTTGATATAAAGAGGTATACATGAAGGCAAAAAAACTATTTGCGGCGGCTGCGGCCGTACTGATCGCAGGCACGGTACTGACGTTTGCGGGTTGCGTCTCGCGCGGAGCCGACGGTCTCGACGGGCAGGACGTCTCTATATACGAAATTTACGAGGCTACCAATGCCGCGCGCGCAGAGGAGGGGCTGGACGAACTCACCTTCCTTGAATTTGTGTCTGAATATTTAAGTTACGACGGTTCGGAGGCCGAACAGCTTATATCCCTCCAGACATCCATTAACCGTTCGCTTCTCTCCGCAGTGTCGGTCACGGCAAATTTCCGTGTGAGCGCTTCATTTCCTTCGCTGGGATCCGAAGTCGTTCAGTCGGCCGGTTCGGGCGTGATAGTTGAAGTTGACAGGGAAGAGGGCGACATGTATGTGATAACCAACTGCCATGTTGTCTACGACGATTCCGCGCTCGACGGCGAGATATCGAACGACGTGCATGTATATCTCTACGGCCAGGAAAATGAGCGGTATGCCATACCCGCAGAGGTTATCGGCGCGTCGCTTACATACGATATCGCCGTGCTCAGGGTTGACGATTCCGATACGGTAAGGAGAAGCGACGCTATGGCCGCCGGGTGGACGGACGCTGAAAATATCAGCGTCGGGCAGACGGTCTATGCGATAGGCAACGCCGCCGGCGAGGGTATCTCAGCGACGACGGGTATAGTAAGCGTAGACAGCGAATATATTACCATAGATATGGGTACGGAGACAGAGGACTACCGCGACTATAGAACAATGCGCACGAGCGTGCCTGTCTACAGCGGCAATTCCGGCGGCGGACTGTTCGATGCGGGCGGCAACCTCGTCGGCATAATCAATTCCAAAACCTGGAGCATACCGGGCGAGACGGATGACGAGCCTGCCGATAACATGAGCAATGCAATACCGGCCTCGGTCGCGCGCCGCGTCGCGCAATGCATGATAGACTGGTACGAAGAGGACGGCGCCGCGCATACGAACGGCGTCCGCAGGGCGCTCATAGGCGTGACTCTCATGTCTGTATCTCAGCGCGCGGTGCTCGATAACGACACCAATCTGGTGAACATAGTCGAAACGGTTGAGGTGGACGGCATCAATATCGGGTCGCCTGCCAACGGAGTATTGCAGACGGGCGACGTCATAACCGGTATCGAGGTTGTCGGCTCCGACGGCGCGATAAAAGAGAGTGTCGAGGTCGAAAGGATATTCAACGTCATAGATACGGTGCTTGCCGTCCGTGCGGGCGATACCGTAAACTTTACGTTGGAGCGCGGCGGCGAGGAGATGAGCGTCTCCCTCGGCGAGATATCGCAGTCGGAATATACTCTCACATGGTGACTTTGTTGTTTAGCTATGCTTTAAAAAATAAAAAAGCCCCTGCGGCGCATTGCAATGCGCCGCAGGGGCTTTCTGTTTTCAGATATCTTATAGTACGTAAGGCGTGACCTGGTAAACGTAGTAGTTCAGCCAGTTTATGTAAAATAAGTTCGCCGTAGACGTCCAGTTCATCTTTACAGCGGTATGGGAGGAGTCGGTGAAGTAATTTGCCGGCGGCTGAATGTCCAGCCCCTTGGCCTTGTCGCGCTCGTATTCGTTTTTAAGCGTGTAGCGGTCATACTCCATGTGCCCCGTCACAAATACGCGCCTGTTGTCGGCGCTCTTTATTATGGAGGCGCCCGCGCGCTTGGAGTAGGCGAGTATCTCAAGCTCCTTTATGTGCTTTATGTCTTCGGCATACACCACGGTGTGGCGGGAGTGCGGCATGTGGAACTCGTCCGATATGCCCCTCATAAGCGGTTCGGGCTTGTCGCCGCGTATTCTGTGGTGTGCGAATATTCCGAAGCACTTCTGTTTCAAAGGGTGTTTTTTTATGCCGTAAAAGTAGTGCAGCGCCGCCTGTGCTCCCCAGCATATGAACAGGGTGGAGGTGACGTGCGTCGTCGTCCAGTCAAGTATTTCTTTCAGCTCGTCCCAGTATGCAACTTCTTCAAACTCCATGTTCTCCACGGGTGCGCCCGTGACTATCATGCCGTCGAAGCGCTGCTCCTTTATGTCGCTGAAATTTTTATAAAAGCGCTCAAGGTGCTGCTGTTCGGTGTGCGTGCTCTTGTATGTGGAGGTCTTTATGAGCGTGATGTTTACCTGCAGCGGGCTGTTTGAAAGCAGCCTCATAAACTGCGTCTCCGTCGTCTCCTTGGTGGGCATAAGGTTGAGTATGGCTATCTCGATCGGCCTTATCTCCTGCGAGTGCGCCCTCTCCTTATCCATCACGAAACATCTTTCGCCTGTCAGAATCTTAAACGCAGGTATGTCCTTATCGATGACTATGGGCATGGCTCACCTTTATACGCGCTCGAGCGCGCCCGCAATGTCGGCTATAATGTCGTCGGCATTCTCTATGCCGACGGAAAGGCGCACGAGGTTCGCGGGTACGCCTGCCATCTCCAGTTCGTGTTCCGAAAGCTGCCTGTGCGTGGTGGAGGCGGGGTGGAGCACGCAGCTGCGCACGTCGGCGACATGCGTCTCCTGCGTTATCAGCTGCAGGCTTTCCATAAACTTGCGGCACTCGTCAATGCCGCCTCGTATTCCAAAGCTCAGCATGCCGCCCTGCCCCTTTGGCAGGTACTTTTCCGCCAGCGCGTGGTATTTGTTGCCCTCGAGCGAGGGGTGTTTCACCCACTCTACTTTGGGGTGCGCGGCGAGATATGCCGCAACTTTCCTTGCGTTTTCAGAGTGCCTCTCCATGCGCAGGGCAAGCGTGTCGCAGCCAATAAATGAGATATATGCGTTCATGGGCGCCATTATCGCGCCCACGTCGCGTATCAGCTGCGCCCTGCACTTAGTGGCAAACGGCACGTCGAGATCGGCGTAAACCAGCCCGTGGTAGCTCTCGTCGGGAACGTTGAACGCGGGGTAGCGCGGGTTGCCCTTGAAGTTGAAAGTGCCGGCGTCGACTATCATGCCGCCCAGCGCCGCAGCGTGTCCGTCCATGTATTTTGAGGTGGAGTATATTATCACGTTCGCGCCTAAATCTTTTGGTCTGCATAAAACGGGCGTGGCGAGCGTGTTGTCCACAATAAATACAAGGCCGTTTTTCTTTGCTATGGAAGAGAGTTTGTCAAAGTCGAGCACCACCATCGAGGGGTTGGCAATAGTTTCGGCGATGATGAACTTCGTCTTGTCGTCTATGAGCGATTGTATATGTTCGGCGCTGTCGTCGGGGTCGAAGAACCTGCACTCTATCCCGAGTTTGGGCAGAGTTGTGCCGAACAGGTTGAAAGTGCCGCCGTATACGGCCTGGCTGCACAGTATGTTGTCGCCCGAGCCGGCTATCGTGAGCGCGGCAAGGGTGGTGGCAGACATCCCGCTGGCGCAGCCGACTGCGGCCACGGCGCCGTCGAGTGCGGCAACCTTGCCCTCAAACGCCGCCACCGTGGGGTTGGCAAGGCGGGAGTAGAAGTACCCGTCGCTCTTTAAGTCAAAGCAGTCGGCCATGGCCTGGCTGTCGCCGTAAAAAAAAGTAGTGCTCTGGCATATCGAGGGGATCCTGCTCTCCCCCGTGGCGGGGTGCCAGCCCGCCTGTACGCAAAGCGTATCCTGCTTGTAATCTTTCATATGTCAAAACCTCTTTAAAGTTAATTTTATCAGTTATCAGTACTCTTTCAGCTGCCGCTCGGTGTCGCGTTTTATGTCGCGCTCCTTTATCGTGCGCTTTTTATCGTACGTTTGCTTGCCGCGGCACAGCGCTATCTCGGCCTTTACAAGCCCGTCGGAAAAGTAGAGTGAGAGGGGCACAACGGTGAAGCCCTTTGCATTCACCTTACCCGCAATGCGCGCTATTTCGCTCTTGTGCAAAAGCAGCTTTCTGTCGCGCTTGGAGTCGTGCGAGTTGAAAGCGCCCGCCTTGTCGTATACTGCGATGTGCGCGTTCTTTAAAAACATCTCCCCGCCGGTAAGGTAGCAAAAGCTGTCTTTAAGGCTGCAGTTTCCCTGCCTCAAAGACTTGACTTCCGCTCCCTCGAGCACTATTCCCGCCTCCAGCTTCTCTTCTATGAAGTATTCAAACGAGGCCTGCCTGTTTACCGCAATGGTCTTTTTCATATATAGCCTATTATATCACAATTTACGCGCTTGTAAAAGGTTTTTTATCCTTTTCGCCGCCTTTGCCTGCTTTTTACAGTTTTTCCTGTATTTTTATGGCCGCCGCTCCTGTGCGCCCCGGCTTTGGCGCCGTTTTTGCGCTGCTTTGCCGCGCCGCCTCTGTCTGCCGCGTCTGCCGAAGATTTTTTGCGCGGCCTGCGCTCCTTCTTAGATGCGTTTTCATTTTTTCTCCGCGCGGCGGAACTCTCTTTGCTCGTCTCTTCGGGCATATCTGCAAGCGAAAATTCGGGGCGCATGTTGCCCCAGTCGCATCCGTCCACGCGTATCTTTATCCTGTCTCCCAGGCGGAAAGTGCGCTCGCCCTTTAGGGTGAACTTGTCCTCAATGTATTCATAGCTCCCGCCGGGCAGCTTTTCCAGACGTATGAGCCCTTCAACGGTGTTGTCGAGTTCGGCAAACACGCCGAAGGCCGTCACTCCCGAAACTGTGGCCTCGTACTCCTCGCCGATGCGGTCGCTCATGTATACCGTCTTATACAGGCTGTCAACGTCGCGCTCGGCTCCGTCTGCGTTGCGCTCGCACAGCGAACAGTGCGCCGCCTCTTCGGCGGCAACGCCCGCATATTTTTCGCGCATGGCGTCGATCTCTCCGTGCAGCACGCCCTTTATTATGCGGTGGATGAACAGGTCGGGATATCTGCGTATGGGGGAGGTGAAGTGGCAGTAGCAGGGGCTGGCTATGCCGAAGTGCCCCAAATTGCGCTCAAAGTAGCGCGCCTTCTGCATGGTGCGCAACATCACCTTGTTCACCGCGCCCTCGGCAGGCTTTCCCGAAATCTGCTTTAAAATGTGCTGAAACTGTTTTGGCTGAGGCTCGTCCTCGCTCACCCTGCCGCCTATGCCAAGGTCGGAGAGGAACGCAAGAAACGCGCTCACCTTTTCGGGCGCGGGCGGCTCGTGCACGCGGAACATGAAGGGCGCGCCCTTCCTCTCCATAAACTCGGCCACCGCCTCGTTCGCGCATATCATGAACTGCTCAATCATCTTTTCGGATATCGTCCGCTCGTAGTCGGGAATAACTATCTCGCCCCGGCCGTCGATGTATATGCGCGCCTCTTTAACGCTTAAATCGATGTTTCCCAGCCTTTCGCGGCGCGCGGAGAGCATATTGCACAGCTCTGCCATGTCGGCGCACATCTGAACAAGGTCGGGGTACCTTTCCGCCGCGTCTTCGTCGCCCTCGGTTATGGCGGTTATCTCTCTGTACGTCATGCGGCGGCGGCTCTTTATTACGCTCTCATATATCTCGCTCTTCAGCCGCTCGCCCTTTTGTGATATGGTCATCTCGCAGGTGAGGGCGTATCTCTCCTCGCCCTCGTTTAAACTGCACGCCCCGTTTGAAAGCGCTCTCGGCAGCATGGGCAGCACTCTGTCGGGGAAATATACGCTCGTGCCCCGTCTGTACGCCTCGGCGTCGAGCTTGGAGCCGCGCTCCACATAGTTGCCCACGTCGGCTATGTGCACGCCCAGCACAAAGTTTTCGCCGCGTCGCTCAAGCGATATGGCGTCGTCAATGTCGCGCGTGTCGTCGCCGTCTATGGTTATTATGAGCCTGTCTCTGAGGTCGCGGCGGCCGTTCAGTTTCACCTTTTCGGCGGCAACGCGTTCGGCCTCGCGCTCCACGTCGGCAGGGAACTCCTCATACAGGCCGTAGTTTCGTATTATCGAAAGTTCCTCGGCGTAAAAATCGCCGCTCCTTCCCAGAATTTCGATCACCTTTCCGTTCGGCGCCTTGCCTTGCGGGTAGGCGGTTATCCTGCACACCACCTTGTCGCCGTCCTTTGCGTCCATGGCAAGGGCGGCGGGCACGAATATCCTAGGCACAAATTTGGCGGAGTCGGGCACCACATAACACGCGCCGCCCATTCTTTCAAAGGTGCCCGCAATGTCGGTGTGCCCGCGCGAAAGTATCTTTATAACGCTCGCCTCGTCCTCTGTGCCCTTGATTTTTACGGCCAGCACCCTGTCGCCGTCTAAAGCGCCGTGCAGGGAGTGGCGGGGGATAAAGTAGTCCTTCATGTCGGCCGTCTTGCCGTCGGGTATCAGAAAGGCAAAGCCGCGCTCGCTTCCCTGCAGCACGCCGCTCACCGCGCCTATCTGCGCGGGGGTGCAGTATTCGCCTGCATTGTTTTTTAAAATTATGCCGCTCTTTTCCAGTTCGCTTAAAATGTGCCCCGCTGCCTTTCTCTCGGCGGGGCGTATTTTAAGTATGTCAAAAATCTGTTTTTCCGTTTTAAATGCAAGCCTGCCGCCTGCAAAAAGCTCTTCAATTCTTTCTCTTACAGTCATATATTTCAATTATATATATTTTGCGTGTTAATATCAGCGGATATAAATTATTGCAAAATTGTCTTTATACACAAAAAGCGGCTTTAAAAAGCCGCTTTTTTCATCTTTAGTATGTCCGCATACAGCGGAAGTTATAACTCTTTTACGGAGCAATAACCTGAATGATGTATATAACAACAGAGAGCACGCCCAGAACGCCCAGCGTTATCCAGGACCATTTCTTAAGTTTGCTCTCTATGCTGCGGCCCTTGTTCTTGCCGAAGAAGGTCTCGCTCGTGGCGGTTATGCCCTGAATACCGTCGGAATTGCTCTTCTGGAACAGAACTACGAGTATCGCAACTATCGCCGCAATAAACAGCAGTGCCATGAATATCAGGGTAAAGGTTATATAAAGCGTATATTGCCCGCTTTCCATTCCGCCGCCGCTCGAAGATAAAAGCGCACTAAGCATTGTTTTTCACCTCAAAAATTTATTAAGCTTTAGTATTATAGCATAAAGCTTAAATTAACACAAACAAAAAGGGACGGTTTCACGCAAAATTTTTATAATATTTTGCCCGCTTTTGCGGCAGTTTTACTCTGAACCGCCTCATCTCGCGCCTCAGCCTCGCCTGCGGCGAGTGATCTCTGTCGCCCAGAAGGTTTATAACGAGTATGCCGCCGCACACCAGCGCCAGCGCAATGAGGGTTGTGTAGTGCAGCAGCTGTTCGCGCTCGCCCAAAATTATCGCCGAAAACAGCGCGCCGAACAGCGGGTTGGTGCTCTTGAACACCGCCACTCTGGATACGGGGTTGTATTTCAACAGGTACCCCTGCAGGGTAAAGGCGCACGCCGAAAGGAAGGCAAGGTAAAACAGCATTCCAAAGCTCGCGCCCGAGGCAGGGCGTATGATGCCGCCCGCCGCCGAGCCTATTATAACCAGCGCTATCCCGCCGCAGAAGAACTGCCAGCCGCACAGCGTGGTCGTGTTTTCGTACTTTGAAAATATCTTAACAAAGCCCGCCGCCATCGCCGCCGAAAGCCCGCTCATGATGATGAGTCCCTCGCCCGCAAAGGTGAACGTAAAGTCCAGTCCGTCGAGGTTCATTATAAGCACGCCGCCGAATCCTAAAACGCAGCCCAAAAGTTTTATAAGGTTGAACCTCTCGGTGCGGAATATAAAGCACGCGGCGATAATGGTGAAGAATACGCCCAGCCCGTTCAAAACCGAGCTCTTCACGCCCGTAAGGTGCGCAAGGCCGATATAAAAGCAGGTGTATTGCACGGCGGTCTGAAAGAGCGCCACCACGCCCACGCGCCATATGTTTCTGCGCTTTGGCAGCAGAATTTTGCGCTGGGTAATAGAGCCGAATATCAGCACAAGTATCCCCGCAAGCGTAAAGCGCACGCCCGCAAACAGAATTAAGGAGGAGTAGGAGGAGGTGTCCACATTGAAGAGCGTATAGCCGAGCTTCACGCACGGGAAGGCGCTCCCCCACAGCATGCAGCATATAATAGCGCCGAAAACCACCACTATATTTTTTGAAAAAAATCTTTCTGCGTCAAACTTTATCATTCACAACAAACCTGCCTAAAAGATTGGCCTCAAGTAAAATTTCGCTATCAATTATATTCTTATGCATTAGATTTTGCAAATGATTTTGCCGTTCTTCATTGGCCAAGTCGCTGTGTGCCGCAAAAACGCGCCGCGCGGCAAAAATTGCCGCGCGGCGCTAAAAATTCAATCGGTAAGCCCCAGTAAATAATCAGCTGTTTCATTAAAGAATTTTGAAAGTGTAATAATGGCAGAGGCTGTTGGTTCAGACTTACCAAGCTCCCATATTGCAATGGCGGACTGACTGATGCCAGTTGCATTGCTCAGAGCCATTTGGCTCAAACCCAGTTCCTCCCGTAATTCTTTTATTCTTTGCCCTATGCTCATACAATTATAATAGCATTTCTAAGTCATTTAAGACTTGACAACCCAAAAATGACTTGATATAATAAGCTTAGCAATTACAAATCGGAGGAGGACATGAAGAAGAGTATATTTACCGAATCTTATATTGCCAAGCAATATACCGATGTTTTTGAGCCTTGCTTGCAAGAGATTGCGGATTATAATTTTGACATGTTTTATAAAGATTACAGAGAGTATACAGACAAAGCTAAGGGTTTCTATAAACTGCTGGAGGTGGAACTGCCAAAATTTAAGTCCTCGTTTGAAGTCATGTCCGAGTATGTCAATTCCGCAGGTTCAAAATATAAAGATCTTGCTAAGTCAGATTTTTTATTCATGGAAAATTGCTCGGCTCAGCAGACATATGCCAACCAGCTTGCAGCACTGAAATATCCGTATGAGATCTACTGTAAATATGAGTATCAGAGATTTCGTTCTTTGTTTGTCGAAACTGAAAAAACTGTTGAAAACATAGTATGTACATCAGGTTTAAATTTAGTTCTTGACGTAAAGAAGTGTAACATCTCCGATGAGTGTATAAATGAAATATTAAAATATAGTGATAAGTACGGCGCTGAACAGTGGCGGCAAGTAGCTTCCAAAGATATGGTGTTTACGTATCCATATATCAATGCGATCGTTATATTTGATATCCTGAATTCACACAAATACGATATTGCTTTATATGATTCAAGCCTGTATTATTTCTGTGTTATCGCTCAGTCGGTTCATATGGATGTGCTTGACACTTTAAAGATGAGCAAAGAAAGTGAATTAGACCTGTTTGAAGCAGAAATAACCGCGCAAATGGAAAGAATGGGTAACGATTCGCTTGTTACCTTCAGTAAAAGCATAGCAATATTTAAATCGAATGTCGAACACATGGTTTTAAATAAGACGCGTGGAGTTGCCGAAGAATTAAATAAAAAAATAGACGAATTCTACAATAAATTAGCCAGAAAGAAAAATATTATATACGGTATAGTATTATTATCTCTGCTTATTGCGCTTGGAGCAGTAGCATTCATCACCTTAAATGTTTTAGGCCTACTTGAAGAATTTGATTTTGGGAATATTATCAGGTTACTGCTTTTTATCGTCCTCATTTGTACTATACTAATGTTGCCATACACTATTGCAAAAGCAGTCATCTCTAAAAAAAGAAATAAAGAACGGACGCAAGAAAAGAAACTTAATGAAGACTCTGCTTCGACGTGGTACTCTTTCGTAAAGGAAGCGGCATATACTACCGGCGGCAGGATGATAACTCAACGAATTCACGCTAAGGTAAATGATGAGTTGACTGAAGTGGTTGAAAAATTTGACGGTTTAAGTGATAAAATAGATGAACTTACAGATTATAAAGATAATCTGGATAAGGCAATCAAAGAGACCACTGCGTATTTGCCAGAAAATATCGCAAATAATATTCGACTATTAGATAAAACATATAGTCAGATGTCCTCGGGTACTGCAAAAGATTACCAGTCGGCGGTATTTCAGGCTCAGCAGGTGATCAAACAAGAGGACGAGGAAACCCAAAGGCGAATGAAAGAGGCAGAACGCGAGAGGCAAGAGCAAGAGCACAGACGAAGAGTTATGGAATCGCAGCGCAGAGTCGAACAATATGCCAAAGAGCAGGTGGAGCAGGCCAGAAGACAGGCCGAGGCCGCAGAAGCACAGGCTGCGGCTGCAAAAGCACAGGCAGCAGCTGCAGAAGCGCAGGCCGAGTATGCTCGTCAAACCCGCGATGCCGAGCGTGAATCGGCAGAACAGAACAAAAAAATTGCAGAGGAGAGCAAACGCCAAACCGAGTTGCAAAAACAGCAAATGGATCGGTGGGAACAAGAGCGCGTCAGGCAGGAATTTGAGCGCAGTCGAAACAAATAATATTAATCGGTCAGTCACATAAAATTTAAACGGCGCAGCCAAGTTTGGCTGCGCCGTTTAAATAATGGCAAGTTAGTGCATTTTTCTCTTAAGCGCAATTCGCGTTAAATCATTTTATCAAACTCTTTCCCGTCATCTCCTCGGGAACGGGCAGACCCATAACGGTCAAGAGGGTGGGGGCAAGGTCGGCAAGTATTCCGTCCTCGCGCAGGGTAACGTTCTTGTACTCGTTGGAGATGAGCACAACGGGCACGCGGTTGGTGGTGTGCGCCGTGAAGGGCTTGCCGTCGTCGCCTATCATTTTGTCGGCATTGCCGTGGTCGGCGGTGAGCAGTGCAGAGCCGCCCATTTCGAGTATCTTGTCTGTCACGCGCTTCACGCACTCGTCAACCACGTGCACGGCCTTGACGGCCGCAGGGATAACGCCCGTATGGCCCACCATGTCGCAGTTTGCGAAGTTGAGTATCATCACGTCGAACTCGCCCGTCTCAAGCTCCTCTATAACCTTGTCGGTCACAAGGTAGGCGCTCATCTCGGGCTGCAGGTCATAGGTAGCAACCTTGGGCGAGGGGATAAGGTCGCGCACTTCGCCGGGGTTGGGCGCCTCAACGCCGCCGTTGAAGAAGAATGTCACGTGCGCGTACTTCTCGGTCTCGGCAATTCTCAGCTGTTTTTTGCCGAGGGAGGCGAGGTATTCGCCCAGCGTGTTCTTTATGTGCTTTTCAGGGAAGGCTATCTCCACGCCCTCAAACTGCGCGTCGTACACGGTGAAGCATACATACACGGGCGCCAGAAAGCCCGTCTTTCTCTCAAACGCCGTGCCCTTGGGTACGACGAACTCCTTCTGCGAAACGGCGCGCGTTATCTCGCGGGCACGGTCGGGGCGGAAGTTGAAGCATATAACGCTGTCGCCCTTTTCAATCAGTCCCACGGGCTTGCCGTCTTCGTAGACTTTGGTGGGCTTGATGAACTCGTCGGTCACGCCCTCTTTGTAGCTTGCCTCAAGCGCGTCGGCTGCGTTCTCGCAATGTATGCCCTCGCCGAGGGTGAGCATGTCGTAGGCCTTCTCCACACGGTCCCAGTTGTTGTCGCGGTCCATGGCGTAATATCTGCCGCACACGTCGGCGATCTTGCCGCAGCCTATCTTATCTATCTCGGCCTGAAGCGCGCGCATAAATCCCGCGCCCGAGGTGGGGGAAACGTCCCTGCCGTCGGTAAAGCAGTGCACATAAACTTCCGTAAGGCCGTGGCGTTTTGCCATCTCTAAAAGGGCATACAGGTGCGTTATGTGGCTGTGCACGCCGCCGTCCGACAAAAGGCCGTAGAGGTGCAGCTTTTTGCCGTTTTTGGCGTTCTCCATAGCCTTTAAAAGCACGGGGTTCTCAAAAAAATCGCCGTCCTCTATAGACTTGGTTATCCTTGTAAGGTCCTGATATACTATCCTGCCCGCGCCCATGTTCAGATGGCCCACTTCGCTGTTGCCCATCTGTCCGTCGGGCAGGCCGACCGAAAGTCCGCTCGCGCCGAGGGTGGAGGAGGGATAGTTTTTTCTGAGCTCGTTCACGTTCTTGCTGCCGTCAATGGATATGGCGTTGCCCTCGCCCGCGGGCGCAAGGCCGTAGCCGTCCATTATGATGATCGCATAAGGTTTTTTAGCCATAAAAATTCCTCTTGATAAAATTTTTTTACGCCTATATTATACACGTTTGCACCGTCCTTTGCAACAAAACAAAAGCCGTTGGCGGTCAAAATTGAATAACTTTTTGCCCGCAAATACGATAAGCGGCGTGGGGCTTGGGCATTTTACCGCTCTCCCCGCAGAGGCTTACAACTTGGCGCTTTTTTTGTTAATGTAAAATCGTCGAATTCAATAAAAAAGCCGCGTGCGCGAATGTTTCGCGTCCGCGGCACCATGCATCAGTTTAACGATGTCACGCTTTAAAAAAATTGCAAAAAAATAATTAAAAATAAATTTAAAATTAATTTAATTTTTATTATTTGTTGTAATTTACGATTTTGGCAAAATCGAGCTTAAGCGAAGCGCCGCCGATGAGGCCGCCGTCGATGTCGGGCTGGGCCATGAGCCCCTTGCAGTTGCCTGCATTCATAGAGCCGCCGTACTGAATGATAACTTTTTCGGCGCACTTGGGGCAGAAGAGCTCGCCTATCTTCTTTCTGATATAGGCGATCGTCTCCTGGGCCTGCTCGTCGGTGGCCGTTCTGCCCGTGCCTATCGCCCAGACGGGCTCGTAGGCTATCACAACTTTTGTCACGTCCTCAATTCCGGCAAGGCCGATCTCGAGCTGACGGTCCAAAACCTTCTCGGTAATGCCGCCCTCGCGCTCTTCAAGCGTCTCGCCTATGCAGGTTATGGGGGTCATGCCCGCGGCGATAACGGCCTTGGTGCGCTTGTTCACCGTCTCGTCGGTCTCGCCGAAGTACTGCCTTCTCTCGCTGTGGCCGATTATAACGTACTTCACGCCGTACTCCTTGAGCATATCTGCGGAAATTTCGCCCGTGTATGCCCCCTTGGGCTCCCAGTGCATGTTCTCGGCGCCTATCGCTATGTTGCTGCCCTTTGCAGCTTCCGTCATGGCGGGGATAAGTATGGCGGGCACGCACAGCGCCACGTCGCAGCCGGCGTCCTTTACGAGGGGTATCAGCTCTTTTATGAGGGCCGCGCCGCTCTCCGCCGTCATGTTCATCTTCCAGTTGCCTGCAATAAAAGCTCTTCTTGCCATTGTATTCTCCTTTATTTGTTGCACCGAATGTGCGTATTTTTATTCTCAGCAAACTTTATTTTGCGGCGGAGGAATTTTTCCGCCGCCGCAAAATTCAATTGAAATATTTTCAGTTCTTGTCGTTCAGGCAGGCGATGCCGGGGAGCACCTTGCCCTCGAAGAGCTCAAGCGAAGCGCCGCCGCCCGTCGAGATGTGCGTAACCTTGTCGGCAAATCCGAGCTGCTGAATGGCTGCCGCGCTGTCGCCGCCGCCGATTATCGTGGTGCACTTGCCGTAAACGTCTGCAAGCGCCTGCGCAACTGCTATAGTGCCCTTGGCAAGGGTGGGGTTCTCGAACACGCCCATGGGGCCGTTCCAGATGACGGACTTTGCGTTGTGCACGCGGCTTGCATACAGTTCCCTCGTCTTTTCGCCGATATCCATGCCCATCTTGTCTGCGGGTATCTTGTCGGAAGGAACGGTTTCAACTTCTATCTCGGCGTCGATGGGGTCGGGGAAGGCGGAGGTAACTACGGTGTCGATGGGCAGCAGCAGCTCCTTTCCGAGCTTTTCTGCCTTCTCCATCATCTGCTTGCAGTAGTCGATCTTCTCCTCGTCCAAAAGGGAGGTGCCCACTTCATAGCCCTTTGCCTTTAAGAAGGTGTAGGCCATGCCGCCGCCGATTATCAGCGTGTCGCACTTCTCTAAAAGGTTGTTTATAACGTTGAGCTTGTCGGCAACCTTTGCGCCGCCGAGTATTGCCACGAAGGGACGCTCGGGATGCTCGAGCGTGTCGGCCATAACGGTGAGCTCCTTTTCAATGAGGAAGCCGCACACGGCCGTCTTTATTATTCCGTATTCAACGATCGCGGCGGTGGAGGCGTGGCTGCGGTGTGCAGTGCCGAACGCGTCGTTAACGTAAATTTCCGCATCGTACGCAAGGTCTTTGCAGAATTGCTCGTCCCTGCCTTCCTCTTCCCAGTGGAAACGGAGGTTTTCAAGGAGCACGGCCTCGCCGTCTTTAAGCGCGTCGCGCTTAGCTTTTGCATCGGGCCCTATAACGTCCTTTGCAAACGTGACCTTGCCGCCCAGAAGCTCGTTAAGCCTTGCCGCAACGGGCGCAAGCGTGAGCTTTACCGGCTCTTCCTTTTTTGCCTTGGCCTCGATGGCCTCCGCGGTAGTCTCGCCAGCCTCAACCTTTTTCTTGTCTTTTTTGTTGAGTTTGAATGTGGCGGAGAATATCGGGTGGGGTTTGCCCATGTGCGAGCAAAGCGTGACTTTGGCGCCCGCGTCGAGCAGATATTTGATGGTGGGAAGCGCGCCCTGTATTCTGTTTTCATCGGTGATCTTGCCGTCTTTCATGGGGACGTTGAAGTCACAGCGCACGAGTACTTTTTTGCCCTTGAGGTCTTTGAGATCTCTTACAGACATTTTGTTCATAAAAAAGCCGTTCTCCTTATATCAATATTTTTTTACCGACTACAATTATAATCGTTCCTTTAACGAAAGTCAACCGCGCAGCGAGCGGCTTTTTGCGCTTACACAAATTTTTTACATAATTTTCCGGCGCCGCGGCGGCTTTTTCTCCGCGCCGCGGCGCCTCTATTCAAAAGCCGCGCCCGACCGCCGCATTTTTTCAAAAGCCGGGCGGGTAATGCCCTGCAAAAAGATTTTTTTACAATATAGTCAATTTATTTGAACTAAGGCAAATTTTATGGTATAATACCTTGGAAAATTGCTTTAGAAAACAGCAGCATTGTCAGACAATTATGGAAGTTAACAAAAGTTTAAAAATCTGCGTGGCGGGACTTGGCCTCATTGGCGGCTCCATGTGTATGGCGTTGCGCCGCGCGGGCTTTTCCCCTGCCGGATGGAACCGTTCGTTCGCTCCGCTCGAATATGCATTAAAAGAGGGCGCGATCTCTTTCGCCGCGCAAAATTTTGATGAGTTCGACGTGGTTTTCGTCGCCCTTCCGCCAAAGGCAACGGTGGGGTTTATCAATTCCCACGCCTTTAAAAACGGCGCGGTAGTCGCCGATATCTGCGGAGTGAAGGGGTATATCGAGCGCGAGGTATATAAAAAGAAGCGCAACTTTTGTTATGTGGGCACGCATCCGATGGCGGGCAAGGAAGTTTCGACTATCCGCAACGCCTGCGCCGACCTGTTCGACAGGGCTAGCATGGTGATAACCTCCTGCGCGCAGACTGACGCGGGTGCAAAGGAACTTGTAAAAGAGCTCACCCGCGCCATGGGATTTAAGTGCATAGTAGAGTGTTCGGCCGCGGTGCACGACAAAAAGATAGCATACACCTCCCAGCTCGCGCACATAGTTTCCAACGCCTACGTCAAGGATGAGGAGATCGTCAGCTGTCTCGGCTTCACGGGCGGCAGTTTCCAGGACATGACCCGCATCGCAGGAGTGGACGAGGGCGTTTGGTCGGAGCTGTACCTTCTGAACAGAGAAAATCTCTCGGCCCGAATAGGCGGGCTTGTTGCCAACCTTGCAGAAATAAAGTCTGCGCTCGACGGCGGCAGTGAAGAGGATTTGCGCAACGTGCTCAAAGCCGGGCGCGAGCGCTTCATGCAATCGAAGGAGAGGGCGCAGAGCGGAGTAATTTCCGTAACGAATTTAAAGTGAGCGCAGCATACCGCCGCCGTCCGCCGATGCATTGCGCAGCACCCTGAACGATAGAAAGATGAAAGTCAAAATAAACATACACACGGCCGCAGACTGCGGTGAGCAGAATTTCCGCACTTACGGCGAGCTGGAGTTTAGCGAGTTCGGCTTCAGCGTGAGTTACCGCCTCGACGGCGACGACTGCATCCTGGAATTTAACGGCGTGCGCGCCGTGCAGCGCCGCAGCGGCAGGCTGACTTTTATAATGGAGTTTGCCGAGGGGGAGGAGACGGAGTGCGTACTCTCCGAAGGGGGCTCGAATTTTGTGTTTCCCGTGTTCACCGAAACGCTCGGCGCGTCGATATCCGAAGAAGGCTGCACGCTCTCTCTTGATTATCTTCAGGGAGAGGAGCGCGAGAGGACGGAACTTGTGTTCATTGCAGAGCGCTGGCGCGAACGCGACGAGAGGCGCGTTCCCAGGCGGCGCGAAAATTAGTACGCAATTGCATTAAATTTATTGCGCGAATGCATAAATTAATTTTAAAATCCGCTCTAGGCGGGTTATAAATAAATATTACAATGCAGAAATTTTAAAGGCTTTGTAAGCCTTCAGGAGTAAATTCTTTTTTTATGAAAATCAGGTATTTAGGCCATTCAAGCTTCCAACTCATTGAAAGTACGGGCACCACGGTGGTCACCGACCCGTATGCTGAAAGTTTAGGCATAGAAATGCCAATTGTATCCGCCGACGCGGTCACGGTTTCGCACCACCACTACGACCACGACGCCGTCAAAAAGATAGGCGGCTCGCCCATAGTCATCGATAAAGAGGGCAGTTACGAGCTTTCCGGCGTGGAGATAAACTCCATAAAGAGCTTTCACGATCCCGAGGGCGGCAGGCTGCGCGGCGAAAACATCATATTCAAATTCAGTATGGACGGCATAGAGGTCTGTCACCTCGGCGATATCGGCGAGGAATGTTCTACAGAGCTCATCGAGTCGCTTCTGCCCGTCGACGTCCTTCTCATCCCCGTTGGCGGCACATATACCATCGACGCCGAGCAGGCCAAGGAGTATGTCGACAGGATAATGCCCGATATAGTCATTCCCATGCACTACCGCGAAAAGGGCAAGAGGCTCGACGTGGATAAGGTCGACGATTTCTGCGATCTCTTTGAAGAGGAAGAGGTGGAAAACGAGGGTGAGAGCGAGATAGAGATCTCGCGCGAGGACCTCGGCGGCGACAGTACCAAAATTATTGTAATGGAGAGAGTTGAAGATTGACGGTCGGTGAATTATTGCAGACGCTCAGGGAGGAGCTCGAAAAGCGAAGCATATATGATCTGCGGCAGATAGGCAGGGCGGTGGGCGTAAAGCGTCCCGCCGATATGAACAAAGAGCCGCTCATATCGAGCATACTCGACATAGCCGAGTGCAAGACCGCGCCCTTTCCCCGCTCCACAAAGGGTGCTCCCCCCAAGTCGGAGGCATTCGATAAAGACGTCGTCGCGCTTGTGGAGAAGTGCATGAAATTTTGCGGCGGCTATAAAGCGGAGTATCCCGAAGAGGAGAACGCAGAACACGAGTTCGGCGTGCATTCCGACTATGAGTTTGACGACGATGAGAAAGTCTATAGCGGCGTGCTTGAATTTACCGAAAAGTTCTGGTTTTTGCGCACGCACAATTTCGAGCTCACTTCTGGCGGCGACGTTTTCGTGCATGCGTCCTTCGTATCGCGTTTTCATCTGCGCGAGGGCGACTATATAACCTGCAAGGCCAAGCGCCGCAAGGAGGGCGAATGCCCGGGCGCTACCTATATTTTAAGCGTTAACGGCGTGCGGCCCGAAACACTCGGCACGCGCGCCGTGTTTGAAAATCTCATTCCGTGCTATCCCGACAGGCGCTTTACTCTAGAGCGCGCCGGAGGCACGCTTACAGACAGGGTGATAGATCTGTTTTCGCCCATAGGCAGGGGACAGCGCGCACTCATCGTCTCTCCCCCAAAGGCGGGCAAGACTACCATGCTCAAGCATATCGCCTGCTCGCTCACGGAGAACTATCCTGACGCCGAGGTCATCATTCTGCTCATCGACGAGCGGCCTGAGGAGGTCACCGATATCCGGCGCACCGTTCAGGGGGCGCGCGTTGTATATTCCACTTTTGATAAGGGCGAACATCATCATATCCATGCGGCAAGCCTCACCTTGGATTACGCCAAGCGCCTGACTGAGGCGGGCAAGGACGTCGTGGTCCTGCTTGACAGCATAACGCGTTTAACGCGCGCCTATAATGCCGTCACAAATTCTGGCAGGATGCTCTCCGGCGGGCTCGACCCGCAGGCTCTTATAGAGCCGCGCAAATTTTTCGGCGCGGCGCGCAACACCGAAGACGGCGGTTCGCTCACGATAATCGCCACCGCGCTCGTCGATACGGGCAGCCGGCTGGACGACGTGATTTATGAAGAGTTCAAGGCCGCCGGCAACATGGAGCTTGTTCTCTCGCGCGAGCTTGCCGAACGCCGCGTTTTCCCCGCGATAGACATAAAGTCGTCGGGCGCCCGCAAGGAGGAACTGCTCTTAAGCGGAGAGGAGCTTGAACTTGCCTGCAAACTTCGCCAGATGCTTGGCAGACAGCTTGGCACAGAGGGTCTGTATGCCATGATCAATAAAACAAAAACCAACGCCGAACTTGTTTCGCGCGCGGGCGAAATAGGCTGATATTAAAAATAGTTTTAAATAAAATTCTAATAATGATAGATAAAAATGCTTTTACCGACAAGGTAAAGATAAAAATTAAATCGGGCGACGGCGGCGACGGCATGAATTCTTTCAAGTCGTATAAGGGCAAGCCCGCCTGCGGGCCCGACGGCGGCGACGGCGGAAAGGGCGGCGACGTTTATATCGTTGCGGACAGAGGGCAAAACGACCTTCTGCCCTTTCGTTTTACATCCAAATATTTTGCCGAAGACGGCGAAAAGGGCGGCACAAACCAGTGCTTCGGCCGCGGCGGCAAGGATGTAGTGATAAATGTGCCCGTGGGCACCGTCGTAAAGGACTTTGAAACGGGTGCCGTCATTGCCGATATGTTTGCCGACGGCGAAAAGAAGCTCATTGCCGAGGGCGGCAGGGGCGGCAAGGGCAACGTGCGCTTTACGACGTCGCGCCGCCACGCCCCCAACTTTGCGCAGAAGGGCGAAAAGACCGAGCCGCATGTGCTCGTCTTGGAGCTCAAGGTCATAGCCGACGTGGGGATAATCGGCTTTCCCAACGTGGGCAAGAGCACGCTTCTCTCCAAAATTTCTGCGGCGCGGCCCAAGGTTGCAAACTATCACTTTACCACGCTTTCGCCGAATCTGGGCGTGGTGCGAGTGTACGACAAGTCTTTCGTCGCGGCGGATATCCCCGGCCTCATAGAGGGCGCCGCCGAGGGCGCGGGTCTCGGGCACGACTTTTTGAGGCATATCGAGCGCACCCGCCTTTTGTTGCATGTGGTAGATATTTCCGGCAGCGAGGGGCGCGATCCCGTGGAGGACTTCAAAAAGATAAATGCCGAGCTCGCGGGCTATTCGCAAAAGCTTGCCGCCCTCCCGCAGGTCGTGGCGCTCAACAAGTGCGACGTGTACGGTGCGGAGGAGAATTTAAAGGTATTCAAACGCAAATACGGCAAAAAATATAAAATATTCCCCATAACCGCCGTCTCGGGCGAGGGGTTGCAGCCCCTTTTGGACGAGCTCGTGTCCGAGCTCGAACTTCTCCCGCCCGTCGCGCGCGAGGAGGTGGACGAGGAGTTTTCTTACCGCAAGCCCTCCGACCTTGCGTTCGAGATATACATTGACGGCGACGCCTATGTCGTCGTCGGGCCTTTGGTGGATATGCTCTGCCGCAACGTTACTCTCACCGATCCCGACTCTATGGCCTATTTCCAGAAGATACTGCGTGAAAAGGGAGTGATCTCCCGCCTCAAGGAGATGGGCATAAAGGAGGGTGATACTGTGTCTATAGGAGATGTGGAATTCGACTTTGTAGAGTAAGGGCTCACGAATTTTTACGACTGTTCGAGTCGTAAAAATTCCGTGATTTGAGAAACTAAGTTTCTCTTTGCGCGACTTTTAGTGCCCACGGAGCGTATATCGCGCAAATTCACTTCCAGTGAGCCAGCTTACGCTGCAAATTGGGTCGCGCTTATCGGCGAACTAAATTCGCCTTGCGCACATTATTTATTTTTAAATAATGCCGCACTCTCGCCTCCCCTCAAGGGGAGGAATTAAAGGAGGGGTTCGCGCTCGAACCAATGAATTTTTTCATGATATTAACAATAAGGATAAAAAATGCTTACATCAAAACAGAGAAGTAAATTAAAATCGCTCGCGGCGAATCTCTCTCCCGTGGGGCAGGTGGGGAAGGAGGGCATAGGCGAAAATATGCTCAAGAGCTTTTCCGACTGTCTCGAGGCGCGCGAGCTCATAAAGATAAATATTCTTGAAAATGCAGACGGCGTTCCCCGCGAAATAGGCGAGGAACTGGCCGCGCGTCTGGGGGCGGAGTGCGTAATAGTCATCGGCCGCAAGGCCGTTCTGTACAGGCGCTCCAATAAAAAGGGCATAGAGCACATTGAACTCAACTGATGTGCGTCGTGCCGAAGGTATCGCATATTCAGGCGGGTTTTCGCCCGCCGAAGATCGCCGCTGCGCCGCACAGCAGCAAAAGTGCGGAGCCAACGGCGATATAATATACGGGATAGTAGGTGAAGTAGCTGAAAAACAGCAGCGCCGCGCCAGACCAGAATGAGGGCAGACACAGCTTGCGCGTAAAGCGCGAGCGTACCAGTGTCAAAAATTTTTTGCGTTTTTTGCCCTCCCACAGATATTTTCCGGGCAGTTTTTCTGCAACCTTTATCAGTTCATACACATCGTCTGCGCATAAAAGCGCAATGCCCGCCGCGGCCGCAAAGTCGGCGCACTTTGCCGTGGCGGAGGCGCAGGCAAAGTACTTTTTCTTTGCGCCGTCAAACCTCAGGAGCGGCAGCAGGTCGTCGATATCGGCGGCCTCCAGTTTAAAATCTGTAAAGTAAACGGCGTTTTCGCTCTCGATAAACTGTCCGTTTTCGCGTGCGCCTTCGATACATTCCGCGAGCAGTTTGCGCGCGCCACCGTCCCCCAAAATTGCAAGGTGTACGGCAAGCTTTTCGGCCTCGGCCCTGCATGCGGAGACGTCCGTGCTCTTTTTCTGCCTGGCCCTTATGTAGCAAAAGGCCCCCGCTCCGGCGGCCAGCCCCGCCACGATTCCCGCGGCCAGTCCGGCGGCGGTGGATATATAATATCTTACCAGAGTAAAAAACAACAAAAATACGCACACGGCTGCCAGGAGTGCGTCTGAAATTGCAGGTATATACTTTCTCATACTTCAATTTTTGCCCCGTCGGCCGCAATTTAAACTTTTTTTGCTTTACTTTTATAAAATATGAAGATAATACTTTTCGGAGGGGCGTTCAACCCCGTTCACAACGAGCACGTTGCCATGTTAAAGGCGGCTATCTCCGCGATAGGCGCGGATAAAGTTATTATAATGCCCACGGCAGTCTCCCCCCACAAGACGGGCCAGATGACGGCCTCGCCTGCGGCAAGGCTGGAGATGTGCAGACTCGCCTTTTCAGATCTCGGCGAAGTCTCCGACTTCGAGGTAAACAAGGGCGGCGCCAGCTATTCGTATATCACCTGCGAATATCTGCGCCACAAGTATCCCGACGACGAGATCTATTTCTTTATGGGCGCGGACATGTTCGCATGCTTTGCCGACTGGGTATATCCCGAACGCATTTTAAAGAACGTAAAGGTCGCAACGTGCGAGCGCGAGGGCAGCGCCGGGGTGGCGCAGTCACAGCAGAAATTTAAACAGCAGTTCGGCGAAGAGGCGCTCGTCGTAAGTTATACGGGCGCGGCGGTTTCGTCCACGCGCGTGCGCACGGCCGCGGCAATTGGCGCAGATATCTCAGCCTATGTGCCAGCAGAGATAGACAGATATATAAAAAAGAGCGGCCTGTACCTTGTGCCGGAGCTTGCGAAGGCGCAGAAATTGCTTACGGACAAGCGTGCGGCGCATACCCTTCGCGTGGCGTTCATGGCGGCAGAAAACTGCCGCAGGCTGAAGATACCCGAAAAGAAGGCGGTGACGGCCGCCGCTCTGCACGACGCGGCAAAGTATCTAAAGCTCTCCGATAAACGCCTCAGGGGATTTGTTCCGCCCGAGGACGTGCCCGAAAACGTCATGCACCAGTATACGGGCGCATACCTCGCTGAGCACGAGTTCGGCGTAACCGACGAGGATATTTTGAACGCCATACGCTATCATACGAGCGGCAGGGCAGGCATGTCGCCGCTTGAAAAGCTGATATTCCTCTCGGATATGCTCGAGGAAGGCAGGGATTTCGTGGGCGTGGATGCGCTGCGCGAAATTTTCAGCCGAGATATCGACGAGTGTTTAGAGGCAGCGCTCAAAGAACAGCTCGATTACCTTATTGAGGAAAAGCGGCATATCTATCCGCTCACACAGGCGGCATACGACTATATCTGCGAATACAGGAAAAATAAAAATAAAGGAAATGTTGAATGACAAGTAAAGAAAAAACTCTCACAATTTGTAAAATACTCTCCGATAAAAAGGGGGAAAATATTGTGTATATAGACGTCGCCGACAAGAGCTCCCTGTGCGATTATTTCGTAATAACCGGCGGTCGTTCGTCCACGGCAGTCAAGGCGCTGTGTGAAAATCTTGAAGAAAAGATGGAGAAGGAATACGGCCTTTCGCCCGAGCGAAAAGACGGCGGCAGGGAGGGACGCTGGAACGTTCTTGACTACGGCGACGTGATAGTGCACGTGTTCAACGACGAAATGCGCGACTTCTATCGCCTTGAACGCCTGTGGGAGGACGGAAAGAATCTCACCTCGTATAAAGACTGATATTTGATGTAACGAAAAAGATGGAAACTGAACCGAAGCTGCGTTGTTTTTTCGCTGCTTTGGAAAATATAAGCGAGGAGCCGCGCGGCTCCTCGCTTATATTTTCGACTATGCAGTCATTGCATGGCCGACTTAAAAAAGTTCATCATATGCGCGTTGCATTTTCTTGCAAGATCGCTGTCCGGGTCGGCGATATTATAAACATGCCCGGCCTTCGGGTCGGTCTCAAAATACAGTTCGCAGTCCTTTTTAAGCGCCCTTAAATCTCTGTACAGCATGTCTGTCTGGTAGCTGTACATCTCGTCCCCCGCGCTCGATATGAGAAGAACGGGCGGCAGGGGCGTGTTTTCCGTGATAAAGGCGGCGGGGGCGCAGGTCGCGTTATAAATTTCGCGGCCGTAATTTTGTTTGCCGTAAACCGTTCTCGCCAGCTCGGGCACGGATATCAGCCGCGAGATGACCGGGTTGTTTTTAAGTTTGCCCGCCATATTCACATAGCACACGCTGTGTATCAGCGCCATCGCCTTGAAATTTATGTTCACAGGCGAAACTCCGAACATTTCCAGCAGCTTCGCGCTCCTGTTTACGTTGTATGCAAGCAAAGCAAGCTGTCCGCCCGCGCTGTCGCCGGAGAGAAAGACGTTTTCAAAGCTTAACCCCAGCACCGTCGCATTGTTTTCTATGTAGTGCAGGTAGGCAAATATGTCCTGTATCTGCTCTATTATCGAACAGCTGTCCACATTGCGGTAAGACAGCGAGCTTACATCAAACCCGCCCTCGGCAAGACGGCAGCAGAACAGGCCGTTGGTGTCTTTGTCGCCCGCTATCCAGCCGCCGCCGTGAATGTCAACAATCAGCGGCGCCGCGCCGCCCGTGCGGCCGTTTTTGTAAATATTAAAGCGGTGCATCTCGTTCCCGCTGTCAAGGTAGGGCAGCGTGCTTATCTTCACGTCGCCGGGGAGGCGGTGGCTTGCTATCCTCGCGGCGTTCTGCTCCTCGATATCCTTCTTTATATTCAGATATATCTTTTTAAAAATAAAGTGAAACATCTCTTATATTATATTTCAATTCGCGCTTAAGGTCAAGCGTCCTCGCTCGCTGAGTTTTTTAATGCTTTCCCGTTGTGCGCGCGTTCTGTCTGCCGTGAATAATTATAAAAAAGTGGTTTTGGAAAATTTCCAAAACCACTTTATTTTGTTATTTAATTGAGTTAAAACACAATGTCTTGTGTTTATTACTTGCTCATTCCTTCCTGAACGGCAACTGCAACGGCTACCGTTGCGCCTACCATGGGGTTGTTGCCCATCGAAAATCGGCAATTTTTATCGTCTTAATACGTCTCAAAAAATACTCATTTTTGAGCAAAATCAGCGTATTTTTGGCTGAAAAGCTTCTGTTTTTGCCTTTTATCGTGTTTATATGTTTTAATGCGTTTTTACCTGAAATGTTGAACTAATGTTGGCTCAAATTACGAGGTAAGTTCTACTTTTAAGAAGTAAATGCTACCTCGTCGTAA
>ERZ1090881.196-NODE-196-length-29852-cov-17.467463_pt1 | contig 29852 bp, 40 predicted proteins | sample MGYA00478470_ERZ1090881 | MGnify/ENA primary metagenome ERZ1090881 (study PRJEB33644, sample SAMEA5815736) | chicken gut metagenome | biome: Chicken; feature: Gastrointestinal Tract; material: Caecum | place: Ireland | collected 2019-01-01 | study: A study of the...
CCCCCGCCCCGTCCAACGAAAAATTACAGGCGGTGGCACGGCTTGCCATGATGCAGGCCCAGTCCCTCCCGCACGCCCAGGCCCTGGAGGTCCCGGAGCTGTACCCGGAGTGGGAGCCTGACACAGCCTACGCCGTGCAGTACATCGTCTCCCGGCCAAACGGGCACCTGTACCGCTGCCAGCAGGGGCACACCTCCCAGGAGGGCTGGGAGCCGGAGAATACACCGGCGCTGTGGGTGGTGCTCGCCAACGGGGAGGCGGGGACCCAGGACGACCCCATCACGGCGGCCCGCGGGATGGAGTACCAGTACGGGCTCTATTACCGGGACCCGGAGGACGGGAAGGCCTACCTGTGCAGCCGGATTGGAGAGGCTGAGGGCGGGAAGATTGTGCTCCAGTATTTGCCCCATGAGCTGGTGGGGCAGTATTTTAGCGAGAGCGAATAGAGAGGTGATCAGAGATGCCGGGCAACCTTTTATCCGCTGACACCTCTTTCCCGACGTTTACCCCGGAGCAGACCAATGAGCAAAAGCTGGACGTGGTGACCAACTACTTGTACATGCTGCTGGAACAGCTGCGGTATACCCTGCAGAACCTGGGGTCCGGAAACTTCAACGACACGGAGCTGAAGGACATCGGGCTGACCATCACCCAGCCCATCTATGTGGACCTGGAGAACGCGGCGGGGGCCATTGCGGACCTGACCTTGACGGCGGACCAGCTGACCAGCCGGCTGGAGGATGCGGAGGGGAACATCTCCGCCATCGACCAGTACGCCCGGTCCATCACCCTGTCCGTGTCCAACGGGGAGACCAGCAGCACCATCAAACTTCTTGCCGGCGGCGTTCAGATCGCCAGCCAGATCATCCAAATGGATGGGCTGGTCACCTTCACGGGACTGGAGGACGGGACGACGGTCATCAACGGCGGGTGTATCCAGACGGGGACTATCGACGCTCAGTATCTGAACCTGACCGGAGCCATCACCTTCCCGGATCTGTCCTCCGATGTACAGGGGGACATCAACGGAGCCATTGAAACGGCCAATGACGCCTATGACCTGGCCTATGACAACCAGCTTCCCAGCTATATCAAGAGCACCTACATCGACAGCACGCGGATTGAGTCGCCGGAGATCTACGGCGGGGAAATTTACGCTCTGAACGGTTTGGGCGCTTACGCCAAAATGGACGATGACTCATTTTCCCTGATGTACGAGGGAAGTTCGATCCCCCGAGCGGTTTTGCAGGTGTCCAACACGGACGCGACGCTGGTCCTTGGTATTGGGAGCGGCACAGAGCAGGATGCCGGGCGGTTTTTCATCACCAAAAGCGCCATTGGCGGCGGTGCGGCATCTATTTTTTACATTACCAATGGCGGGGACCCTATCGGAATTACATTCCAGAATAACGGGACAATCGGATTTTCTGCGGACCAGATTACTGGGTTATATATGGTGTTTGACTGATGGCATTTAGTGCGGGTTTCAACGGAATAACAGAAAATTCGGCGGATTTTTACGCCGACTTCACAGGGGGCGACGCGTCGTTTTCCGGGTATCGTTATGTCCGGCTTGACGTAGCTGGAGATACATACCAAATCAGGTCGAACCGGGCGGGCGGGTCATCCTCCAGCTTTGACGAAACCATAACAGGGTTAGAGCCTGGGACCCGGTACAGTTGGGAGGCCCAGATGGGCTATAACGACGGGACCGGCATGACCTGGCTGGACATCTATGACAGCGGGTCGTTTACCACGGACGAGCCCGCGGTCACGATCGAGCCGTGGAGCTGGACCCGGTCCAACGGGTCGGCCACCAACGCGCAGACCCAGCGGGCCTATGACGTTATTATGGGCAACATCACGGCGGACAACTTCGCCCACGAGGTGTGGAACGACCTGGTGGACAAGGTGGCGGAGATGCGGGAGGCCAAGGGATACACCTGGGACCGGGCGGGGGGAACCTACCCCTCCGCCAGCGGGTGCAAGATGTCAGCGGGAGACCGGCTGACGGCGGCGGCCTACAACGGGGTGCGGTACAACATCGGGTCCGTGTTCTCCACGGGGATCTCGGACCAGTCGCCCGGGGACCAGATCACGGGCTATAAGATCTATCATCTGACGGAAGTGCTGAATATCATCATCGACGACTTATGAGGTGTTTTATATGGACGAGCTGAGAAAAGGCATCAATCAGGCGCTCTTCCTGCTGCGGCAGATCTCGGTGAGCGGGGACGACGTGGAGCGAATGGCCATGGTAAAGGCCACGCTGGCCAGCGTGGAAAAGCTGGCGGCCTCTCGGGCGGCGGAAGACAGGAAGGGAGATACGGAGGGGAAGCGGGATGGGAAATAACCTGCCATACATGCCCCACACGGACGGACTAGCCCAATTCCGGCTGTCTCAGTTCGGGGGCTATGACCACCGGATCGGGGCGCAGAACGGGACGATCTGGGACATGGAGAACCTGACGGGGGACCACTACCCGGTTCTGGCCTCCCGCCCGCCACGGTACACGGTGCAGGGGGTGACCAAGGCCAACGGGCTGTACTGCGCCGGAAAACTGTTCCTGGTGGATGGGACCACCCTGTATGTGGACGGCGATGCGGCGGGGACCCTGGCGGACAGCGAGAAGATCATGCAGGGCATGAGCGGCCGGGTGGTGATTTGGCCGGATAAGAAGATCTACACCAAGGAGGGGGAGCTGGAGGACCTGGAGGCCAGCTACAGCGCCGCCGGGCTGGTGTTTGGAGACGGGACCTATGCAGACCAGGAGGCCAAGGCCAACAGCATCACCACCACGGGGGCGGCGTTCCCCTTCAAGGTGGGAGACGCGGTGACCATCACCGGGTGTACCGTGGAGCCAGCCAACAACAAGACCCCCATCGTCCGGGAGATCAGCGAGGACGGGAAGACCCTGCGCTTTTATGAGTACACCTTCACCATCCCGGAGGAGCAGGAGAGCGTGACGGAGACGGGGACGGTGACTTTGAAGCGGGAGGTGCCCGACCTGGATTTCATCTGCGCCAACGAAAACCGCCTTTGGGGGTGCAAGGGGGACACCATTTACTGCTCCAAGCTGGGGGACCCGTACAACTGGAACGTGTTCGAGGGGGTCAGCACCGACTCCTACAGCGTGGAGACGGGGACCCCGGGGGACTTTACCGCGTGCTGCTCCTTCCTGGGATACCCCATTTTCTTCAAAGAAGACAAGATTTTCAAGGTTTACGGGGACAAACCCACAAACTTTCAGGTGATGTCCAGCGCAACCCTTGGGGTGATGGCGGGGAGCCACAAAAGTTTGGCTGTGGCGGGAGAGACGCTGTACTACCTGGCCCGGGTGGGCATTGTGGCGTACTCTGGCGGCATCCCCCGGGACATCTCCGCCCCGTTTGGGGACGTGCGGTACAAGAACGCATCGGCCGGCAGCGACGGGACGAAATACTGGGTGTCCATGGAGGAGGCGGAGAGCGGGGAAATCACCCTGTTCTGCTATGACACCCAGAGCGGCGGATGGTACAAGGAGGACGGGACGGAGCTGGTCCAGACGGGCTATCTGGACGGGCTGTACGCCCTGACCCCTGGGGCGCTGCTCCTCATCGGGCGGCCGGTAACGGTGCCGGAGGGGGCCGTGAAGGAAGCGGCGGTATCCAGCGCGGTGGAGTTTGGGGACATCACCATGGATGCCTTTGACAGCAAGTATCCCGTCCGGCTGCGGCTGCGGCTGTCCACGGTGCCGGAGGCAACGGTGGCGGCGGAGATCCAGTATGACAGCAGCGGGGAATGGGTCACAGTGGAGACGGCGCAGTCTGACAAGATGCGGCCCTTTTACCTGGCAATCCCGGTACAGCGGTGCGACCACTTCCGCCTGAAGCTGTCCGCCAACGGAGAATGGCGGCTGTGGGCCATGGTGGTGGAGCTGTACGACGGGCAGTATGTGAGAAAGTGAGGCGAGACGATGGCCACGAGAAAGAAATACACCAGCGGGGCGGACCTGATTTTGATGACCGACGAGGACCTGGACCGGCTGGGGGCGTTTGGGGACGCGTGGAATGAGGCCAACGCCGCGGGGGATCAGGCAGGAATGGACGCCGCCCACGCCGGAGCCGAGGCCCTGCGCGCCAAGTACAACTACTCTGGAGGGTCGGACGGCAGCGAATACAACCCCTGGGGGGACAACCGGTGGCACAGCAACACCGCCTCCAACAACAACAGCCGGGTGGAGAGCATGGAGCCGTTCACCTATGAGTCCGCCCCGGAATACGTGAACCGGTACCAGACGCAGATTGACGACCTGATGAACGAGATCCTGAACCGGCCGGAGTTCAGCTATGACCCGGAGACAGACCCCAGGTATGCGGCGTTCCGCAAGGAGTACCAGCGGGAGGGCCAGCGGGCCACGGCAGACACCATGGGTCAATATGCGGCTATGACCGGCGGCATGCCCTCCACCGCCGCCACGGTGGCCGCCCAGCAGGCCGGGGACTACTACTCCGCCCAGATGGCGGACCGCATCCCGGAGCTGTACCAGCTGGCCTACTCCATGTACCAGGACGAGGGGGACAACATGCGCCTCAACATGGACATGCTCACCGCCCTGGAGCAGGGGGACTACAACAAGTATTTGAACCTGCTGAGCCAGTACAACACAGACCGGAACTTTGCCTACGGCGTGTACAGCGACGATTGGAACCGGAACTATCAGCTGGACCGGGACGACATCAGCGACAGCCGGTACGACATGGAATGGAACTACGGGGTGAACCGGGACCAGATCTCCGACCAGCGGTACGAGGACGAGACCGCCTGGAACCGGGAGCAGTACACGGATGAAACGGAGTACGCCCGGGCGCTGGAACGGGCCCAGACGCTGGCCCAGGCGGGGGACTTCTCCGGGTATAAGGCGCTGGGGTACAGCGACTCGGAGATTGCCAGTTTGCAGAACGCCTATAACCGGGCGCTGGCGGCGCAGACGCTGAGCCGGAGCAGCGGGTCCTCTGGGCGGTCCAGCAGGTCGAGCAGTTCCAGCAAGCCGCGGTTGACCTATGCCCAGGCGGTCCAGGCCATTGAGGACGGGAGAGTTACGGACGCAGTCATCTCCGCCTATGACTATTACATGGGTGAGGGGGCCTTTGAGGCGGCGTATGGAGGCGGTGACGGAAGCTCTGACGCCGAGCCCAGTCTGAACGATCTGAATACCGATTCGATTCTCCAGCTTGGCATTGGCCCGCTCAGTTTTGAGGCGGTGGAGGATCTGGCAGATGAGGGCAAGGTGACCCTCTCCACGGACTCCAATGGGAGAATTGTGGTCCGCTGGGCCAACGGATACAACGCCAACAACTACAGAACAAATCTGCGAGACAATGGATTTTTCCACGATTTTTAATCGGGAGGGCGTATGAGCAAGCTAAAAGACCTGATCAAGACGACCAGAAAAGCGAACCCGGAAGGGAGCACGCTCCGCCAGGCGATTTCCCAGGCCAGACGAGGGGAAAGCGTCAATGTGGTTCCGCGGGAGATCAACCCCGTGATGGAAGTCCCGCGCTTCGAGCCGGTGGAGAGGGTTGCCAGCACACCGCCGGCCCGGTCTACCAGCCGGTGGTCCGGGGCTGCCCCCTCCAGCCGGGGCGGAGGGTTCGGGGAGACGGAGAGTCAGGGAGAGGGGTATTTCTTTCAGTCGCGGTACGGAGCAAAGGACCGGGCCAATGACTTTCTCCAGGGCACGTTAACCGGGGTAGCCGGTACCATCGGGAGTGCAGCTACTACGTTGCTGGACGCGGCAGACCAGGCGGCCCGTGACTTCGTGCAACACACCATTACCCTTCCGGAAGGTGTGTTGGAAGAAAAGGGGTTGGACACCCCGGAAATGAGGGAATCTATCCAGAGATTCAACGAGACAATGGACCGGGAAAACCCGCTGATTCAGGATCTCTATCACATCTCGGACAGCGCAATTCAGAAAGGGGCCACGCAGTTTGAGCGATCCAAATCCGGGTGGGGCCCGCTTGGGTCGGCGGCTTTGGACGTGGGAAGACTTGGCGTCGAGATGCTGACGGACGCCGCCTTCGGAGCAGTAACTGGAGGCTCCGGCCTGGCCCCCATGGTGGCCCGCAGCTTCGGCGGCGGTGCGGCACAAGCTCGATCTGAAGGCGCAACCACACAGGAGGCATTATTGAGCGGCGCTGGCCAAGGCGGCATTGACTACGCCACGGAGCGCTTGTTCGGCGTGGCCCTTCCCTTTGCTCGGCTGTATGGCGGCGGGTCTCTGGATGATGTGGTACAGCGCGGAATTCAGTCCGCCGTGAGCCGCTTTGCCAGTACAGAGGCCGGACAGCGGGCCCTAGGCGGCGGGCTCACCGTGGCCGCTTCCGCCCTGACGGAGGGCGCAGAGGAATTTCTTGCCGACTGGGCCAGCTGGCAGCTTCCCAGAATTTATGATGGGGATGTAGCCAGCGTAGAGGAGACGCTGTCCAACTCCCTGTATGATTTCATGCTTGGGTCTGTCATGGGCGGTCTGGGCGGCGTAGTCAGCCCATCCACTTACAACTATCAGTTTCCCAGCAGGCAGGAAGACGCCGGTGGTGTGGTCAATTCTGACACGACAACGGGCATGGAAGCGCCGGAATCCCTGGGCAGTGGTCAAAATACCACCCAAAATGACAATATCTCCGAGGCGACCCGCCAGGCGGTGGAGATGCTGGCCCAGGGGCAGGAGATCAGCGGAAGTCAGGCAACCCGCATTGCCAGGGACCCGGAGGCATTGTCCCTGCTGCAGGAGCTGACCGGGCAGGAGATCAACACGGACGCGCCCATCAGCCAGGTGAGATCCAATATCCAGGCCGTGGCGGCCGCACGGCGGGGCACAGCGCCCGTCCAGACGCAGACCCAGGAAAACACACAGACCCAGGCTGGGACGGTTCCTGCGGCCTCTCAGGAGGCGAGGACGGCCGCCCAGCAGGTGTACGACGTGAACCGGATGCAGCGGGCGGCCTCCGCCCTGGGGGAGAGCGGCCGGCGGGCACTGAACGCCGCATACGACGGCAGCGCCGACGCGGAGCGGTTTTACGGCGGCTTTGCGGCCTATTATGAGGCGGGGGTATCCGGCCGGAACCGGGAGAGTGTGCGGAGCGAGTACGCTGGGGAGCTAAACGAGGCCCAGCGGTTTGCCGCCTATGCGGCGGGACAGAACGACGCGGCGGCCAGCCTCCAGCGGGAGCGGGAGGGTGTGCAGTTCGCCACCGTCTACGGGGACGAGGCTGGCTTCATCCCCAGCGAGCACTCCCGGAACCTGTCCCAGGACACCGTGCGCTTCTACAATGCCCTGGGCCGGGCCACCGGCACTAAAATCACCGTCACCGCCGCCACCGGCGAGGGCGGGGCCAACGGCTGGTACAGCAACGGCACCGTCTACATCGCGGCGGACGCGGAGAGCGCGGGCAGCGTGGTGGCAAAGCACGAGATCACCCACCGGCTCCAGGAGATCGCGCCGGAGGCATACCGGACCTACCGGGACTACGCGGTGAATGCGCTGTCTGAGCGGGAAGGGAGCAGCAGCGCCCTGGTGGAGCGGTATAAGACCCGGTATGCCGCAAGCGGCGTCAACCTAACTACCGAGGAGGCCATGGACGAGATCGCGGCAGACTTCACCGAGGCTTTGACGGTGGACCCCACCCGCTTTGAGCTGCTGGCAAGCGAGCACCGGAGCGTGGCCCGTCGGGTGCTGGACGCGCTGAAAGACTTTATCCGGCGGGTAAAATCGGCGTTCTCCTCCAGGCGGACGCAGGACCGGGCTGCCATGAGTGAGTACGGCGTGAGCATGGAGACCCTGGAGGAGGCGGCCCGGCTCTGGGAGGATGCGCTGCGGGCCGGGCGGGCGCAGGTGTCTGCCATGACAGATGAACAGCAGCGAGTGGAGTTCTCCGATGTGAATACCCGCTACTCCCTGCGGAAAAAGGACCCGCCGGAGAAAACGGGAATTGCCTACAAGGTGTTCTATGCCAAAAACGGGGAGCTGTACCCTCCGATGGTCGCAAACCCCGGCGGAGCGGGGACCCCCGTGGGCGTTTGGCTGGACGCCGATGTGGGGCAGGCGGCTCCTCCATCCAAGACCGGGCGCGCCCAGGTCCAGGCCGGAGGCAAGGGCACCAACGCCGCAAAGGGCAGTCTGGCGTTCCGCCCTGGCTGGCACCTGGGAGACATTCCTCTGGCAAAGCAGTTTGCCCGGAAAAACCCGGACACCGGCGTCAAGGACCTGTTCCCCGCCGACTTTGTGTGGGCGGAGTGCGAGTATGCCATGGATGTGGACTACCAGGAGGAGGCCATGTCCTACGGATACACCGAAAACGGGAAGTTCCGGCACTCCTATGCCGGGCTTCCCAAACTCCCGACTGACGGCTATTACCGCTACCGAACCAACCCGAACCCGGACACTGTGCCCTGGATTATCACCGGGGCCATGCGTGTGACCAGAATCCTGACCGACGCAGAGACCGACGCCATTTGCCGGGAGGCGGGCGTGGAGCCGATGAAGCGGCAGGGCGGGCCGCTGGACGAGGAAAAGCTGGCCGCGCTCGGGCTGGAGGCCGGAGATGTCACTGACGGCACCAGGTTTTCCCTGAAATCCACGGACAGCCAGGGACAGGAGCTGAGTGCGGAGCAACGGGCATTTTTCCGGGACAGCAAGGTGGTGGACGAGGACGGACAGCTACTTGTAGTGTACCACGGGACGGATGCGGACTTCACGGTGTTTGACCGCTCCAGAGGCCGGGCCAACATGGACATTCAGGGCAGTTTTTTCAGCCCCTGGGAGCTGGACGCCCAGGGATACGGCGGGAATGTGACCGCCTATTACCTGAACATCACCAACCCGGCGGACGAGGCCACGGCATACCGGGCCCTGAGACGGTATCAGGGCCAGAACGAGGCCGGGGCTAAGGCCCGGGAGTACCTGGAGAAACTGGGATACGACGGGGTCAACAACTCTGGGGAGGAGTACATCGCCTTTTACCCGGAGCAGATCAAACGGGTGGACAACTTCTCCCCCACCGACGACCCGGATATCCGGCGCTCCATCCGGGGCGGCAGCGATATCCTGCGGGAGAACGCGGCATTGCAGGAGGAGAACGCCTCCCTGCGGGAGCGGGTGGAATACTGGCGGGGCCAGACCAGGCGCACCACGCCGGGCCAGGTGGACAAGAAAGCGGTGGACCGGGCGGCCCGGGAGCTGATTCGGGACTTTGACTCCACGCTTAACGCCGCCGACATCTCCGGGGACCTGCTGTCCCTGTATAACTACATGGGCACCGGACGGGAGGGAAACGATGAGCTGACCTATACCGAGGCCCGCCGCCGGGCGGACGAGATTGCCCGCCGGGTGGTAGAGAGCGCCCAGGTCACGGAGAATGGGGCCTATCAGGAATACCGGGAGCTGCGGGAATATCTGCGCACCACTCCGCTTGCCATCTCTCAGGAGGACGCGGCGGACATCACGGACTACAGTGACTTCCGCCGCCGGAACTTCGGGCGGCTGAATCTCCGCAGCGGGGACACCAATATCGACCAGGTGTACCAGGAGCTGTCTGAGATGTGGCCGGAGTTTTTCGACGAGGTGCGGGAGAACAACCCCGTGGACCAACTCCTGCATATCTCCGAGGTGGCGGACCAGCTGTACCGCACCACAACCGGGAATCCCTTTGCCGGGAATCTGAGAGAGGCACAGGCCGGCGTGTCCAACGAGATCCTGGAGCGCTTCTTCGATATCCCCGAGGTACGGGCCACATTCGCGGACCGGGCGGCCCAGGCGGTGGAAAACGAGCGCCAGAGGGGCCGGGAGCGTGTGAACCGGGTGAGGGAGCAGCGGGACGCGCGGATTACCCAGCTCCGGGAGCAGAACCGGGAGCGGGTGCAGCGGGCCATCCAGCGGGAGAGAGACACCCGGGAGCGCCAGCTGGAGCGGATGAAGAACCGATATCAGGCCAGGGACACCGCCGGGCGGGAGCGCCGGACGGCCCGGGAGCTGCGGGCGCGGATCTCCAGACATGTGAGAGACCTCTCCCGCCGTCTGCTTCGGCCCAGCGACAAGCAGCACATCCCCGAGCAGCTGCGCACCGCCGTGGCCGCCATGCTGGACGCCATCAACCTGGAGAGCGTGTACACGGTGGACCCAGAGACCGGGAAGCGCCGGAAGGGCGGAGAAGGGGACCCGACCAAGCGCACGGAGGCATTCCGCCAGCTTCGGCAAGCCTATTCCGAGATCACTAAGGACGGGGCGGACTATACGCTGGTCATTGATCCTGACCTGATGGACAATCTGGACGAACTGGCCGCCATGCGGAATATCCCCCTGGCGGAAATGTCCATTCCCCAGCTTACCACCGTGTGGGACACGGTGAAAGCGGTGGAGGCCAGTGTCCGCACAGCCAACAAGATGCTGGGTCAGAGCCGGTTCCAGACCATTTCCCAGGTGGCAAACGGCCTGAAGGACGACAACATCCTGCGCCAGGACCGAGGGGACTTTAAGGGAATCCTTGGCCGGGTGGACAAGCTGGTGAACATGGACATGCTCACTCCCCAGAGCTATTTCCACCGCCTTGGGAAAACGGGAGACTCCATTTTCCAGATGCTTCGGTCCGCCCAAGACCGACAGATCGAGATCATGCGGGATGCGGAGACCGCCACCCGAGACATTGTTGGTAAGACCGACATCAACAAGCTGGAGCGTGAGACCCACACCTTCCAGGTGGATGGAGGGACGGTCACCCTATCCACCGCCCAGATCATGTCCCTGTATGAGCTGATGAAGCGCGAACAGGCCCAGGAGCATATCTTTACCGGCGGTATCCGCCCGGAGACGATCCCAGGGCAGCGTGGGCTCCGAGAGAGCCGGAGGTCTGCCCCGGCCCACGTCACGGCGGAGAACTTGGCAGAGATGGTCGGAACACTGACGGACGAACAGGTGGAGATGGCGGACAAGCTCCAGCAGTACATGGGCGGCCGCCTGTCCGAGCTGGGCAATGAGGCCAGTATGGAGGTGTACGGCTACCGCAAATTTACCGAGCCCCACTATTTCCCCATCCAGGTGGACCGGAACCAGACCCAGCGAGACATCTCCAAGGAAGTCCAGGCCCAGACCATCGCCGGGCGGGGGTTCACCAAGAGCACGGCTCCCCGGGCCAACAATGCGGTCATGGTCAACAGCATTTTTGATGTGTATGCCGCCCATGTGAACGACATGGCCACCTATGCCGCGTGGCTGCCCACCATGGAGAATGTACGGCGGATTCGGGATTTCACCTTCCGGGACAGCGAAGGGAACCGGACCGGGACGGTCAAAGACATCATTGAGCGGGTGTTCGGCCGGAACGGCAACCCCTACCTCAATAAGCTGGTGGATGACCTGAACCAGGGCGTCCGCTCCACGGCAGATCCCGGTCTGATGGACCGTATTGTGGGCAACTACAAGGCGGCCAGCGTGTCGGCAAACCTGCGGGTGATCCTCCAGCAGCCCACGGCCATCCTCCGGGCCCTGAACACCCTGGATGCAAAGTACCTGCTGGCCGGCACGGTAAAGCGGGGCGATTGGCAAAAGGTGAAGCAGTACGCCCCCATTGCCCAGTGGAAGGACTGGGGCTACTTCGACATCAACACCGGCCGGCAGATGAAGGACGTTCTCTTTGACAGCGACACCCGGCTGGAGCGCCTGCGCCAGGCCGGTATGGCCGGAGCAAGCGCGGCGGACAGCTTCACATGGGCGCGGCTGTGGAACGCGGTGGAGGCGGAAACCAAGGACCGCCGGAAGGATCTAAAGCCGGGAACGAAGAAGTTTTACCAGGCGGTTGGACAGCGGTTCTCGGAGATCGTGGACCAGACTCAGGTGGTGGACGGCGTTCTCCAGCGCTCCCATATCATGCGCTCCCCAGATGGGCTGACTAAAATGACAACCAGTTTCATGGGAGAGCCCACCAAGAGCTACAATATGTTTTTGAACGCAGTGTACGACCTGCGCCACGCCACGGGTAAGGAGTCCAGGCGGACAGCAAGACGGGCCCTTGTGCGGACCTCTGTGGCCCTGGCAGTGTCCTTTACCATCAATGCGGTCATGCAGTCTCTGGTGGACGGTCTGCGGGACGACGACAAGGAGCTGGACTACTGGGAGCGGGTACAGCGGGCCTTTATCGGGTTCAGCGGCGACGAGGAGTCCTTCCTGGATTACTGGAACAGCTTCTGGAGCGGCAACCTGGAGGCCAGTTATAACCCCCTGTCCTATATGCCCTATTTCAAAGACCTGGTGTCTATCATCCAGGGGTATGATGTATCCCGCATGGACGCCGAGGCACTGGAGAAGGTCTTCACGTCGGGCAAGAACTTCTGGCAGGCGCTGAACGGTGAGGGCCGGTATAGTCTGGCCGGTGCGTCCGCCTCGTTCCTCGCGGAGCTCTCTCGCCTCTTTGGCCTTCCTGTAGCAAATCTGAAACGGGACATCCAGGGGACGGTCACATCGGCGGCCATTGAGACGGACGACTATTGGTTACAATATCAGATCGACAAGGCGCTGCTGAATATCGGATACTCCGGGAACCGAAGTGGCTTTATGGACATCCTGTATGCGGCCAGTGTCAACGACCCGGAAGCCTATGAGCTGATCTATGACGATATGACCGCCAGCGGGATCACTCAGGAGCAGATCCGGACTTCCATGGAGACCCGCATGCGGGAGGCCCAGGGGGTGGAGAGTGTGGCCGACCTGACGCGCCGATACCTGACGCCGGATCAGGAGCGGACCTACAATCGCATTTACAGCCAGGTGACCAGCTCCGCCATCTGGAGCGCGGCCAGCGAGGAGCAGCGGGAGGCGGTAGAGGACGACCTGTACGACCTGGCCGCCGGGACGGACGCCGGGCAGAGGCTCCAGGAGAAGATCAACGGCGGCGCCAGCTATGGGATCAGCGACGGGGACTATCTCCTCTATCTGGCCGCCCGTGAGATCGCGGACGCGGCCAACGAGGACCCGGAGAAACGAAACGGCTCCATTGATCAGTCTGAGGCCGAGGCGGCCATTGATATGCTTACCGGCCTGTCCAACGAGGCGCGGGCCTACCTCTGGCAGAGCACCAACAAGGGATGGAGCGAGAAGAACAACCCGTACCGATAAAACGAGGCCCCGGAGAAATCCGGGGTCCTTAAAATTTTCTTTTATTTCATGGCGAAAATCCTTCCTGCCTCTGATACTCTGGTATAGAAAGGCGGTGATGCCCATGAGTGAGGAAAAATGCGGGAGGGGTCCGGCGGACTGCCCCATGGAGGCGCGGATCACCAACCTGGAGCGGCGGGTGGAGAAGAACGAGGGAAAATCCTCTGAGACCCACAAAGAGTTTTATAACCGAATCCGGGACCTGGAGAAAAACGCCGCCGTCCGGGCGGAGCAGTATGACACCATTCTGGACAAGCTGGAGGGGCTGACGGACTCGGTGAGCGGCCTGGCTAAGTCCATTTCAGACATCCAGGCGGAGCCGGGGAACACATACAAGGATCTGAAGGGCAAGGCGGCCTGGGCCGTGATCGGCGGCGTGCTTGTGGCGCTGGTGACCGCCGGATTGAAGTTGGTGGGGCTATGACGGCTTTGTACCTGTTGGCGGCTCTCACCCTTCTGGGGGTGATTTTCCTGGGCGGGATGCTGTATATGCGGACCAAGCGAGCCAAAACGGAGACCATGAAGGCCGTTGTGTGGTTCTGCTTGTGCAACGGGTGCGCCTGGGTGTGGTGCTCCTACCTGCTGGCCTACCTGGGGCGGGCGGAAATTGCGGAGAGCCTGTCCCAGGTGGCCCTCACTGAGATCGTGGCAGTGGTGCTGGCCTACGCTATTAAGTCCGTCGTGGAAAACCTCTCCAAAAACAACAACTGGCCCGACAAGGGCGGAAAGGGTGATATGAATGCCTGAAACCATCCTGAAACGAATTGCGGCGCTGATGTCCGTGAAGTCCCTGGTGACCCTGATTCTCACCGGCGTGTTCGCTTTTATGGCATGCGCCAACCAAATCAGCCAGGACTTTATGACCATCTACGCGGTGATCATTGCCTTCTACTTCGGTACCCAGAGCCAGAAGCTGCAGGACAATCTGGACGACGGAGGCGGAGCATGAGACTGAGAACGCAGATCCTGACACACAACAACTGCTATACCGTAGGCCGCACCATCAAACCGAAGGGGGTTATGGTCCACTCCACCGGGGCCAACAACCCAAAGGTGAGCCGGTATGTGCCCGGCAACCCTGAGCTTGGATACAATACCGGCGGAAATCACTGGGACCAGAGCAACGCCCAATGGAAGGCCAAGTACAAAACCAACCTGGACAAATGCGTCCACGCGTTTGTGGGGAGGTTCGCGGACGGGAATGTGGGCGCGGTCCAGACCCTCCCGTGGAACCGGCGTGGCTGGCACTGCGGGAAGGGGAAGAAGGGGGCCACGGCCAATGACACCCACATCGGATTTGAAATCTGCGAGGATGGCCTGAGCGACCCGGCCTATTTTGCCGCCGTATACCAGGAGGCCGCGGAGCTGACCGCCTATCTGTGCGAGCTGTACGGCCTGGACCCCCTGGAGGACGGGGTGGTGATCTGCCATCAGGAGGGATACCGGCGCGGCGTGGCCAGCAACCACGCGGACGTGCTGCACTGGTTCCCAAAATTCGGGAAATCTATGGACGATTTTCGGCGAGACGTGGACAAAATTATGAGAGGAGAGGATACCGTGACACAGGAGCAGTTTGACGCCATGCTGGAGAACTGGCTGGAGCGAAAGGCCGCCGAACCGGCGGACGATTGGGCAAAGCCGTATATCGAGCGGGCTATTGACGCGGGGGCTATGTCCGACGTGGGCGGGACCATTGCCTCCCCCAAGAGCTTTATCACCCGGCAGGAGGTGGCGGTGGTGGTTTCCGCTCTTGCCAAGCTGGAGTGACCATGCTAAAATAAGCCCGAAAGGACGTGATTTGCGTGGACGAAAACAAAAGCCCTCTGGCATCGGAGATGTACGAGGACCTGAAGGATCACACTGTATTCCTTCGGAAGATGGTGGTCGGCCTTTTGATTGTGATCGGCGTTTTGGTCGTGGCACTGGCCGGCACAAACCTTTATCACACTACCAATGGAGCCAGTTTGAAACGGTCGTTGTTGACTCGACCGAGGGCCCCGCAAATTATGTCGAAGGCGAAAACACTGGAGGAATTTTCAATGGCCAGGGTTACAGTTCGTCGGAAGAAGAACGGGAGGTCCAAGGGAACCAGGATTAAGCGGATCAACCGGAAGAAGAAAAAGCCATGAACATCCGGTCTGAGTTCACAGAGCCGGAGTGTGAGTGGTTCCGAAGGGTCTGCAATTTCACGCCGGAGGAAGAGGCCGTCTTCAACCTTCGAGTCAAAGACCACTCCAGGGTGGAGATTGCGGACGAGCTTGGAATGTCTGTCTCCACGGTAGACCGGCGGATCAGGCGGATCAAGCGAAAAATCCATAAAGTTTTGTGACAGTTTTTTGAGGGATAACCGACAGGTTGTCCCTCTCTTTTTATGTCAAAATAGAGGCAAAGAAAGGGGCTGATCTTATGGGCTATCCCAATTACACCTATCCGGTCTACGGTGGATACAACCCGGTTACGCCGTTTGCACCCCAGCCCGCCATGCCCGCCATGAACCAGCCGACCATGCCCCAGCAGCCCCAGCAGGGGCAGCAGCCTGGCTTTGTATGCCGGCCGGTGGCCAGTGAAGAGGAGGCGCGGGCGGTGCCCACGGATTTCAGCGGCGCAACGCTGATCCTGACCGACCTTGGGCACGGCAAAATTTACACCAAGGCCCTGAACTACGCGGACGGCTCCGCCGCATTTTACACCTACCAGCGTGTCCAGGAGGTGCCGGGCGTTCCGGCTCCCCAGGAGTGGGCCCCGGCCTCGTTGGTGGCCCAGGTGGACGACCTGAAGTCTGAGGTGGAGGCTCTGCGTGCGGAGCTGGAGAAGGCCAGAAAGCCGGCCGGCAGAAAGGCGGCGGAGGAATGAACGGGAATTTGAACCAGCTGGCCGCCATGGTACAGCGTATGGCAATGAGCCGGGACCCGAGGGCCGCACAGGCTATGCGCCTGATGCAGGGGAAAAATCCCCAGCAGATGCGGCAGACGGTGGAAAACCTGGCGAAAGAACGGGGGATTGACCTGGGCCAGCTTGCGGCCGGCCTGGGGATTCAGCTCCCCAAATAAAAGCGCATCTCTTTTTCGGTTTACGGGTCCTGATAAAAACCGCTTCCCACAGACATCCGGGGAGCGTACGGCCCCTGATGAATAACCGAAAAGGAGATTTTTTTATGGATAACGATTTCGCGACCGGCTATGCCCTGGGGCAGGACTCCAACGGCGGCGGCAACGGCAATGGCATCTGGAACGGGGACGGCATCTGGACCATCCTTCTGTTTGCCATGATCTTCGGATGGGGCAACGGCGGCTGGGGCGGCGGCTTCGGCGGCGGCATCAACTCCCCCGCCGGGCAGGGCTACGCCACCCGCGCCGACATCAACGATGCGTTTAATTTCAACGGTCTGGACAACGCGGTCCGCAGTCTCCAGTCCGGCCTTTGCGACGGCTTCTACAGCCTGAACACCTCCCTGATGAACGGCTTCCATGGCGTTGATACCGCCGTGTGCCAGCTGGGCTATCAGACTCAGGCCGGCTTCAACGCCCTGGGCACTCAGGTGGCCGACTGCTGCTGCCAGACCCAGAACGCCATCCAGGGCGTGCGCTATGACCTGGCTACCCAGTCCTGCGACACCCGCAACGTGATCCAGAACGCCACCCGCGACCTGCTGGAGAACAACAACGCCAACACCCGGGCCATCCTGGACGCCATGACGGCCCAGCGCATCGAGGCCAAGGACGAGAAGATCGCGGCCCAGAACCAGCAGATCTTCCAGCTTCAGCTTGCCGCCAGCCAGCAGGCCCAGAATGCCTATCTGACCGCCAACCAGGAGGCCCAGACCGCCGAGCTGATCCGCCGGATCGCTCCCGCGCCTGTCCCCTCTTACGCGGTGCCCGCCCCCTATCCCTTCTGCGGGAACAATGGGTGCGGCGGCTGCTGCTGATTCCGGCTTTGCCGTGACACATCGGGGCGGGGGGCGCGGTCTCCCCGCCCCTGAACGGAGGTAATTTTATGGGATGTAAACCTGTCTGCCAGATGTGCGACCATCTGGTACTCTCTCAGGCCGTCGCCTTCAACACCGCCGGACAGCTGGAGATCAACCTGCCCGCCGGTTCTTATAACAACGGCGAGAAATACTGCATTGTGGTGGCCCAGGCGATTCCCGCCACGACCACCATTACCGCGCCGGTGGTGATCTCCATCGGGACCGGCACGGAGACATATCCTCTGACCAAGCGCAACTGCCAGCAGGTGACCGCCTGCGGCATCCGCACCCGGACCCGTTACTCCGTCTGTGTGGTGACCAGTCCCACCGGCGGCACGTTCCGCATGCTGGGATGTCCCAGCTGCGCGCCCAACAACAACTTGACCAGCATCAACGGCACCGCCCCTGCGGCGGCCGCCGGGACGGGAGGTGCGTAAGCCATGAGACGATCCACCAAAATGCTTCTGATGTCCGCCAACGGGCGCAACAAGAAGGAGATGGAGGAGCTGCGGCGCCAGGAGGCGCTTCGGCATGGCCGGGAGGAGATGGAGCCCCAGGACCGGACCTACCGCCGGTATTCCAATGGCCGCTTCGCTCCCCGGAACGACATGTATCCCGCCGGCGGAGAGGCAGACCCCATCCACATGGGGGGCGGTCCCTCCTATGGCAGAGAGCCCGAGGACTGGTTTGACGAGGACCGGCACTGGCCCCGCATGGGCGGAGACCAGGGCTATGACTCCCGCCCCATTGGTTTCGATCGAGATTGGGGCCGGATGGAGATGGGCGGCGCCGACGCCAGTGCCCCCAGGTATCGGGAGATGGACCGGATGTCCGGCCGGGAGATGAAGCCCGGACACGGCTCCGGCAGCGAGAACCCCCGCTTTGACCGTCAGACGGCCATGAAGTGGGTGAACCAAATGCAGAATGAGGACGGCAGCAAGGGCCCCCGCTGGACCTTTGAACAGGCCCGACAGATCATGTCTCAGCAGGGAATCAAGTGCGACCCCGCCGAGTTCTGGGCCGCTCTGAACATGATGTACTCCGATTACTGCAAGGTGGCCGAGGAATACGGCGTGGGCGACAAGGCCGATTTTTACGCCGACATGGCCAAGGCGTTCCTGATGGATAAAGATGCAGGGGAAGGAAAACTGGCTAAGTATTACCGGCACGTGGTGGAGGGGTAAAAGTTCCACCACCATTTCCACCACCTTATGGTATAAAACAGTCAGAAATCGTCTTTTCCATCATTGATAGGAATGTATGAAAAAAGCCCCGGAAGCATTGGTTTTCAACGCTTTCGGGGACTTTTTTTGTGCCGCTGTTGTGCGGCTGTTTGGTGGAGACAACAGAACTTGTTTTTGATAACGTTCCTTTCGGAACCCCTGATTTTTCGCTCAATTCATCCAGACTCATCCCCGATTTTTTTCTCATTTCATTAAAAGAATCCAGCCACATTATGCTCACCTCCTCTGGTGCCACTATATCACAGCACATAAAAAATAGCAACATAAAAATTTCCGTATTCGGAAATTATTTTTTAATTACGGTATTGACAATTTCCGAATACGGGTATAATATTGAAGTGTAAATTCCGAATACGGAAACGGAGGTGATGGGATGAATGTACTGTACCCGGTCCTTTCCGGCGAGATCGCACGGCGCGGGATCAAAAAGTGCGTACTGGCAGAGGGGGCAGGTATGAGCGACAGGGCTCTTCGGTATAAGATGGCCGGGAAGATCCCCTTTTCTTTGCCGGAGGCGCTGGCAATCAAGAACCGCTTTTTCCCGGACTACGACGTGGAGAGCCTGTTTGCCGTCTCTGACCAGACAAAGCAAGGGGCGTGAACCTATAATGCCCCCGCCCCTTGTGCTATGCTTCTCTCTTATTTGGAGGACTCATGGACGAAAGCGGTAACTTCCGCCATGAGACGGCGCAGGACCTCTCTTGTCCCGACGTCGATGGTCGACCAATTTAAAATCTGATCAACCGCAGATTCAAATTTCAACTCGGATCTACTCTTCACCTGCTCCACCTCCTTTCTGAGGGGAGCATAGCACACCGGCCAGAAGCCTTGAAAACGAAGAAAATTTGTCCGGCAAATAAAAACGCCGCCCCCGGACGCGACCCGGGAAGCGGCAGAAAGGAAAATCCTATGAAAAAAGTATATCACGAGGAAACCCCGCTGGCAAGAGAAATCGGGGAAAAGCGGCGGCTTTTGTATCAGCGCCACGGCGGGATCATGTCGCCCACGGACGTGGCCCGGGAGGCCGGGTACTACCCGAAGCCCAGAAACGGAGACCGGTGGGCGGAGGCCCACGGCGTTCCGGCAATTCAGATGGGGCCCCGGAAGCGGGGGTATGAGACGGACCTTGTGGCCCGGGCGATTGTCCAGAGCCGCGGGATGTGCTGAGAGGAGGAAAGGGTATGTTTGAGAATCCCAACCGGGTGAAGGACCCGCGCCGGTACATCCGGCAGTGCCTGGACCGGGATGCGGAGCGGAGCCGGCGGTTTACCCGGTTCGTGAAGAAGCTGCTGCTGGCGTCTATGGTTCTGTTTCTGCTGGCACTGCTGGTAGGGGCGGCAATCTCTTAAAAAATAATAACAAGAAAGGATGATCACCATGACTGAACAATTGGACAAGAAAAGCATTCTGGAGATGTCCATGGGCGCCATTCTGGAGCGGGTGGACTATGAGATGGGGCGGGTGTTGGACAACATCTTGGACCCTAACACCAAGCCCACCGGAAAGCGGAAAATCACGGTCTCCCTGGAACTGGTCCCCAGTGCGGACCGGAGGACCATTACGGTGCTGACCACAGCAAAAGCTACTTTGGTTCCCACTGATCCGGTGACCACCAGCCTGTACATCACCAACCAGCCCAGCACGGGCGAGATGGTTGTGGCGGAGATGGTACCCCAGGTCCCCGGACAGACGGCCCTTGACGGGACCGAACAGGCCCAGCCCAAGATCCTGAATTTCAAGCGGGCATGATTCCCGCATATCGAAAGGAGTTTTTATCATGTTGAAGGAATTTGCTCAGTATCTCCAGTCCCTGAAGGACAACAAGATCTACACCATCAACGGGGAGACCTACTCCGACCACGATCTGGTCCGAATCAAGCCCCATGTGGACCACCCGGGGTGTCTTCGCGTGACCGGTCTGGACAGCATTGTGAAGCTGATCCGAAACGAACTGGAAATGCTGGAGGCGCTTCCGGTGTATATCCGCGTAGACGGGGCGGAGACGGTCTCTGTCTTCACCTCCTATGACGCCTACATGGACCGGGACAGCCTGTATTCCGCCACCTGCGACGTTCCGGGATTCCGGGAGGGGTTCCGGGAGCCGGAGCAGGCTATCATTGAGCTGCGAAGCAAATTTGCTCCAGATGAAGGAGTAAATTATCTGCTGGACCTGCTTTCCCGGATCAACAAGGAGAACGGCGTAACCACCCGGGACAACGGAGTGAGCCAGGAGGTGGAAGCCCGATCCGGAGTTGCCCTGAAGGAGATGGTCCAGGTGAAGCCCCGAGTGAAGCTGTGTCCCTACCGCACCTTCCTGGAGGTAAATCAGCCGGAGAGCGAGTTCATCCTGCGGCTGGACGAGTACGGCAACGTGGGCCTGTTTGAAGCAGACGGCGGCATGTGGAAGATGGAGGCCAAGCGGCGGATCTCCGCTTACTTTGAAGAAAAGCTGGCCGCTGAGATCGAGGCCGGGAAAGTCGTTGTGATGATGTAAAGACGCTGTAAGGAGGTCAAGAAAGCATGGAAATCAAACTGTTACGCCTGGAGATCCGCCGGTTTAAGGGCTGCCAGGCGCTGGATTTGGAGCTGGACGGAAAGTCCGCCGACATCTACGGCGACAACGCCGCGGGCAAGACCACTATCTATGACGCGCTGACCTGGCTGCTGTTCGGCAAGGACAGCCGTGGACGGGGGGACTTTGAGATCAAGCCCCTGGGCCCGGACGGGCAGGTGGAGGACCACGGGGCGGTTAGTTCGGTCGCCGCCCGCCTCTCCGCCAGCGGCACTGAGATCACCCTGAAGAAGACCTACTATGAGAAGTGGTCCACCAAGCGGGGGAGCGCCGAGGCCAGCTATGACGGCAACACCAGCGAATACTTTGTAGACGAGGTGCCGGTGAAGAAATACGAGTTCGAGCGCCGGGTGGGCGAGCTGGTGAGTGAGGAGCTGTTCCGCATGCTCACCAACGTGTCCTGGTTCTGCGAAGGGATGGACTGGAAGTCCCGTCGGAAAATCCTCTTTGAGGTGTGCGGCATTCCGGAGGACCAGGACATTCTGGCGGGGGAGCCCAAGTTTGCCCAGCTGGCGGAGGCCATGGGGAAGCTGTCCCTGGACGACTACAAGAAGAAGCTGGCCGCCCAGCGGAAAGGTCTGAGCGGGGCGCGGAATACCATCCCCGCCCGGATGGACGAGCAGCAGCAGGTGATCGACGGGCTGTCCACCATGGACTTTGACGGCCTGCGGGCGCGCCGGGAGGGGCTGACCGCCCAGGCGGAGCAGCTGTCCGGGGAGCTGGTGAAGCTGGACCACGGGGCGTTGCTGGACAGCAAGCGGAACGAGCTGGCCGCCCTGAAAAACGAGCTGGTCAAGCTGGACAACGACAACAGCGCCTACCGTGCCAAGCAGACCGTTCCGGTGGAGAACCTGCGCCCCCAGCTGGAGCGGCAGCTGGAGCAGGCCAAGCAGGACGTGTTGGACTTGACGGCCCACGTCCACCTGGCGGACGAGACGATCCGGCAGATGGAGAAGCTGGTAGAGGCGTGCCGGGATGCGTGGAAAGAGGCGGACGGGGAGACCTTCTCCGGCGGCACCTGTCCCACCTGCGGCCAGTCCCTTCCCCCGGAACAGCTGGCCCAGGCCCAGGCGAAGTTTGTGATAGCCAAGGAAAACCGAAAGCAAGAGGCAGTGTCCCGGTCCCAGGAGTACAAGAAGACCCTGGAGCAGACCCAGGCGCGCCGGGAGCAGTACATTGAGAAGGCGGTGGCGGCGGAAAACGAGGCGGCCCGCCTGACCGACGAGCTGGCCGCCTACGTGCCCCAGGAGCCCGCCCCGGTGTCGGACATGCCCGGATATGGGGAGGAGCGGACGTGGCTGACAGCGGCCATCCAGGCGGCAGAGCAGGAGGTCTCCCAGCTGGCCGGGGAGAGCGCGGCCATCCGCACGGAGATCCAGGGGAAGGTGGCCGCCCTGCGCCGGGAGATCCAGGAGGTGGACCAGGAACTGGGGAAAGCCGGAGCCCTGTCCCACGCCCGGGCGCGGCTGGAGGAGCTGCGGGCCGAGGCCAAGGAGACGGCCAAGACCCTGGAGGCCATCGACCAGCAGCTCTTCCTGTGCGAGGAGTTTGCCCGGTACAAGGTGCAGTTCATCGAGGAGGGCGTGAACCAGAAGTTCCGGCTGGCCCGGTTCCGGCTGTTCCAGGAGCAGGTGAACGGCGGCCTGGCGGACTGCTGCGAGCCCACCTATGAGGGGGTCCCCTACGGCAGTCTGAACAACGGCATGCGGATCAACCTGGGGGTGGACGTGATCCGGACCATCTCGGAGCACTACGGCCTGAAAGTCCCCCTGGTGGTGGACAACGCGGAGAGCGTGACGCGGCTGGCCGGCATTGATACGCAGGTGATCCGGCTGGTGGTCAGCGAGGCGGACCAGGCGCTGAGAGTGGAGGTGTCCGAATAATGGGACTGAAAGTGAAGGACCGGGCGAAGCCCAAACTGCCCCCGGTGGAGCCGGGCGTGTACATCGCGGTGTGCGTGGGGGTCATCGACCTGGGCGAGCAGTACAGCGAGAAATTCAAGAACTACCGCAACGAGGTACAGTTCGTGTGGGAGCTGGCCGGGGAGACGGTGGAGATGGACGGGGAGACGAAACCCCGGCAGCTCTCCCGCACTTTCTCTTTTTCCGCAAGTAAAAAGAGCAATCTGCGGGGGTTTCTCTCCAGTTGGAACGGGGTGCAGTACAGCGACGATCAGTTTCAGGAGGTGGATGTGTCTAACCAGGTGGGCCGGGCCTGCCAGCTGAACGTGGTGCTCAATGACACCGGCGAGTATGCCAACGTGGACAGCGTGATCCCCCTGCCACGGGGGATGGCTGCCCCGTCTACTCAGACGGAGCCTATCATCTGGGACATGGACGAGTGGGACGATGAGAAGTTTGCCGCCCTGCCTGATTGGGTGCAGGAGAAGATCAAAAAGAGCACCCAGTACCAGAAGGACCACACGCCCACGGAGACGGTGGACTTCCCGGCCCAGGAGCGGGCGGAGAGCGCCGCTGCGCCGGCTCAGACGGCAGCCGCAACCAGAGAGGAGTGTCCCATTTGAGATTTCATCCATTGGCCTCGTCCTCCCACGGAAATGCCTATGTGCTGGAGGACGGGGAGACCTTCCTGCTGATCGAATGCGGGGTTACTTACAAGAAGCTCCAGAAGCTGATGGGGTTTTCCGTGTCCCAGGCGGCGGCCTGCCTGATCTCCCATGAGCACAAGGACCACGCGGGCTGCTATGATCAGCTCCACAAGAGCGGAATCCCGGTGTATGCCAGCGCGGGGACGGCGGAAGCCCTGGAGCGGGACTGGATGGAGATTCTGGAGGACCGGGAGCCGGTGCAGATCGGCTCCCTCCAGATCCTCCCCTTTCCCACCTTCCACGACGCGGCGGAGCCCATGGGATTCCTGATCCGCAGCCAGCGGGACGAAGACAAGCTGGTGTTCGCTACGGACACGGTGAATCTGGGGTACCAGTTCCCCGGGGTGACCATGGCGGCCATCGAGTGCAACTACGCCGAGGACATCCTGGAGCGGGCGGAGCGAATGCCGGAGAAGGTGCGCTACCGGGTCCAGAATGCCCACATGTCCATCACCAGGGCCTGCCTGTGGCTGGAACAGCTGGACAAGAGCCGCCTGCGGGAGGTGTATCTGATGCACCTTTCCGACGCTTGTGCCAATGAGGGGCGGTTTTTCCGCCAGGTCCAGGAGACAGTGGGGGCTGGAGTCCGGGTGATCATCTGCCCTAAAATTCGGGGGTGATCGAATGGAGGCGCGGAGCCAGTTCACCTTTTACGAGAGCTTTGCCCAGGCAATCAGCCGGATCAAAAAAAAGGCCGACCGGGCCGACGCCTATGACGCCATTGTGAACTATGCGCTTTATGGAGAGATCCCGGACCTGGATAAAATGTCGGATTCTGCGGCCATTGCCTTCATCTCTGCCAGGCCGAACCTGGACGCAAGCAGACGGAAAGCGGAGAGCGGGAAGCTGGGTGGAACGCGGAAGCAAAGTGAAAGCAAACCGTAAGCAAACCATGAGCAAGGGGAGTCTGAAAGCTAGAAAGAGTACGAGATAGAGGTAGAGGTAGAGATAGAGTAAGAGAACGAATGTTATAGAACCCTATCCCCTCTACTTCTATTGGAGGAGGAGACGTTCTACCGGTAAGTTACCGATAGAAGAACGGACAGCGTCGACCGGATTTCCGCCTCCGCCGCCAGAAAAGGGGTGTGAAAATTTGACGAGAGAGGATACGGACCGCCTGTTTGAGTTGTTCAGGCTGTTCCGCCCTGGGGACCCGAAGGTGGACAACAAGCGTCTGCGCGCTGCATGGGCGCTGGTCCTGGAGCCCTACGAGGTGGACGATGTCCGGAGGGCTGTGGCGGACTACTTTCGGGGGAACAGTTTCTTCCCGGACGTGACTGACATCGCCACACGGTGCCAGAGACAGCCAGCGCCCCTGACCGCAGAGTGGGACACGCCGGCCTCGATGCAGGCCACGCAGGAGCAACGGCAAAAAGAGTTGGAGGCCTGGCAGCAGGAGTGGCACCAGGAACTGAGGGAGCGGGGGCTGCCCAGCATGCGGGAAGCGCTGGACCAGGGCATGTCCGTTGCCCAGTGGAATGCTTTGCTCAAAGAGGCCGGGGTTTGGGACTAAAGCAGGGAGGTGAGGCCGGTGGGCTGGTCAAATCGGACATGGACATGTCCCTTTTTCAAGTGGGACGAGCGCCTGTGCGTTCACTGCGAGGGTGGGCGAATGGTGTTCCCGGACCGGAAAGCCGCCACGGAGTATGCGGACCGGTACTGCGCCGCCCAGAGCGGATGGAAAGCATGCTCCATGGCTGCCTCCCTGCTTCGATACTATGAACGAAAGGAAGATCACTGTGAGAAACGTGGATAAGATCAAGGAGTTGAAAAAGAAGCTGGCGGAGACGGAGCGGTACGCCGCCCGGCTGGAGACCATGTGCAAGGGACAGGACAAGCAGCTGATGGAGACCCAGGAGGGCGCGCTGGAGCTCCAGCGGGCCATGGACGGCGTGCTGATGGCCGCCACCCTGGAGCACGGGGAGGCAGTCAAAAACGGCCAGACCGGCGAGACTGTGGGCTGGCGGCTTCGGATTCCGGACATCGACGCGGGCCAGATGGCGGAACAGTACCTCCTCCACGCCCGGAAGGATCTGGAGAATGGCGGCTATGTGGTCAGCGTGGTCCCCAGGGGGCAGGGATGAAACGGGCGGAACCGGATGACCTCTGGCCGAAGCCCCAGTATTACAGCATTTATTGCCCCGTGTGCGGCAGACTGTCGGCCCGGCTGGTGTACCAGGCACCGGTGGCCCGGTATATGCACTACGGCCGGAAGGGGGCTTTCTGGCACGGGGTGGTATTGGAAGGAGTTGAGGATTGACCATGCTGCTGAAAGAGGAGCACGAGCGCCGGATGGCCCTGTATCAGAAGGGACTGAATGATAAAGAGATTGGCGACCGGCTTTTCCTCACGCCGACAACTATAGTTTATTGGAGGCAGAAAAACGGACTGCCTCCCAATAGGCCACGAGATACGTTAACAAAACAGGACCTGGAGATTATGGAACGAATGTATCAAGCCAGGGCCAGCGATAGCCAGATTGCCAAAGAGATTGGGCGGTGTGTCTCAACTATACGGTCATGGAGGCGGCGGAATGGACTGCCTGGGAATTATGGCAAGGGAGGGAAACCAACTTGGAAAAGTTAATCAAGCGCGCCCTGCTGGGCGACCACGAGGCGGCGAAGCTATGAGAGTTTTGGTAGCCTGTGAAGAATCGCAGGAAGTCTGCAAAGCGTTCCGGGAGCTGGGGCATGAGGCGTACAGCTGTGATATAGAGCCGTGTTCCGGGGGGCATCCAGAGTGGCATCTTCAAGTAAATGCACTGGAACTGCTAAAAATGCAGTGGGACTTAATTATTGCCCACCCGCCGTGTACATACATGAGCAAAGCCGGAGCAAGGTGGATGTATCCGGTTGCGAAACAGGTTGATCCTATACGGTATGCCCGGGCTATGGAAGCAAAAAAGTTTTTCATGCAGTTCTTGGAGACAGACTGTCCAAAAATATGCGTCGAAAACCCACGGCCACTGAGAGTTGTTGGCCTCCCGAAACCAACACAGATTATACAACCTTATGAATTTGGACATCCGTACAGCAAGGCTACGTTGCTTTGGCTGAAAGGATTACCTCCGTTAGAGCCTACGAATGTCCTCACAGAGTATCAGCCATATCTCCCAAGTAACACAGGAGCATTTTCCAAGGGCGGAGGTGGGTCAAGAGGTGTTGCGCACGATGCAGTGACGGCTTCCAAAACATTCCCTGGCGTGGCAAAGGCAATGGCAGAACAATGGGGAGGTATATGTGATGGACGACATTAAATTGGCAATGCTTGGATCGAAAGAGGCTGCGAAGCGGCTGACGGATGCGGGGGTGCTGGTGCCGTGCAGATGCGGAGCAAAGGGAGAAATTATCACCATGGCGAAATATGGTGAGAATAGATGGAAACCGGCGGTTATCCGTTGCCCTAAGTGCCATTATGAAGCGTGCCTTACTGATTGGAACACCCGCGCACCGATTCTGAGTTCGGAGGAGATGGAGAAGTTAAGCCATGGATAATTTACAACCAAGCCGAATTAACGGGGGTAATTCTTCCACTGGACGCAAAGCATCGGATTTTTACCCCACGCCCCCAGAGGCCACGGTCGCTCTATTGAAGTTTCTTAGCTTGCCCACACAAGCGCATATCTGGGAACCTGCTTGTGGAGAAGGCCACATGGTTGATGTTATGGAGGCAATGGGCTATACGGTGACCGGGACAGATATCCAGAGAGGATACGACTTTTTGACATCTCCCCTGGTGGACTGCGACTGGATCATTACGAACCCTCCGTTTCGACTGGCAGAACAATTTGTCAGGCGGTGTGCGGAACACAAGAAACCGTTCGCACTGCTGCTGAAATCCCAGTTCTGGAACGCGGCAAAGCGATACAAGCTATTTCTCGAAATCACGCCCACAAGGATACTTCCACTGACTTGGAGACCAGACTTCACGGGAAAGGGACAGGCTATGATGGATATGGCGTGGTGTGTGTGGGATTTAGCGCCAAGAGACACTACATATTTTCTGCCACTTAGGAAGCCGAGCGCGGAGGAGATGGAGATACTGGATGCCAAAAATTGAACTATATCACGATAATTTTCAGAACTTCAAGCGGTACAATATCCCAAAGGCCCAACTTGTGATTGCAGATATTCCGTATAACATCGGAGCAGATGCCTATGCCAGCAATCCAATGTGGTATCAGGGCGGGGACAACAAAAATGGGGAGAGCAAACTGGCAAAGCAGAGTTTCTTCCACACGGATGGTAATTTCAAGATTGCGGAGTACATGCATTTCTGTAACCGCCTCTTGAAAAAAGAGCCAAAAGAAAAGGGGCAGGCCCCGGCCATGATCGTGTTTTGCGCGTTCGAGCAAATGCAGACAGTAATTGACTATGGTAAACGATATGGATTTGTACATAGCTATCCCTTGTTCTTTGTCAAAAACTACTCCGCTCAGGTCTTGAAAGCGAATATGAAGATTGTGGGAGCGACAGAATTTGCGGTTGTGCTTTACAGGGACAAACTTCCAAAGTTCCGAAACAACGGACACATGGTATTCAATTGGTTTGAATGGCGCAGGGACAGTACCAAGGACTATCCAAAAATCCATCCGACACAAAAGCCCGTTGGATTGCTAAAGCGGTTAATCGAAGTCTTTACAGATCCGGGCGATATTGTCATTGACCCATGCGCCGGGAGTGGGTCCACCCTTAGGGCCGCTTATGAGTTGGGCCGAAATTCTTATGGGTTCGAGGTTGACCGGAATTTTTACCAAAAGGCAGTAAAAGAAATGATTGAACCGGCGAAAAGAGCGCCAGAGTTTGAGCAGATGGAGATGCTGGAGGGGATGGAATGAACATGGGAGAGTATTTCAATATCGGGGAGTCCTCCTTGCTGGTCAGGACAGACGAGGACGGAAACACCGTCGCCTCCTCCACTAGAAAGGCAGTGATCTTATGGAGGGAAGACCTTGACAACTACCTCATGAGTGAGATCATAAAAATGTCGCAGGACAACGGAGTAACAGACCTGTATGTGCTGAACAAGGATTTTATTTTGTCTGCTATCAGAGAAAAGATGGAAAGGGAGGCCCACCAATGATACGGGAGGAAAAAATCAAACGCCTGAAAGCCCTGAAAGCCCGCTGTGAGCGGCTGATTGTATCCAGTGACAGGGGCCCGGAGGAATGGCGGAAGGATGCGGAAGCCCTCGACCTCGCCCTCACCGCCCTCCGCCCTATCACCAGGGAGCAGGTGGAAAAAGCTGAATGGATATGGAGCACAGGGGACGTGTATATCTGCTCATCCTGTGGCGAGAAAACACATGTAGATGAATGTATGGGAACCCCGATATATAACTTTTGCCCGTTTTGCATGGCTCCCATGACGGACGAGGCCGTGGAGATGGTGATGGAGAGATTGGAGGCGCTGGAAGATGGCTGAATTTTTGATCTGGTTGGGTGAGGTATCCGTCGCGGCGTTGTCCTTGTTGGGGCTGGTAGATAGCTTTTGCTATCTCTGGGAAACCAGAGAAAGGCCGGACGAAAGTGAAGCGGTTATAGCATACTGCGAAAAAAAGATACGGGAGGCGCTGAAAGATGGCAAGGGCGATTGACAAGCGAATCATGCTCGACCTTATCATAGAAGCGAAGAAAACTGATCCGGAAACAGGCCCGTTTTCGGAGTGGCTGGCGGAGTATCTGGTGGACCACTTGCCCACCCTCACCCCGCAGAACGAGCCGCTGACGCTGGAACAGTTGCGGGAGATGGACGGGGAGCCGGCATGGTGGGACGATGGTTATGGAAGCTGCTGGGGTATTATTTCCGTTGATAGCGCTGGAATGTGGGGTGGTATCCCATTTTTCCGAGGAAGATGGAGAGAGGTAAATTTTGAATATAACATTGAAAAACGAAAAATGAAAATTTACCGCCGCCCGCCGGAGGGAGAGGAGGGCACCTGATGAGCATTGAGAACCTACTCAAAGAGCTGAAACGGGCAGAGCGATACTGCCTGAATGATTATAGTCGTATGGCTGGGCAAGCCGCCACTGCCCTCTCCACGCTCCAGGCAGCAAACGAAAAGCTGTGGGCAGAGCTGGAGCAGGTGAAGCGGGATAGGGATGCGGCGAGAAGCGATATTGAAACCGCTCTGGCCTATGGGATGAAAGACTGCGAATTATGCAAGAACAGCCAGTGCTATGTGAGAGGCGGTACAAAACCGTGTCTACCGAAATGGCGCGGCCAGAAGGAGGAATAACCATGGATTATCCGTCATACCCGCCTGTGATACCAAA
>ERZ1090881.197-NODE-197-length-29849-cov-76.103779_pt1 | contig 29849 bp, 25 predicted proteins | sample MGYA00478470_ERZ1090881 | MGnify/ENA primary metagenome ERZ1090881 (study PRJEB33644, sample SAMEA5815736) | chicken gut metagenome | biome: Chicken; feature: Gastrointestinal Tract; material: Caecum | place: Ireland | collected 2019-01-01 | study: A study of the...
CTCTCTTTCTTTTTTCTGGTGTGGTGCGTCGGCCCGTCGGGCCGCAAGCAAGATATTTATTATAACGACTTTACCGGGCACCCCGCCCCCGCCCCCGGTGCCATTTTTTCGATAAAAAATAACAAAAAAAAACCCCGGGCCCCCCCCCACACTTTGGGGCCCCCCCCCCCCGCCCGCATTTATTGCAAATAAAACTGTCGGAATGTGCTTTTTCGGAATTTTTAAGTTAAGGGGTAACGCGGTTGATGTCGCGGGGGAACATGGCTGCGTAGCGTACGTTCTTGAAGCCCAGAAGGTGCATCGTCAGTCTCTCAAGGCCGAGGCCGAGTCCTCCGTGAGGGGGTGCTCCGTATTTGTGCAGCATGAGGTATGTCTCGAATTCATCGGGATTCATGCCCAGCCTCTTCATCTTTTCGACCTGCATGTTGTAGTCGTGTATCCTCTGGCCGCCGCTCGTTATCTCTATGCCACGGAACAGAAGGTCGAACGAGAGGGTGACTTCGGGGTCCTCGGGGTCGTCCATGGTGTAAAAGGGGCGCTTTTTAGAGAGGTAGTGCGTCACAAACAAGAAGTCGCTGCCGTACTGCTGCTTGGCCCACTTGCCGAGGAAGGCCTCCTCTTCGGGCTCGAAGTCCTTCATATCGGTGATATTTTTAAGTTTTTTAACGCACAGGTCCTTCGCGTCCTTAAAGCGTATGCAGGGGATCTTGTCTATAATGGGGATATCGACTTTAAGAAGCTCGATCTCGTTTGCGTATTCGCGTTTCAAGAGGTCCATTATATACTTTAAAACGCCCGTCTCCATCTCCATAATATCGGTAAAGCTGTCAATAAAGCCCATTTCAAAGTCCATGGAGATGTATTCGTTCAGGTGCCTGCTCGTATCGTGATGCTCGGCGCGGAACACGGGGCCTATCTCAAACACCCTCTCATATACGGGCACGAGCGCCTGCTTATACAGCTGAGGGCTCTGCGCAAGAAACACGGTTTTTCCGAAGTAGTCGAGCTTGAACACGTTCGTGCCGCCCTCCGCGCCCGCAAAGTTTATCTTGGGGGTGTGTATCTCGGTAAAGCCGTTCTTTGAAAGGTTTTCTCTGAAGCCGCGCTGTATGCCCTCCTGTATCTTGAACACCGCGCGCTCCGAAGGGTTGCGCAAAGTTACGGGGCGGTAATCGAGGTCGACGTTTAAATCGCAGTTTACCTTCCTCTTTGAAATTACCACGGGGGGAATGGCGGCGGGGGTGGAGAGTATCTCTATGTTGTGTATCTGCAGTTCAAACCTCTCGCTGCCGTCGCGGGTCTGGCTTTTTACCACCTTGCCCGTTATCTTCGCCGAAGCCTGCTCAACTACGTTCTCTTTAAGGCGGTAGTCGGAAAATTCGGGCGAATACACGCACTGCACGGTGTCGCGCGCGGTGCGCAGGATGATAAAGGCAAAGTCGCTCATGTCCCTTATGTTGTGAATGGCGCCCTTTATCGAAACTACCTTGCCCTCATTCTCTTTAAACGCTGAGTAGGGGGTGGTGCCGTCGCAAAGTTCGCCTGTCATGTATTCCATATTGCTTACCTCACTAAAATATATCGCATACAATTTTAATGCTTTTCAGACTAAAAATCAAGCGAATAAACGGCTTCAGCCGCCATAATTTGGCGACAGCATTCCCGGTGAGTCGGTATGTAAACGCAAGGAAAAATTTTGCAGGTAAAATTTGCGGAAAAGCTGTTGATTTTATTTCCGCTTATTGCTATAATAATTACAGGAAGTCTGCGGTGTTCGTGGTATGGGAAATTCGTAATCCACAAAGCAAATTCGGGAGCGGTCCGTTCGCGGAAATATGCAAGGTCTGTATTGTATACGGAAAGTCAGAGGTTTCGCTTCGCCGCACCCACCTGGGAGATCCTGGGTTAATACTTTTTCATATCACGGCACAGGCGGATGAAAAAACAAGTTCACAAAAATGCCGGGCAGGCCGTGCTCGGCATTTTTCGTGAGATTGAGGGGCCTTCTCGCGCGGCGCGCGGTGATGTAGCCGCCGCGCTCGGTCACCGCTCGGGCTATGATTTGCCCTTGCTCATCTCACATTGCACAAACAGCGGGTATCCGCTGTTTGTAGAACTGCAATGTTCGTCCCTCTTTGCGCAATCATGAGGGCCCACGGAGCGTATAATTGCGCAAATTCACCCCGCTCAGACGCAGGTATGCGCAAATTGGGTCGCGCTTAACGGCGAACTAAATTCGCCTTGCGCACATTAATTGTTTGAAAATTATTCCGCAATAGAGCCTCCTTTGCCAAAGGACGAGCAAGGCATTTCATAGCACAATGGTTATCCATTGTGCGTGCTGCAGCGAGATGAGCAAACGCATAATCAAAGGCGTTTGCGGTGACCGAACCGCCATGTTGCTCATTAATGGCGGCGAGACGGTGGCGCGGGCGAAGTATGAGCCCGTGGCGGAGAGATATATATGATTAACTATGTTCTAATATTAAGCGCAAAGACCGCATTAAAACTTCCATTTTACCCTTACCCAATCAAAAAATAACAACTTCGGTCTCCTTAAACAAGGGGACTTTTCTTTTTGCCGCCTTCAATTGACAACGCCGCCCCGCTTGGGATATAATTAAACTATGGTCAAAAATCAGAACGGCCCGCAAGTCGGCGGCAATTCAACAGCTAAAATATCGCGCAAGGGTCGGCGCGCGTCGGGCGCGGCGGCCATAGCCGAGTGCGGCCTGTTTGCCGCTCTCATGACGGCGGCGGCATACATACGCATACCCTTCCCGTTCGTGCCGCTCACCTTTCAGACGGCCGTCTGCATACTGTGCGGCCTGCTGCTCGGCGCAAAAAAGGGCGCCGTGAGCATGTGCGCATATGCGCTTGCGGGGCTTGCGGGCCTGCCCGTGTTCGCCTCTGGCGGAGGGCTTTCATACGTTCTCATGCCATCGTTCGGATATATTCCCGGCTTTATTGCGGCCGCGGCCGTCGCGGGGGCGATAGCGGGGAAGGGTGAAAACCTTTCATTCAAAAGGTGCCTTGCGGCGGCGTTCGCGGCCCTTGCCGTGAATTATGCCGTCGGCACGGTGTATTTTATTGCGGTGTGGGTATTGTCGGGCTACGAGGGTCTGTTTGCCGCTGTGTTGGAGTATAACATCTTGTATATCCCCAAGGATGCGCTCTTGTCCCTCCTGGCGGCAGGCGTGGCGCGGCAGGCATTGCCGGCGATAAGGCGCTCCCGTCTTAAAAAGTGAGCGCCCTCAATCGATTGCAATAATCGGTCGCATGTGTTAAAATAATATCGTTATCACTTTCACAAGTATTTTTTGCACCGCATAGAATGGAGTGGTGCAAAAAACTATTTCGGTCATAGATCTGGGCGCGATAGCGCGCAACGTAAAATATTTAAAGTCGCTTTCGGGCGGCGCAAAATTTTTCGCCGTCGTAAAAGCCGACGCCTACGGGCACGGCGCCGAGCGGGTGAGCCTGCACATACAGGACCTCGCGGACGGCTTCTGTGTGGCGATAACCGAGGAGGGCGCGGCCCTGCGCGTTGCGGGGATAACAAAGCCAATACTCGTTTTAACGCCGCTTATATCCCGCGACGACGCGCTGGCGGCGAAGCATTATAATCTCACCGCTACGGTCAACGGGGTGCGCTCTGCCCGCCTTGCCCCGGGACTTGATTGCCACATAAAGGTGAACACGGGCATGAACCGCTACGGGTGCAATATCTCCGAACTCGGGGATGCGTTGCGCGCGCTGAATGAGAGCGGCGCACGCGTTTCGGGCGTGTACAGCCATTTGTACTGCCCGCACATTCCCGCCGAGCGCGAGCGGCAGTATGAGCTGTTCACGGCGGCCTGCAATATGGTGAAAGGGGCATATCCCCGCGCGGTTTGCCACATTTCGGCGAGCGCAGGGACGCTTCTGGGCGGCAAATATCTTTTGGGCGGAGTCCGCTGCGGAATAGCCATGTACGGCTATGCTCCATGCGGTTTTTCGCGCACCGGACTCACTCCCGCGCTCAAAGTGTATGCCAGGAAGGTACAGACCTCGGCATTTGTGCCGAACGGAACGGGCTATGCTGTTGCGGAAAAAGATTATAAAACTTTAAGCGCCTACCGTCTGGGCTATGCCGACGGGTTTGCGCGCACCGTCTCCCTCGGCGAAGGGAATCTGTGCATGGACGCCTTCGTGTCAGAAAAATGCGACGGGCTTCTGGAAGTCTTTTCCGACGCCGATGAATATGCGGCGCGTTGCGGCACGATAAGCTACGAGGCTCTCTGCTCGGTCACACGCCGCTCGGATAGGGTGTATATAGTCTGACCGCAAAACTTCAAATTAGTAAATTGATCCGCGTATATGCCGTAACTAACGCACTTTTAAGGGGTTTATGAAGGACGAACTCAGGGAAAAATTCAAGATAAAGCGCAAATTTTTCGGCCCCGTCGTCCGCGAAGAGTCCGAAAGGATGATAGCAGATTATTTTATGCAGTCCTACGGAAGTTGCGGCAGCTTTTTTATTTACCACAGCTTTGGCACCGAGGCCGATACGCGCGGGATAATATCCGAGCTGTTGTCGGACGGCAAGGCTGTATATCTTCCGCGCGTGGAGGGCAGCGACATGGCAGCGGTACCGTACGGAGAGCTGAAAAAGGGCGCCTACGGCATACCGGAGCCGGCTGGACAGGCCTTTGAAGGCGTTGCCGACGTCACCGTCGTGCCGCTGCTCGCAATAAATTCCCGCGGGTACCGCCTCGGTTACGGCGGCGGATATTACGACAGATATTTAAAGGATAAAAATACGTTAAAGGTGGGGCTCGGCTTTTCCTTTCAGCTCACGGACGAATTTACAGAGGACGCGTGGGACGAGCCTTTAGACGCCTTTATCTGCGAAAGGGGGATATATTATTTTGGAAAACATGGAAAATAGCGGCGCAAACAAGCCGGGCGCCGAAGAGACGCACAAGGATGAAGTTGCGGCCGGGGGGCCGCGCCTCTCGTTAAAACACAGGGCGGAAAAGTTTTTTTATGAACTCGGGGCGCTAGTAAAAGACGCGATTTTTCCATTCATAGTTATGTGCGTTTTCTCCACCACGATAATACTCTTTTATGACTTCGACGATATTACCGTGCGCATACTCGCCGTAGTGTTCGGCGAGGCGCTTATGATTGGCGCGTTTGTCATGTTCGGCAGACAGAACGGCGCTGCTGCGTACCGAAAACTCAAACTGAACGATAGCAAGCGCAAGCTCGGCACGCGCACAAAAAAAATAGTGTTCAGAACGGGCGAATATTTGCCCTGGAAGGGCTTTGTCATCGGCTTTATCTCCGCCGTACCCTTCCTCATTCTGCAGATAATCAAGTGCACGGGCGATTATTCCTTTGTCGATTTCATGCTGGAGTATGCCTGCGGCTGGGCGGTGGCGCCCCTCAACGTGATAAGCGAGGCCATACCGCAGCCCTATTATCTGCTTATGGTAATATTTCCGGTGTGCATACACGGCGGCTTCTATATCCAGGGCATGCATGCGGAAAAGAAGAGGCAGGAGGCAATAACGCGCGCCGAGGACGACAAGCGCAAGGGCAAAAAGAAGCACTATTACGATGAGAACGTCTACGAGCCCGACAGATCGGTAGATGTTCCTAAAGATAAGGGAGGCAAAAAGCGCAGATGAGGGTGATAAGCGGCAAATACCGCGGGCTTGTACTTGCCGAATTTAAGGGCAGCGACATCCGTCCCACGGCCGACAGGGTGAAGGAGAGCTTATTCAACATACTCGCTTTCAAAATCGCGGGCGCGCGCGTTTTGGACCTCTTCTGCGGAAGCGGGAGCCTGGGCATAGAGTGCCTTTCGCGCGGGGCAAAATATGCGCACTTCAACGACATTTCCCCCGCAAGTATCGCCGTTTTAAACAAAAATCTCACGCGGTTGCGCGGCGAAAAATATGCGGTTACCACGGGCGACTATGCGGCTTGCCTGCGTGGATTTAAAGACAAGTTCGATATTGCCTTTGTCGACCCGCCCTATGCCGACGACTGCGGCGTGCGCGCCGTTGAAGAGCTGGCCGCGCGCAAACTTATTTACGGCGGCGGCGTTGTCGTGTACGAGCGCGACCGCCCGTTTTCAGGTTCGGTCGACGGATTCGACGTAACCGACGAAAGGAAGTACGGCAAGACTTATTTGACGTTCTTTCAGCCGTCCTGTCCGAATTGAAAACAGAGTTGAAATTTAATTTAAATTAATTTTATTTTTACAATTTAATTTCAATATTTATTTTGCAATTTGTTTTTTATTAAATTTATTTTTATTTTTAAATTATTTTTTAATTATGAAGAGATGCGTTTTTGCAGGCACGTTCGATCCTCCCACATCGGGGCACAAATCGGTAGTTGAGGCCTGCCTTAAAATTTTTGACGAAGTGGTGGCGGCCGTCATGGTGAATACCAGAAAGACCCCTCTGCTTTCGGAGGAGCAGCGCAAAAAGCTGCTGGAAAAGCTTTTTTCCGGCAATCCGCGCGTAAAAGTTGTCGTATTCGAGGGCGCCGCCGTCGATCTTCTGAAAAGTCAGAATACAGTGTTCTATGTGCGCGGCGTGCGGGGATATTCCGACTTCGAGTATGAGACTGCCGACTATTATGCGAGCAAAAAGCTCATGCCCGAGCTTGTGGAGATATATATCCCGTCCGACCAGGACAAACTGCAGGTGAGCTCAACGCTCGTAAAAAATTCAGTCAGATTCAAAAAGGATATGTTCGGTTACGTGCCTGAAGAGATTAAGGATGATTTTTTGAGAATGCTGGAGGAAAAAGATGTTTGAAAGACAGATCAAGATACCTGAGCCCGACGAGATAAAGGACATGGCCCCCATGCCCGAAAGCCTTAAAAAGATAAAGGCCGGGCGCGACAAGCTGATAACCGACGTTATAACGGGAAAGAGCGACAAATTTATCATAATCGTCGGCCCCTGCTCCGCGCACGAGCCGGCGCCCGTTCTTGACTACGTGGAGCGTCTGGGAAAACTAAACGAAAGGGTAAAAGACAAGCTTGTGCTTGTACCGAGGATATATACCAACAAACCGCGCACCAAGGGCGTGGGATATAAGGGTATGTTCTCCCAGCCTGACCCTACAAAGGGCGAGGATATTCTTAAGGGCATTCTGACCATAAGAAAGCTGAACGTACAGGCGATAGAAGCAAGCGGCCTTTCTGCTGCAGACGAGATGCTCTATCCCGAAAATTACGGGTATGTTGACGATATATTGTCTTACGTTGCCGTGGGTGCGCGTTCGAGCGAAAATCAGCTTCACAGGCTGGTATCGAGCGGTGTGGACGGCCCCGTCGGCATAAAGAACCCTATGAGCGGCAGTATACTCGTCATGCTCAACTCAATATATGCCGCCCAGAGCGGACAGGTGTTCAAACTGAACGGCTGGCAGGTGAAGACTTGCGGCAACCCTTTGGCGCACGCCATACTCCGCGGCGCGGTTGACGGCTACGGCAACGATATTCCCAATTTCCACTACGAATTTGTGATGCAGGTTGCGGAGGGGTACGCAAAATCTGAACTTGCCAACCCCGCCATAATAATCGACGCCAACCATTCCAACAGCGGAAAAAAGTTCAAACAGCAGATCCGTATCTGCGAAGAGGTAATGCAGAACAGGATATACGATAGAGACTTCAAAAAGATCGTGAAGGGCTTCATGATAGAGAGCTTTATCGAAGAGGGCAACCAGAAGGAGGACGTTATTTACGGCAAGTCGATAACCGACCCCTGCCTTGGCTGGGACGATACCGAAAGGCTGCTTTTAGATATCGCAGACAAAGTTTAAGCGGTGATTGGTGCGGCAGTATGCCGCAAATAACGCGTTTTTAAGAAAAATTTAAGGGACGCCATGTGTAAGATAGTGAGTTGTTTGGGCCCGAAGGGCAGTTATACATATATTGCCGCGAAAAATATGTGCTACGGTGCGGAAATAGTGCCCTGCGCTACGTTTCTTGCGGCCGCGAATATGGTGCTTGAAGGAGAGGCCGACGCCGTCGTCATGCCGATAGAAAACAGCATAAACGGCGGAGTGTTGCAGAACATGGATATACTTGCAAACTGCGGCGCTCTCACCGCAGTGCGTGAATACACTCTCAGGATCGATCACCGGCTGATAACGCTTGCCGGGGCGGACAGGAGCGGGATAAACCGCATATATTCGCACAGGCAGGCGCTTGATCAGTGCGCGGCCTATCTGAACGCGCACTATCCGAACGCCGAACTCGTGGCGGAAAACTCCACGGCGGCGAGCGTTTCGTGCATAAAGCTTCCCACCGATGCCGCTATTGCGGGCGCGCAGTGCGCATGGGAGGGGTACGACGTGTCGCCCGAGTGCATCTCCGACGAAAAAAACAACTACACTCACTTCCTGCTTGTCGTCAAAGGTTCGCTTGAGAATGAATGCAGGAGCAATAAAATTTATTTCACGCTCACCTGCAACAATGAGCCCGGCGCTCTTTTAAAAATTCTCTCCGTCATCTATAAATACGGGATAAATATGGTGAAGATAGAGTCGCGCCCGCTCAAAAATGTAGCGCACGCATATCGTTTTTTTATGGAGATTGAGGCCGATTACTCTGCTCCCGGCGTAAAGGAGGCTCTTGAAGAGCTGGACAGAACGGCAAGCTCCTTCCGCGTGATAGGTGCATATTAAACTGCATGTAATATCGTTATTTACGGCATATATGCGGGGCAATTATAAAAAGAGCAGGATAATGAAGCATGCGGCCGCCTGAATGAATTTTACCAAAATAAATTTAAGACTGCCCACGCCGCATTTTGTTAGATAGCTCAGCTGTTGCGACAAAACGCACGCTCCGCCGAATGTTATTAAAAAACCTGCAAATGGGAGCGCCAGGTCCTCGCCGCATGCGGCGAGCTGTGCGCAGCCGCCCGTCATTTCAACAAGGCCTGAGGCAACGGCTTTTGCGATATTTTCTCCCGTAAATATGCTTAAAAATCTTTCAATTGGGTATAAAATATAAAAATCGTGCGCAATTTCGGCGGCTGTATAGAAGAATGCTATGAATGCGCCCGCCGTGAGCGCGGCGCTCACGGAGCCGTAAAAGCTTTCGTACAGGATATTATTTTCCCGGCAGGACGGCGGTATGGAGCTTTCACATCTCTTCCCTGCAAGCGAAATGATTATTGCGACGGCGGCCACAGATATTATGTGCGCGGCAAACAGCTTTGCGCCCGCCGCTCCGTCGCCGAACATTCCGGCGCCAACAGTGCCTGTCATGAACAGCGGTCCCGACGTGGAGCAGAGAAAGGCAAGTTTTTTGCAGCCTTCTTGCGTGCACGCTCCGGAAGAGTAGAACTGGCTGACGGTGCGGCTGCCGGCCGGATAACCTGAAGTTGCGCTCATCAGAAAACATATTGCGGCGGCCTGCGGCAGTTTTACGGCGCCGCACACCTTTTTTAATGGAGATGACAGCTTTTCTGTAAGCCCCGTGTTCACCATTATTGCGCAAATGACCATAAACGGGAACAGCGAGGGCAGTACGCACTGCGCCCACAGCGCTATGCCCTCGGCGCAGGCCGAAACGTACTTTTCCGGGCGGGCGATCAGCGCCGCCGAAAACGCCGTTAAAATTACAAACAGCAACGCATATTTTGCGTTTTTTGCAATTATTGCCGCCCTGCGGCGGCTTTTCGCACGCATATTTTCTGAATCTGAGCTGTATGCCGGCGAGCGCATTTTGCGCGCGGCGTTAAAAATGTAGGTAGTCACATTAAAAAATTATTTAAAAGCGGGTAAAATTATGAGTAAAAAATTGGGTCTTGCATTAGGCGGAGGCGGCGCGCGCGGCGTGGTTCATATCGGATTTTTAAAGGCGCTTGAGGAGGCCGGCATCAAGCCGGACTATATTTCGGGCACTTCAATGGGTGCGGTAGTCGGCGGCTGTTACGCTGCGGGCATATCTGTGGATGAAATACGCGAGGCTGTTTTAAAATTAAAGACGATGGATCTTGTAGATCTGAATGCAATGGCTTTTACCAGGCTTTCGCTTCTGCGCAGCAAAAAGCTGCAGAATCTCTTTCTGAAATACCTCGGGGATATAAAATTTGAAGAACTGAATATCCCTTTTACCTGTACTGCCGTCGATATGTATTCCGGCAACTTATATGTGTTCGATAAGGGCAGCGTTGCGACAGGCGTGCAGGCGTCTTCATGTATTCCCGGCGTATTTAAACCGGTTGAACATGAAGGCATGCTGCTCGTCGACGGCGGCGTGCTCTGCAGGGTGCCTGTGCGGCAGGTAAAGGCGCTTGGTCCCGACGTTGTAGTGGCGGTAGACGCCATAAAGTACACGGCCGATCCCGTAACGCAGATACCCAACCTTATAGCAATGTTGCTGCGCGTGTTCGATATTCTGGATAATGTAAACGTTCGCCGCGAACGCGCCGAGTCTGACTATCCGTGCGACCTTCTTTTAGAGCCGGAGCTTGCCGGCATGAGTCAGTTTGAGGTAAAGAATCTCGACAAGGCGTATGAAGAGGGATACCAGCTCGGTAAAGACAATATTCAGAAAATACAAGAGCTTTTAAAAGATTGACTTAAAAGATATGCGGCGCCCGCCTGCGGCGGGCGCCGCATTTTAAAAATAACGTTTATTTCGTTTAAAACTCCCGCGCGTAACATTATCTGCGCGGGAATCTTGTGAATAATTATACTATCTATGGATTTATTTGATTTAAACGGCAATGAGGAACGCGCAAAGCCGCTTGCCGAGCGCATGCGCGCAAACAATCTCAACGAATTTATAGGTCAGCGGCATATTGTGGCGGAAGGGAGCCTGTTGCGCCGGGCCATCTCTTTGGACAGACTGGGCAGCTGCATATTCTGGGGTCCGCCCGGCACGGGGAAGACGACTCTTGCGAATATCATAGCTTCCACCACGCACGGCGAGTTTATAAAGCTGAACGCCGTTCAGGCGGGCGTGGCCGACGTAAAAAAGGCGGTTGAGCAGGCCAAAAACAGCCTTAAAATGTATGGCCGCCGCACCTATCTGCTGCTTGACGAGTGCCACCGCTTTAATAAAACCCAGTCCGACAGTCTGCTTCCGGCCATAGAGCAGGGCACGATAATTTTCATCGGCTCCACCACGGAGAACCCGTATGCTTCGATGACGCCCGCGATAGTATCGCGCTGCCGCGTGTTTGAGTTCAAGAGGCTGACGGAGGATGACATAAAGGGCGCGCTTTTAAGGGCGCTTAAAGACAGGCGCAGGGGCCTGGGCGAATATTCCGCCGAGGCGGAGGACGCGGCAATAGACCACATAGCCCGCATGGCGGGCGGCGACCTGCGCACGGCATATAACGCGCTCGAGCTTGCGGTGCTCACTACGCCGCCGAAGCAGGACGGAAGGATATCCGTCACCTTAAAGGATGCGGAGCAGTCCATTCAGCGCAAGGCGCTCTCCTATAACGAGGACGAGTATTACGACTACCTCTCGGCGTTCTGCAAGTCGCTCCGCGGGTCAGATTCCAATGCCGCGCTCTACTACGCAATGAGGCTTATCGAGGGCGGGTGCGACCCTATGACTATAGCCCGCCGCCTCGTCGTGCACTCCTCCGAGGATGTGGGCATGGCCGACCCGAACGCACTTGTCGTTGCAACTTCGGCCATGTACGCCTTTGAAAAGATAGGTTATCCCGAGGGGCTCATTCCGCTTTCAAACGCCATAGTCTACGTGTGTGAGGCTCCGAAGAGCAACGCGGCGTGCAACGCCTATCATGCCGCCATGACAGACGCGCGCGAGGTGCGTGACGACGACGGCGTGCCGCCATATTTAAAGGACAATACCTTCGGCGATAAAACTGCCAAAGCTCAGAGTAAAAACTATAAATACCCGCACAACTATGCGGAGGGATATGTGGAGCAACAGTACATGCCCGAAAAGCTGAAAGACCGCGTATATTATACCCCAAAGGATATCGGCTTTGAAAAAACCGTAAAAGAGATAAGACGGCAAAAGGGTAAGCTGAAATAAAGTTTTATTTGCATTTTTTGCGGTGTTGCATGTCATTCTAAATTGATATTGCTTATATCTGATATAAGTTAAGATTATATTTCAGGCATGGAAAGCAAATTGAATTGTAAATAAAACTTATAAAAATGTATATTTTTTAAAAATAAAACTTTGCATACATATTTTAAGACGCGGGATTCGGCAGCTTTGCCCACGCCCGCGCCTTAAAAATATTTAATTCAAAAATTTGACAAATTGCTTGAATATAGTATATAATTCTAACATACAACAAAGTAAGCGCGGTCCGCGCGAGAATTTTGTGAACTTAATAATAAAAGCGTTGATGAAGAGAAGTAGTTCAGAGAGCCGCCCACAGAGAGCAGGGGAAAGGTGAAAGCCCTGCGGCGAGGCGCTGTGCGAATAACACTTCGGAGCTGCTGCCCGAAAGGTCACAAGTAGGGTAAGCCGTGCGCCCGCGTTAAGGGCAGAGATTTGTTTGAATCTTGCAGAGAGACCGCATATTTTGCGGTAATTTAGGTGGCACCACGGACATATAGCTGTTCGTCCTAAAATTTTTATTTTAGGCGGGCAGTTATTTTTTTTGCCCGCAAGGGAGTTACACTATGCAAAGTTTATATCGTACCATAACGGCAGACAAACTTACCGAAAAACTTATCGGCGCAACCGTCACCATGTGCGGCTGGGTAGAGAACATCCGCGACCACGGCGGCGTGTCGTTTGTTGATCTTCGGGACTACTACGGCGTGGTGCAGGTGGTCATGCGCGACACATCCCTGCTGCACGGTCTTGTAAAGGAGGACTGCATTTCCGTCACGGGACCCATAGAGGCGCGCGACGAGGAGACCTACAACCCCAAAATCCCCACGGGCACGATAGAATTGAACTGCAAGTCGGTGCGCGTTTTGGGCAAGGTGCGCGAACAGCTGCCCTTTGAGATAATGACCTCCAAGGAGACGCGCGAGGATCTGCGCCTTAAATACCGTTTTTTAGACATGAGGAACAGAAAGGTGAAGGATAACGTCGTGTTCCGCGCGCAGGTCATCGCCTTTTTGCGCCGCGAAATGGAGGAGTTGGGTTTTTTGGAGGTTCAGACGCCCATACTTTGCGCTTCCTCGCCAGAGGGCGCGAGGGACTATATCGTTCCTTCGCGCAGATTCAAGGGGAAGTTTTATGCCCTTCCGCAGGCTCCGCAACAATATAAACAGCTTTTGATGGTGGGCGGGATAGACAGGTACTATCAGATAGCGCCCTGCTTCCGCGACGAGGACGCCCGCGCCGACCGTTCCCCCGGCGAGTTCTACCAGCTCGACTTCGAGATGGCGTTTTCAACGCAGGAGGACGTGTTCGAAGTGGGACAGATGGTACTGTACGACACCTTTAAAAAGTTCGCGCCCGCGGCAAAGGTGACAGAGTTGCCGTTCCCCGTCATCTCATACGCGCAGGCAATGCTTGAATACGGCACGGATAAGCCCGATCTTCGCAACCCGCTTAAGATAATCGATCTGTCGGAGTTCTTTTCGCGCTGTACGTTCAAGCCGTTCATAGGCGCGACGGTGCGCGCCATAAAGGTGCACGCCGAGATGAGCAAGGGTTTCCACGAAAAACTGCTTGAGTTTGCCGTTTCGATAGGCATGGGCGGACTGGGTTATTTAGAGGTGGGCGACGACCTATCGTTCAAGGGCCCCATAGACAAATTCATCCCGCAGGAGTTAAAGAGCGAGCTTATATCGCTTGCAGATTTAAAGAGCGGCGATACGATATTCTTTATAGCCGATTCGCCCTCGCTTGCTCCCAAACTTGCGGGGCAGATAAGGCAGGAGTTGGGCAAAAGGCTGGGCCTTATCGAGGAGAACGCCTACCGCTTCTGCTTTGTAAACGATTTCCCTATGTACGAGCTCGACGAGGCGGGCAAGGTCGGCTTCACGCACAACCCGTTTTCAATGCCGCAGGGCGGACTGAAGGCGCTCGAGGAGAAGGACCCGTTGGATGTGCTCGCATACCAGTACGACATAGTGTGCAACGGCGTGGAGCTCTCCTCCGGCGCGGTGCGCAACCACGACTTGGATATCATGAAAAAGGCGTTTGAGATAGCGGGTTACTCCGAGGAGGAGCTTAAAGCCAAGTTTGGCGCGCTGTATACGGCGTTCAAATTCGGCGCGCCTCCCCATGCGGGCATGGCTCCCGGCGTGGACAGAATGATAATGCTGCTTCGCGGCGAAGAGAACATCCGCGAGGTGATAGCCTTTCCCATGAGCGCCTCTGCGCAGGACCTCATGTGCGGCGCGCCTTCGGAAGTGACCGAGCAGCAGCTTCGCGAAGTGCACATAAAGATAAGATGACGCGGCGGGGCAACAGTTATAAGTTGCCTTGCGGCAACGCGATGAGTGATGAGCGGCTTCTCCGCGTGATGATTTGCGCTTTTGCGCAAAGTTATATATAATCTATATAGGCAGGCACATATATGGCAATTACCGATAAAGAATTCAAAACGCTGTCGCACCTGGCAAGGCTCTCTTTTTCAGAGGAAGAGGAGGGCGAGTTTTTGCAGGGCTTTGAAGAGATGATAGTCTTTTGCGACGGCATAAATTCAGAGATAGAAGGCGACACCTCCTCGATACGCGAGGTGGGCTCGCGCGAAATTGCGCTCGACGATCTGCGCGAGGACGAGGTTGCTCCGAGTTTACCCAACGAAAAGATCCTCTCAAACGTGCACGGCGAGCGGGGCTATTTCGCCGTAAAGCGGGTGGTAAAATGAGCGGCAAAATAAAGATGCTCTCCGATATGCTTAAGAGCGGCAAAATTTCGTCGGAGGAGCTCACTCGCCGCTATATATCCCGCATCGAACGCCTCAACCCCTCGCTCAACGCCTATGTCTCGCAGACGTTTGACGAGGCCCTAAAGGCCGCGGCGCGCGCCGATATATTGATAAGAGAGGGCCGCGCGACTTCTCTCACGGGCATACCCATGGCCCTTAAAGACAATATCTGTTCCGACGGCCAGCTCACCACCTGCTGTTCAAAGATATTGCAGGGCTTCAGGCCGTACTACAGCGCCACGGTGTGGGAAAAATTGAGCGCGCAGGGCGCGGTAATGCTCGGCAAGACCAACATGGACGAGTTTGCCATGGGCTCGGCCTCCGAAACTTCCTTCTACGGCGCACCCAAAAACCCCGTGGATATATCAAGGGTGACGGGCGGCTCGTCGGGCGGCTCCGCGGCGGCGGTAAAGGCGGATATGGCGGCATATGCGCTCGGCTCTGATACGGGCGGCTCCATACGTCAGCCCGCGTCGTTCTGCGGCGTGGTCGGGTTCAAGCCCACATACGGCGCGGTGTCGCGCTACGGCCTCATTGCCTATGCTTCATCGCTCGACCAGGTAGGCCCGCTCGCAAGTTCGGTGGAGGACGCGGCCATTGTCTACGATGCCATCCGCGGCCAGGACAGCCGCGACCAGACCTCCGCGGCCACTCCCGAGGGCGAAACGGGCCTCGATATCGACATAAAAAATTTAAGGGTGGGCGTGCCCGAAGAGTTCTTCTCCGAGGGCGTGTCCGACGAGGTAAAATCTGCAATTGAGGCGGCAATATGCCTTTACGAACGCGCGGGCGCAAAGGTGGAGCGCGTAAAGATACCCGCGTTCAAAGTGGCGCTGCCCGTCTACTATATCATAAGCTGTGCCGAGGCCTCTTCCAACCTCGGCCGCTACGACGGCATACGCTACGGCTACCGCGCCGAGAGCTTTTCCGACATTGACGACATGATCTTAAAGACGCGCACCTTTGGCTTTGGCAGGGAGGTCAAAAGGCGGATAATGCTGGGCACATATGTGCTGTCCAGCGGCTATTTCGACGCGTACTACAAAAAGGCGTGTCTGCTGCGCGAGCGCATTATAGCCGAGTTTGCCGAAGTTTTCAAAAGCTGCGACGTGCTCTTAACTCCCACCGCGCCCACCACGGCGTTCAAGCTTGGCGACAAGAGCGCAAACTCGGTGGAGGCGTACCTTGCAGATATCTGCACGGTGCCCGTGAATATCGCGGGGCTGCCCGCCGTGTCGCTGCCGTGCGGCTTAGGTGAAGGCGGCCTGCCCATAGGGTTGCAGATAATTGCAGACAGGTTCTGCGACAAAACCGCGCTGGCGGCGGCCCGCTTCTTCGAGCGCGAGCACCCCGTGAGCGCGCCGCTGTGCGGAGAGTTAGGGGCAAAAAGTGAGGTGGAGCTATGAAATATCAGCTTGTATCGGGCTTTGAAACGCATGTGGAGCTTGCCACTGCCACAAAGATATTCTGCGGCTGTTCCGCAAAGTTCGGCGCTTCGCCCAACACGCACTGCTGCCCCGTATGCACAGGACAGCCCGGTGCGCTGCCCGTGCTCAACAAAAAGGTAGTGGAGTTCGCCATACGCGCAGGCCTCGCCACGCACTGCACAATAAACACCACCACGCATCTGGACCGCAAAAATTATTGCTACCCCGACCTTCCCAAGGCCTATCAGATATCACAGTTCGATAAGCCGCTGTGCGAGCACGGCTATGTCGAGCTGGAGAGCGGAAAGAGGATAAGGCTCACTCGCATACACATAGAGGAGGACGCGGGCAAACTCGTGCACGAGCGCGGCTATACCTATATCGACTACAACCGCGGCGGCGTGCCGCTCATCGAGATAGTATCCGAGCCCGACATCTCCTCGCCGGAGGAGGCGCGCGAATACGTTGAAAAATTACAGCTCATCATGCGATATATTGGGGTCTCCGACTGCAAAATGCAGGAAGGCTCTATGCGCTGCGACGTGAATATCTCCTTAAAGGAGGAGGGGAGCGACATGCTCGGCACGCGCACAGAGATAAAGAACATGAACTCCGTCAGCTTTATCGAAAAGGCCATGGCGTATGAGGCGGCCCGCCAGGCCGAGATACTTGACGCGGGCGGAAAGATAGAGCAGGCAACCATGCGCTTTGACGAGGGCACGGGCGAGACATATGTAATGCGCACCAAAGAGGACGCGCAGGACTACCGTTACTTCCCCGAACCCGACCTTTTAACAGTGAATATCCCGCAGCAAAAAGTGGAAGAAATCGCCGCTGCCCTGCCCGAGCTCCCGCTCGAAAAGCTGAGGCGATACACGGGCGAACTCGGCATAAGCGCGCAGAACGCGCACCTTCTGTATAAATACAAGACCGTGTGCGACTTTTTCGATAGCTGCATAGCGCAGGGCGCGGGCGCAAAGAACCTTTCCAACCTCATTCTGGGCACTATATATTCCACGCTCCCCACCGAGGAGGAGAAGGAGGCCTTCGATATAAAGATCTCGGCGGAGGATATGGCGCAGCTTGTGAAGTATGTAGACGGCGGCAAGATAAACATAACGCTTGCGCAGATGACCCTTTCAAAGATGCTCAAAGAGGGCGGCGCCCTCTCCGATTATATCAGCGAGGCCGACCTTGCGGGCGTCTCCGAGGGCGAGCTCGAGGCGCTGTGCCGCGAGGCCATAGCGCAAAACCCCAAGGTGGCGGAGGACTTTAAGGGCGGCAAGGAAAAGGCCATCGGCGGCCTGTTCGGCTATATAAAGCGCGCCACCCAGGGCAAGGCCGACATAAAAAAGGCCGAGGCCATTTTAAGAAAGTTGCTTTCGGATTAGAACCCGATAATAAATCTGTAAAATCGTTTTCAGTTGTTTCAACCGCAGGGCGGGGCGCAATTTTGCGCCCCGCCCTGCGGTTTTTATTTCCTGCAGTAATAATGCCGCCGTCCGCAAAATAAAATATACCGAACTTAATAAATCTCTGCACGGCTTACAGACATGGCGCAACGTGCGGAAATCGCAATTCTGTTGCGGAAGTTGCGGGCTGAAGTTTTCGTTAAAAATCGTCAAAATTACCCGCTATAGCAAAAAAATCGTCACTTTCGTTTTGGTATTATATGGCTAAACCTGCTTTTACGGCTACGGTAAAATTAAAAACAATACTTCTCTCTCTCATTGCGGTAGTAACTCTTGCGGCGCTCCTTCTCGCCGTGTATTTTACGGGCGCATATGCCGTTTTCTACGGCGGCACGAACCGCCGCATACCCATATACAGCGTGGAGCGGGAGGACAAACATATCTCGATAACGTTCGACTGTGCCTGGGGCACCGAACATACCGACGCAATCTTACAGGCGCTTTCGGACTACAACGTTAAGGCGACTTTTTTTATGGTCGAGTTCTGGACGGAAAAGTATTCTTCATATGTGGAGCGCATCTATGAGGCCGGGCACTCCATAGGGACGCACTCAAAGACACATTCCTATATGTCAAAGCTCTCGGCGGATGAGATACGCGCCGAACTTGCCTGCTCCTCCGCGGCAATAACGGCCGTTACGGGCGCGCCGGTGGAGCTTTTCCGCGCTCCCTACGGCGACTACGACAACGAACTGATAAAAACCGCCGAAGAAGAGGGGTATTACACCATTCAGTGGGACGTCGACAGCCTCGACTGGAAGGACTTGCCGGCGGGAGAGATATCCATGCGCGTGATAAACAGGGTGCAGAGCGGCTCTATTATTCTCATGCACAATAACGGTCTGCACACGGCCGAGGCCGTGCCCGTGATTTTAAAGGAACTTATATCGCGAGGTTACACGTTTGTGCCCGTAGATCAACTGATTTACAGGGATAACTATTACATAGATTCAAACGGCAGGCAGCAGCCCGCGGAGCAGGCGGCATGAACGCGCGGCAATTAAGTCAGGGACAAAAATATTTAAAATATAAAAGAAATACTTTATTGGAGGCTTAAATGAATTACAGTACGGAAAAAAACAACAGGGTCTACATTCACGGCGAGATAGTCAGCGAGGCGAAATTTTCGCACGAGGTGTTCGGCGAGGGTTTTTACGAATTTTTCGTAAAGGTGCTGCGCCTCTCGGGACAGGCGGATATACTGCCGGTCACCGTGTCGGAGCGGATAATGACGGAGGACATGAAGCCGGGTGCGCAGATAAGCGTTCTGGGGCAGTTCCGCTCGTACAACAAGCTCGAGGGCGGCCGCTCCCGCCTCATGCTCACGGTGTTTGTGCGCGAACTTCTTGAGGAACCGCAGGGCAAAAATCCCAACAGTATAGTGCTTTCAGGCTATATTTGCAAGCCGCCGGTGTACCGAACCACGCCGTTCAACAGGGAGATAGCCGATCTCCTGGTCGCCGTAAACCGCTCGTACAACAAGTCGGACTATATCCCCGCGATCGCGTGGGGCAGGAACGCGCGGTTTGTAAAAAACCTCGCCGTGGGCGATAAGATAGCGCTCTCGGGCAGGATACAGAGCAGGGAGTACCAGAAAAAGCAGGACGACGGCTCGTTTTTAACGATGACGGCATACGAAGTTTCTATATCAAAACTTGCCGCATTTGACGACGCGGCGGAGTTCAACATTGACGAGGAATTCGAGTTGTATTCGCATATCCCCGACAGCTCGCGCGAGGGCCACACGCAGGAGGGTTGAGCGGCATTTTATAAAACTTTGGCATCGTTTGCTTTGGCCGCGGCGCCCTTCGGCGCCGCGGCCATAAAAAATTTTGCACAAAATGCTTGATTTTTACATTTTTATATGATAACATAATTCTACTATCAACATTCACAGATTATATGATTGAGGGCCCTTAAAATCGCGGCAAGAGCGGCAGAGCCGCTAAAAGTCACGGAAAATTTGGTGCGCGGCCCGCGCTAAATTTTCGTGAAAACTGAATATAGTGTATAATGCAGTGAAGCGGAGCAGTAACCACACTTTCGGGTGCAGAGATCTGTCGTACGGTGCGAGACAGACGAAGAGGTATGGCGAACTCGCCGCGGAGCAGCTTTGCTGAAACTAAAAGTAGGCAAAGACGGTATTTCCGCCGTATAACGGAGCGGGTGTGCTTGCACCCATGAGGCAGCATATTTGCTGTGAAGAAGAGTGGTACCACGTTTAGCGACGTCTCTTTATAGGAGATGCCGCTATTTTTATTTGCGCCGCTTGCCTTCATATAAGCATCGTATTGCGGTGTCGCGCTTACGGGTGTTTTCGGTCATTTACGCTTTAGTAAACTCCCTCAAACCTTCCGCGCGCTCCTGGCACTACTCGCTTCTATGAAGTCGTTATGGACAGGGAAATGCGGTGAAGAGCCTCCCATTAAGGGGAGGTGCCGCGTAGCGGCGGAGGGGTTCACTACTTGCTGCTATAAACCGAAAGCGACTTTCGTGAAATTAAATCGTATAGGTGTATCTATGGAAAATTATAAAAAGTATTCAAAACAGTATTTTCTTCCCAAGGAGCGCTGCATGGACTGGGCCGAAAAGGACGCCGTTTCGTGCGCGCCCGTCTGGTGCTCGGTAGATCTTCGCGACGGCAACCAGAGCCTTATCGAGCCAATGTCGCTCGAGACGAAGGTGGAGTTTTTTAAACTGCTCGTTGAAATCGGCTTCAAGGAGATCGAAGTCGGCTTCCCCGCCGCCTCGGAGACGGAGTACGACTTTCTGCGCAAGCTCATCGACGACGAGCTCATTCCCGACGACGTCACCATTCAGGTGCTCACACAGGCGCGCGAACATATTATAAGAAGGACTTTCGACGCGGTAAAGGGCGCAAAGAACGTCATCGTGCACGTCTATAACTCCACGTCCGTCGCCCAGCGCGAGCAGGTATTCAAAAAGGATAAGGCGGCCATAAAGAAGATAGCTGTCGACGGTGCGCAGCTTTTAAAGGACCTCGCCGAGCGCGACGGGGCGAACTACCGCTTCGAGTATTCGCCCGAGTCGTTCACGGGCACCGAGCCCGAGTATGCGCTCGAGGTGGTAAACGCCGTTTTGGACGTGTGGCAGCCCACTGCTGAAAGAAAGGCGGTTATAAATCTGCCCGCCACGGTGGAAAACGCCATGCCGCACGTTTATGCGCAGCAGATTGAATATATGCATAAGCACATGAAGTACCGCGAAAACGTGGTACTCTCGCTCCACCCGCACAACGACCGCGGCTGCGGCGTCGCCGCCGCCGAAATGGGGCTTCTGGCGGGCGCCGACAGGATAGAGGGCACGCTGTTCGGCAACGGCGAGCGCACGGGCAACGTCGATATAGTCACCCTCGCCATGAATATGTTCTCGCAGGGGGTGGATCCCAAGCTCAACTTTGACAATATGCCATACATATGCTCGCTCTACCGCACGTTTACAGGCATGGCCATAAGTCCCCGCCAGCCGTACGCGGGCGAGCTTGTATTCGCCGCCTTCTCCGGCTCCCATCAGGACGCCATTGCAAAGGGCATGGAGTGGAGGGAGAAAAAACATCTCACCGGGTGGAACGTGCCCTATCTCCCCATCGACCCGCACGACGTGGGCAGGCAGTACGACGCCGACGTCATCCGCATAAATTCCCAGTCGGGCAAGGGCGGCGTGGGATATATCCTGCAGAAGAGCTACGGCATAAATATGCCTGCAAAGATGAAAGAGGCTATGGGCTATGCGGCGAAGGGAGTCTCCGACCACCTGCACAAGGAACTTCACCCCGAGGAGATATATAAAATATTCTGCGAGCACTTTGTCGACGGCCGCCGCGCCTTTGACGTTTTGGAGTGCCACTATAAGCAGATAAACGGTATAACGGCGACCGTGACGGTGCTCAAAGACGGCAAGATGACCGACGTCACTGCCGAGGGCAACGGAAGGCTGAATGCCGTGTCAAACGCATTAAAGAGCTTTTTGGGCGTAAGCTATACCCTCACCGACTACGAAGAGCACGCCCTCACCCAGCGTTCGAGTTCAAAGGCCATTTCCTATGTCGGCATAGAGAGCGACGGCAAGCCATACTGGGGCGCGGGCGTGGACGAGGATATCATCACCTCGTCGGTGAAGGCGCTGGTTGCCGCAATAAATAACCTACTGTCCTGACGGCATATAAGCGGCGTAATACGGTGTCGCGCTTGCGGCTTCGTTCAGTCACTTACCTCTAAGTAAGCTCCTTCACAACTTCCGCACGCTCCGTGTCTTACTTGCTTCTATGCCATCAGGTGCCGCTGAGGTGAGTTGGTGTGCGTAAACATCTGCAAAGTTTAAATGCACGGGTACGTTAGCATTTTAAATTTGTCGTTTCTCTTAAGTCAGGCGCCGCTGAGGTGAGCCGGTGCGCGTAAATATCTGCAAAGTTTAATGGCTGACGGACGCGCCGACATATGTGCCCTTTAAGTTCATTTTGTGAAAATTTCTGCGCTGTAATAAAAGTTGTTACAAAATGATTGACTACAGCGTGCCCGCCGCGCTATAATGTGAACGTGCGGCGGGGTGTAAGCCGCCGCAAAATATCATTTGATCAAGGAATTTACCATGTATCCCGGTCCTCTCTTTTCGATAGGAAACGTGCATGTGTATGCTTACGGCATATGCATGGCAGTGGGCATAATTCTGTGCTTTGTGTTTCTTCTTTGGGCGTTCTGGTATAAGAACTTCAACGAAGAATGCACGGATAAGATGCTCTTTTTAGGAATAATCGCAACGGGCATAGGCATATTGTTTGCAATGCTCTTCCAGTCTCTGTATAACTACATCGAAACAGGCGAGTTCGAGTTCGGCAGCATGACGTTCATCGGCGGCCTCATAGGCGGCGTGGGAAGCTATCTGCTGTTTTATAACTTGTATGTATATGTCGTCGCGCCGCGAACAAAGATAAAGTGGCTGCAGAACAACATGAACGCCGGCCTTACAGATGCGGTGACTTTTATACCCATAGGTATAACCATAGCCCACGCCTTCGGCAGACTCGGATGCTTCTTTGCAGGCTGCTGCTACGGCCAGCCCGCCGACTGGGGCATCAAGTTTGAAACGACCACCGGCCCCGTGATCCCCACGCAGCTGTTCGAGTGCATATTCCTCGTGATACTCACCGTGGTGATGGCGGTACTCTATTTCAGGTTCAAATTCAACTGCAACCTCGGCCTGTATCTCGTGGCGTACGGCGTATGGCGCTTTATCATCGAGTTTTTCCGCGCGGACGATAGAGGCGGCTTCATCCCCGGCCTCTCGCCCTCGCAGTTCTGGAGCATAATCATGGTGATCGCGGGCATCGGCTACTTCTTCCTGTACAAGTACGTTTTAAAGGACAAGATGAAGCACCCCGAGCTTCAGCCCTCCGTCCGCGAAAAGAAGGTGAAAGAAACAAAAAAAAACGCATGTAACACCGCAAATGATATCAGTATAATTACTTATATCGCTATTTTTTCTGCGCTTGTAATGGTTGTTCTGACTATCGTCGGAGTATGTATCAATTGGGCTAATTTTTCTGCACAATTAGGTGACGGACTTGTTGAAACGGGAATTGAGAGCATTACACTCACACAGTTATTTGATTCACTCAGTAAGTTGGATGGAGAAATAGGTAGTGCGTTTAAGATTATGGTTGCATTTGCCATACTTACAATTATTCTTACTTCTGCAACAGCAGTATGTGCAACTGTATGTAAAGTAATAAAGTGGAAGCAGTTCAATTTTATTCTGTTTGTTGTTGCCATGATCTGCATAATATTCGGTGTAGTGAGTATTTTAAGCTCTTTTGCGCTCTGTAATATTTTAAGCATTAATGCAGGCTCGCTTGCAAGTGGCACTTATACCCCTGCGGCCGGCGCATGGCTGACAGCAATAGGCGGTTTTATTGCTGGGATAATGGGTTTGGTTGTCACGGTTATAATAAAGGAATAGATTTGTTATATGGTGTGGGGTTGCCGCAGTGAAAAAATTTATAAAAAAATGAAACAATTTAAAGGATAATAAAATCGGCGCCGAACGGCGCCTTTTTTATTGACTTTTGGCCGCCGCGGCACTATATTACAGAGACGTGAAAACCGCATGAAATACATAGATAAAATAAACTTACTTGCGGCCATGTATCGATATGGATAATCTTCTGTTCACTTTAAACGCCATTCTGCCCCTCATTCTGCCCATAATCTTGGGCTATGTTTTAAGGCGCTTAAAGCTGTTTGGCAAGGTGTTTTTAAACTACGGAAACAAGCTCGTATTTACGGTGTTTATTCCCATACTCATCTTCAACAACCTTTACATGACCAACTTTTCCGACATAAACTGGAAGATAGCCGTGTTCGTGTTCGCCGCGTCGGTGGGCATGTTTTTGATAGGCTGGCTGCAGGCGCTGCCCTTTAAGAGTATGCCGACGAGGCGCAGCGTGGTGCACCAGGCGGCGTTCAACTCCAACTACGCCGTGATAGGTTTCTCGCTCTCGGTCATGCTCGCGGGCGAGGCTGCGGGCACCCAGGCGAGCGTTGCGGCGGCGGTCATAGTACCCACGGTAAACCTTTTGGCGGTTATAGCCTTCACAATGTACGGCAACGGCAACGGCGTGCGCCCCACGGCAAAGCAGGTGGTTTTAAAGATAGTCACCAACCCGCTGATAATCTCGGTGGTGATAAGTTTTGTATTTATGCTCATCCGCTGGGGGCTCATGCAGGCGGGCATAGATTTTACCCTTTCCGACGACAACTTTTTTGCGCAGACGCTCGATAATCTTGCGGCGGTCGCAATGCCGCTCGCGCTCGTCGTTCTCGGCGGACAGTTCAGCTTCAAGGCGGCTGGGCATTTGTGGAAGGAAATAACGATATCTTCGGTCATGCGCCTTGTTGTGCTGCCGGTGATATGCCTTGCCGTCGCCTATGTGGTCGGCATGCGCTCGGCAACCGAAATAGCCGTTATAATCTCGGTATGCGCGACGCCAGTCGCCGTCTCAAGTTCGCCCATGGCCGTGCAGATGGGGCAGGACGGCGAGCTTGCGGGGCAGCTGATAGTGTGGACGACTCTGTTTTCGGCGATAAGCCTGTTCCTCATGATATTTACCTGCTCGGCGATAGGCATGCTGTAATTTCAGGTTAAAGATTTTAAAAATTAAACAGCGGTATTTGAAGGCCGCCCGCGTGCATTTTTGCGCGCGGGCGGCCGCTTTTATGTGTCTTTGTGCGTGTAAAAATATTTTTGTTTAAACAATATTTTCTTTAACATACTTTTAATGTTAATTTATTTTAGGCGCGCGGCGGAACATGCGACCCGCGCAAGGAGAGATAATGAAAGCAACGGGAATAGTAAGAAGGATAGACGAGCTGGGCAGGGTGGTCATACCGAAGGAAATACGCTCTACCCTGCGCTTGAAGTCGGGCGACCCGCTGGAAATTTTTACCGAACGCGACGAGCTCATGCTCAAAAAATATTCGCCGATAGCCTCTTTGGAAAAGTTTTCCGAGGGTACGGCAAAGAGCCTGAACGACCTGTCGGGCCACCTCGCGGTCATCTGCGACACGGACGAGGTGCTGTATGCCGCGGGCGCGGGAAAGCGCGACCTGCACGGCAAGAGTTTATCCTCCGCAATGAACAAGATCCTGGAGGGCAGGCGCAGTTATCTCGCCAACCTTTCCGAAGGGGGCGACATTGTGCCCATCACCGACGAAGGTTCCTCGGCCGTGACCGCGCAGATAATCGTGCCCATAATTTCGGGCGGCGACTGCCTGGGCGCTGTGGCGCTGGTATCCACCGAGCAGGGGGCTAAAATCGAGGCGGGCGCGGCCAAACTTGCGCAGCTCTCTGCAACGATAATTGCGTCGCAATTTGAATAGGGGGTGTTCACGAATTTTTACGGCTGGCCGAGCCGTAAAAATTCCGTGATTGAGGAACTAAGTTTCTCTTCGCGCGACTTATAAGGGCCCACGATGCGTATAGTCGCGCGAATTCACTTTCAGTGAGCCTGCTGCCGCAGCAAATTGGGACGAGCGAGGCATTTCATAGCAAGGTGGATACCCACCTTGCGTGCCGAAGCGAGATGAGCGAGGGCATATGTCTTGCCCGAGCGGTGACCGAGCGCCATGTTTTCCCTTAATGGCGGCGAGAGGGCTGCGGCGGGAAACCCGCCTTGCGACATTATTTATTTTAAAATATTATTCCGCATTAAGGGCGCCATTGCCAAAGGGAGCTGGTACGCGTAGCGTGACTGAGGGATATATATGACTAATTATGCTGCAAGGCCAAGCGAAAGAGCCGCATTAAAACGATGTTACAATAAGGCTTAAACTGAAAATAAAAAAAATATGTCAAAATTGTTGAATAAAATATTTTGTAAAAGGCAGTCGTTCATCGTCGGGGCGGTAATAATTTCGGCGGGCGGCTTTATATCCAAACTTCTCGGCGCGGCGTACAGAATACCGCTCACAAACATTCTCGGCAGCGAGGGCATGGGGATATACCAGATGGTGTATCCCCTGTATTGCATACTTTTAACGGTATCCGCTTCCGGTATTCCCGCTGGCGTGGCGCGCCTGATTTCCTCCGGCAGGGCGGAGGGGGCCGATCGCTCTGCATTCCGCCTGTACGGCGCAATAGGTGTTGCGGGCGCGGTGCTTATGTTCCTTCTTGCAGGGCCGCTCGCGGCCGTTCAGCGTGAACCCGCGGTCATGCTGTGTTGCAGAATGCTCTCCCCCGCGGTGCTGTTCACGTCGGTCATATCCGTCGTGCGCGGTTACTTTCAGGGCAGGCATAACATGCTCCCCACTGCCTTTACCGAGATCTGCGAACAGCTTTTAAAGGTGCTTGCGGGCGTGGCGTTCGCGCTGTATTTCCGCAATAACATGCCGCTCGCCGTGGCATTCGCCCTGCTTGCCGTGACTATATCGGAGGGGGTGTGCGCACTCTTTGCCGTCGTTTTATACCGCGGCGAGGCTGTGCGCGCAAGACCGCTGTTTAAAGAGCGGCAGGCGGGTTATTCGCAGATACTGCGCTACACGCTGCCCATAACTTTCGCGGCGATAGCAATGCCCCTTTCACAGCTCTTTGAAAGCATCGTGGCGGTCAACCTCTTGCGCTCCTTTTCGCAGGAGGCGACGGCGCTCTACGGTATATTTTCGGGCTGCGCCGTGACGATAATCAACCTGCCCGTCTCGGTGACGTACGGCCTCGCCGCGGCCAGCGTGCCCAAAATTTCTCCGAAGGCGGCGGACGGGGATATGACGGGCGCCCGTGCCGAGGCCGTGCGCGTGCTTCTCATTACCCTTGCTGTATCTGCCCCGCTTGCCGCGGCACTGTTCGCGTTTGCGCCTCTCGCCGCGCGCATAATTTTTTCCTCGCTCTCAGATGAGCACTCGGCGCTGCTTGTGAAGCTGGTCCGCATAATGGCGATAAACGCCGTAACTCTCTCACTCGTGCAGTCGGCTTCGGCGTGCCTGACTGCGCTCGGTACGCCGCTGAAGTCTACATTCACACAGTGGACAACGTGCGTTCTGCGCGTGGCGCTCACCGCGCTGTTCATCAGATATGTAAATTATTCGGTCGAGGGCGCGGCCGTCGCCGCAAATATCGCGTATTTTGTTGCGGCGGCGCTCAATGTGTGGTATATTATGAGGGCAGGAGGAGCATATGAAAATAACATTGATAGGCTTAGGCGCAGAAGAGGGCGATTTGAGCGTGAAGGCTGACGAGGCCTTAAGGGGCGCAACAAAGATACTTGCGCGCACGGCGCACATGCCTGCGTTTGCGTGCGTGGAGAAGTACGGCGCGCAGCCGCTCGACTGCATCTTCGAATCGAGCCGCAATTTTGATACTTTGAACAAAAAGCTGGCCGCGGCCGTGCTCGCCGCCGCAAAGGAGAGCGACGTCGTGTACTGCGTGGACGGCGCCGTCTGCGAGGATAACGCCTGCAAGATGATTCTTGCAAAGCACAGAGATACCGTCGTGTTTGAGGGCGTTTCAAAGGCTGCCCGCGCGGCCTCGCTCGCGCACCTTAAGGGCGGGCAGTATGTGAGCGTCTCGGCGTACGATATCAAAAATTTAAAGAGCGCGCCCGCCGCCGTCGTATATGACGTCGACGGCGATTTTGCCGCGTCGGAAGTGAAACAGCGCCTCTCCGAGCTGTTCGGGGAGGAGCTTGACTGCTCTTTTATCCGCGGCGCCAGCGTGAAAAAGATAAAGATATACGAGATAGACAGGCAGAAGGAGTACGACTGCACTTGCGTGGTGGCCGTGGAGGAGCCCGAATTTTTACATAAGGAGAGGTACGATTACGCCGACCTTTTGCAGCTCGTCCGCATGCTGCGCGCGCCCGGCGGCTGCCCGTGGGACAGAGTGCAGAGCAACGACACCATAAAGCAGAACATGATAGAGGAGGCGTACGAACTCGTAGACGCCATAAACAGGAAGGACGACGACGGCATAGAGGAGGAGTGCGGCGACGTACTTCTTCAGGCCGCCTTCCACACCGTTTTAAAGGAAGAGCAGGGCGCGTTCACGAATGGCGACGTACTCTCGCGCGTGGTGAAAAAGCTGATATTCCGCCATTCGCACATTTTCGGCAATGACAAGGCCTCCGACGAAGATTCCGCCCTCAACGTGTGGGAGAAAAACAAGATGGAGGAAAAGCACCAGACCACCTTTACCGAAAGTTTAAAGGCCGTGCCCGTAAATTTCCCCGCGTGCATGCGCGCTCAGAAGGTGGGCAAGCGCGCCGCAAAGAGCGGTATGGACTTTTTATCTTCGCTTTCGGCCTCAGAAAAGATGGGCGAAGAGGTGGTTGAGCTGTTAAAGGCCATGCAGGCCGAGGATAAGGACTCTGTGTTCGAGGAAGCGGGCGATCTTCTGCTCGCCGCCGTGAATACCTGCCGCCTTGCGGGGGTAGACTGCGAACAGGCCCTCGCCGCCGCGACGGACAAGTTTATAAAGCGGTTCGAAGTGTTCGAACAGCTGGCAACAAAGGACGGGAAATCTTTGCCCGACATGTGCGACGCCGAATACGACTACTACTGGTTTTTAGCTAAAAATGCAACTAAAGGCAATTGATATAGGCGGGCTCAGAACGCCCAACAACGTATTTTTGGCCCCGCTCGCGGGATACACCAACGCCGTCTTCAGGGATATGTGCTTTGATCTGGGCGCGGGCCTCACCTTTACCGAGATGGTCAGCGCCAAGGGGCTGTGCTACAACAGCAAGAATACCGAGGAGTTGCTGTACATAACACCCTCATACGGCGGAATCAAGGCGGTTCAGCTGTTCGGCGGCGACCCCGAATTTATGGAGCGCGCGGCGTGTTCCGAACATATCGCGCCCTTTGAACTCATCGATATAAACATGGGTTGCCCCGTACCGAAGATATATAACAACGGCGAGGGAAGCGCGCTGCTTAATGACCTTCCCCGCGCGGCAAAGATAATAAGGGCGTGCAAAAATAGCGGCAAGCGCGTATCCGTCAAGTTCCGCATAGGCCTTTCGGCCGATAAGGTAGTGGCGGAGGACTTCGCGAAGATGTGTGAGGACAGCGGCGCCGACATGATAACCGTGCACGGCCGCACGCGCGATAAAATTTATGCGGGCGAGGTGAACTATGCCGAGGTTGAGCGCGTAAAATGTGCGGTGCACATACCCGTCATTGCCAACGGCGGTATTTTTTGCCGTGAGGACGCCGAAAACCTTATGGAAAGGACGGGCGCCGACGGCGTTATGGTGGCGCGCGGGGCGATGTATTCTCCGTGGATATTTGCCGAGATAACGGGCGGGCCGCAGCCGGACAGGCGCGCGCTCGTCCTGAAACAGCTTGATGATACTCTCGCGCTATTCGGCGAGCGGTTTGCGCTCGTATTCATGCGCAAGATGGCGGCCTTCTACACCAAGGGCAAACGCAATTCCTCGGCCCTTCGCGAACAGCTCTTTTTATGCGACAGCGTGGAAAAACTGCGGGATATGATTGCAAACGCGGAGTTTTAAGTTCTAAATGTAATATTTTTGATCAAGCAGCGGGCTGTCTCTTATACACATCTCCGAGCCCACGAGACTA
>ERZ1090881.199-NODE-199-length-29565-cov-8.772619_pt1 | contig 29565 bp, 31 predicted proteins | sample MGYA00478470_ERZ1090881 | MGnify/ENA primary metagenome ERZ1090881 (study PRJEB33644, sample SAMEA5815736) | chicken gut metagenome | biome: Chicken; feature: Gastrointestinal Tract; material: Caecum | place: Ireland | collected 2019-01-01 | study: A study of the...
CAACAAGACCTGATCCAGCGGGTGCAGATCAAGCAGGAGGATGTCGTTAATGCGTTGGCGGCTATTGCGTTTGCGGATGCGGCGGATTACACACAAGTAGAGCGCGTGCAAGCTGTTGATCCTGTGACCGGGCAACATAAGGTAGACGAGTATGGCAAGCCGATTATGATCGATCATGTGCGCATCACGCCTACAGACACATTGACCGCACGGCAGCGCAAGGCGGTGGCCTGTATCAAAGAAGGTCGATATGGGATAGAGGTGCAGCTCGCGGACAAGCTCAAGGCGCTGGAGCTGCTGGGCCGGCATCTGGGCGTATTTGGCAGCGATAACCCCGGGACAGATGTAACGCAGGTCGTGATTGTAGGTAGTGATCAGATTGCCGACTAATATATATCTGCCAGACGTGATTGGCGGCGGCTACGGCAGGTTTTGGCGATCGACGGCCCGGTATCGGGTATTAAAGGGCGGCAAGGGGTCGAAAAAATCGGCCACCACCGCGCTGAACATCATTTTTCGGATGATGCGCTATCCCGGCAGCAACACGCTGGTGGTGCGTCAGGTGATGGATACCCACCGCACCAGCACCTTTGCCCAGCTGCAATGGGCGGCAGAGCGGCTGGGTGTGCGCCATTTATGGCGCGCCACCGTATCGCCGATGGAGCTGGTTTATCTGCCCACCGGGCAAAAGATTTTATTTCGCGGCTTTGACGATGTGTTAAAACTCGCGTCCACCACGGTAGAGCATGGGGCGCTGTGTTGGGTGTGGATTGAAGAAGCCTACGAGATACCATCAGAAGCGGACTTTGACAAGCTTGATTTATCTGTTCCTCGCGGGGCGGTAGAGCCGCCGCTGTTTAAGCAGACGACTTTGACCTTTAATCCGTGGCATGAGGGGCATTGGTTAAAAGCACGGTTTTTCGACCATGAAGCGTCGGACGTTGAAACCTATTCCACCACCTATTTGTGCAACGAGTTTTTAGACGATACCGACCGGGCGGTGTTTGCCCGGATGCAGCGGGAGAACCCCCGAAAATATCAGGTGGCGGGTCTGGGCGAATGGGGCGTGTCTGAAGGGCTGGTCTATGAAAACTGGCTGGTTCGTGATTTTGACATTGATAAGCTGAAAAGCTGTAAGGGCTGGCGGTATCGGCATATATTCGGGCTGGACTACGGTTATACCAACGATCCGTGCGCGTTTATTGCGGCGGCGGTCAATCCGCTGGACAAGCTGCTGCTGGTATATGACGAGCATTACCAGCGCAGAATGCTTAACAGCGATATCGCGCAGATGATCAAGGACAAGGGCTATCAGAAAGAGCGGATTTATGCCGACAGCGCAGAGCCCAAATCAAACGACGATCTGCGGCGGCTGGGCATCGGGCGGATCACGCCGTCGGCCAAGGGGAAAGACAGCGTGTTAAACGGTATCGCGCGGTTGCAGGAGTATAAGATCTATGTGCATCCGACCTGCAGGCATACGGCGGCGGAGCTGGCGGCCTATCGCTGGGAAGTGGATAAAAGCGGCATGACGCTGAATAAACCGGTGGATGATTACAACCATCTGCTGGACGCGCTGCGGTATGCGATGCAGGATGTGATTTATTTTGTGCCCAAAGACCCGCAGGTCAAGGTGCGCAGATCAAGAGGCGGCATTACATCTGATGAGGTTGGATATGGATGGGACGTATAGGGGGTGATTGGATGCTGGACGTGTTTTTGTTGGTCGCATCGGTCGTGCTGTTATCTGTTGCGATTGTAGCAGCGTGGATAGCCGGATATGTAATCGGTTGCAAGCATACACCGGCAGCGCCAAAGCCATTAGACGAGCAGACGCAACGCAAAATAGAGCGTATGCAGACGCATCTTAACAATTTTTTGACCTATGACGGCACTGAGCAGCGCCGATAGGATACAATAACGCCCTCACCATGGGCGGGGAGGTACAATTATGGATATGGACACCATGACAGTAGCTGCTGACACCGTACCACAGGATCAGCAGGAGGCTGTACAACATGCGGACGATACGCAGCAGGACACCATACCTGCAGCAGACACGGACGCGCAACAGCAGGACAGACAAGCGCAACAGGATGGCGGCAACGCGGATGCGCAGCAGGATGGTACACAGGATGATGGACAGGACGTAGCGGCGCCTGTAATCCCGATCCAGTTCAACCATGAGTACCGCGAGCTGAGTATTAACGAGGCGGCGACCTGGGCACAAAAGGGCATGTATGCCGACAAGCTGCTTGCTGATCTGTCAGTATTGGCGGCGGCTTCATCGGCGGAAAGTATTCCGGCGCTGATGAAACAGCTTAAATCCGCGCATGAAACCATGCTGCTGTCGAAATACAAGGAGCAATGCGGCGGCAATGAAGAACTGGCCAACAAGCTGTTGGAGATCGACCGGGGAAAATGGATACAGCGAGCGCCGGAGATTTCAAAGAGCTGGGAGCAGGCGTTTCAAGAGGACGCCAACGCCGTCAACAAGCGGCTTGCGGAAGAATTCATTAAAATGCAAAAGGAATTCGGCATTGAGAAATTCGACCAGCTTCCGGCTGAGGTGGTCAATGTCGCGGTGAAGAACAACATTCCGCTGTCTGACGCTTATCTGCGGTATCAGTATGCGCAGAACAAGCAGGCGCAGGCGGCGGCAGAAAATCAGAAAGCTGCAAAACAGGCAACGCCCGGATCATTGAAAGCGGGCGAGGAACAGCCGCAGCAGAGCGCAGCAGTTGCGGCAATGCTGCAAGGGGTGTTCGGTTAATAATAAAGGAGTGTATGAAGTATGGCAGTTAATACGTTAGAATTTAGAACCCAGCTATCTGACGCGCTGGACAAAAAGCTGATGCAGACGTCGGTTACAGATATGTTGTTGGATGATGGGTTTCGTCAAAAATTTGTGGGCGCAAAAACCGTTTTGATTCCCGATGTGGATTTTGTCGGTTTGGCGGATTATAACCGTGATACCGGCTTTACACAGGGCGGTGTAACGGTAGACCAAAAATCCTATACGTTGTCAATGGATCGCGGACGTACGTTCTCCATTGACCGTGAGGATATGGACGAGATCGGCATATCCAATCTGGCCGGCCAGATCATGGGCGAGTTTGTAAGGACTGAGGTCGCACCTGAGGTGGATGCTTATACATTATCTAAGATTGCGACAACCGCGTCTGCAAATGTTAAGGCAGAGACGGCAACAGCGGATAATGTATATACGCAACTTATAACCTGCATTAACAGCGCATTGGATGCGTCTGGATATGATGCAGATCTGGTTGCATTTGTCAACCCTACTGTGTGGGGATATTTGCAGACATCGTCTCAATTGCAGCGCATGATCAGAGTTGACGACTTTAAGCGTGGAGAGTTGTCGTTTAAGGTACACAAGCTTAACGATTGTATCATCAAACCTGTGCAGGCAGCGCGGATGAAATCATCTTACACCTTTGGCAATGATGGGTTTACGCCTGCAGGCGGCGCAGTAGACGTACAGATGCTGGTTTTGCCGCGCAAAGGGGCATCCCTTGTCAAAAAAAGCGAAAAAATCCGGGTATTCGAGCCGGATCAGAACCAAGCGATGGACGCATATAAATTCGATTATCGGCTATATTATGACTGCCTTGTCAAGAACAGTTATAAGGGTACTATTTTTGGTACAAAGGCAGCATCATAATTAGACAAAATGGGCGGGAATTCCCGCCCATATTTATGTTGGCGTGGTGTAATGGTAGCATGGCGGCGGTCATGCCGCAGGGGTGGGTTCAAATCCTGCCGCCGAAAAAAGCGCAAAAAGGTAAGTCGATGGCGCATAAAAATGTTATAAATGTTCATTGGATTTATGAAAAGAGGGGGATTGTATGTTGTTAGTCAACAGCGCGGGCAATGCCTACTGTGAAAGCGATAACGAGCGTTTGATTCAGTATAAGATATCCTGCGGCTGGATTCCGGTAAAAGCGGAGCGCAAGCAGGGCGGGCAGGACGGACAGGCGAGAGAGCAGGCAAGGGAACAGGATGGCCGTCTGGACGAGCTGACAAGGTCGACGCTGATGGAGGCGTGCAGGGAGCGCGGTATTAAATTTCAGAAGAATTCGACAAAGGCGGCTTTGATTGAACTTTTAAAGGGTGAATGAAATGCGGAAAAAGAACAACACGCCTACACAGATATTCAGCGATTATCATATCGGGCAGAATTTTAAAATGACGCTGGGAAAACACGGTCTGTTTGATCAGTCAAAAATCAACGAGCGGTTTTTTGTAGGGGATCAGTGGTATGGCGCAAACTGCGGTAACGACCGACCGCTGGTCAGGCACAATGTCATTAAGCGCATCGGCGAATATAAGATGTCGGTGATCGGGTCAAGCCCTGTAACAGTTAATTACACATCGGACGGCGTGCCGAATACTGTAGGTCTCAAACAGCAGGAGGAGCAGCAGCGGCAGCAGCTTGCAAATGGTCAGGTTACCATTAACCCGACCGCGCCGGTGGATGACGCAGAAATCGGTATTATGACATCCGCGCTTTCTGATTATTTTTCAGTGACCGCCGAACGGCTCAAATGGAATATCTTAACCGAGCAGGCGCTACGAAATGCGTATATATCTGGTACAGGGCTGATCTATACATACTGGGACCCGGATATTAAAACCGGGTTATATGCAGATGAGACGCAGACGCAGCCGATTAACGGAGACATTGTCTGCGAGGTATTGGACGTTACGAATGTGGTATTTGGAGACCCGAATTGCGACGATCTGCAAAAACAGCCGTATATTTTGATTGCGCAGCGGCTGGGGCTGGAACAGGTAAAACGGATGGCAAAGCGCAACCGGCGACCGTCTGATGAGATCGAGCAGATTAAGCCAGATCGATTATATGCGGATTATTCACCGTCAAATCGAGGAGAATTTGAGCCGGAAAACTCCAAAAAAGTAACGGTTATCACCAAATTATACAAAGAGTATAGCGACGACGGCACAGACTGTCACATTAAAGGCATACAGGTTTGTTCCGGTGCGGTGATCCGACCGGAATGGGATCTGATGGTGCGGATGTATCCGCTTGCAGCGTTCTCCTGGGAACGGCGGCGCGGATCGATCTACGGCGAGAGCGAGATTACCTATCTGGTGCCCAACCAGATTGCCATCAACCGGATGCTGACGGCGGCTACATGGTCGATTATGCTCGCCGGTATGCCGATTATGGCGGTCAACCGTGATGTTTTAAATTATGATCATGTCACAAATGCGCCGGGGCAGGTGTTGGAATGGGCTGGGATGGCTTCGGATATCCAGCACGCGATCATGTATTTCCAGCCGCCGAACATGACGGCGAATTATCAGTCAATGATTGCGGATATGATTGGGAATACATTAACGCAGTCAGGAGCAAACGACGCAGCCCTCGGCGATATCCGCCCGGACAACACCTCGGCGATTATCGCGGTCAGGGAGGCGGCCACCATGCCGCTGCAACCCTTTAAACAGCGGTTTTATCAATTTTGTGAGGATATCGCCCGGATTTGGGCGGAATTCTGGATTATGCTGTATGGGCGGCGGGCTCTGAAAATCGAAGATGAGAACGGGATATGGTATCTGCCCTTTGACGGACAGCGGTATAAGGATTTGGTATTATCGGTCAAGGTCGATGTAGGCGCGTCTACGTTGTGGAGCGAAGCGCAGTCGATCCAGACGCTGGATAATCTGCTGGCGGCGCAGCTGATTGACCCGGTTCAGTATCTGGAACGGCTGCCGAAAGGGATTATCCCTGACCTGACCGGGCTGATTAACAGCAAGCGCCGGGATATGGAACAGCAGCAGGCGATGCAGGAAGCGGCTATGCAGCAGGCTATGCAACAGCAGGCAATGGCGCAGGGGGCAGAGCATCCGGCCGCACCGACGGTTGAAGAAATTATCGGGCAGCTGTCGCCGGAAGAACAGGAAGCGTTTAACAATCTGCCGCAGGAAGAACAGGAGCGGATGCTGCAAGAGGTGATGATGGCATGACAGGACGCGAGATTGTCAACCACGCAATGGCGCTGTTGGGGTATACGGACAGAACCGGTGCATATAACAGCGGCGTGTTAGAGGGGCGCGGCGTTGCGGTATTGAACGCGGTATATAACGATCTGTATACGCCGTCGAACCATGAAATCGCATATGAGCCGGTCACGGATATCAATCAGGAAATCAGACTTCCGGCGGAACTGATTAACGATTGCATGATCTACGGCGTGGCAATGTGGCTTGCACAAAGCGAAAACGACAGCGACAACAGTCAGCGGTTCGCCACGATTTATAACCAAAAAAGGTCACACCTAACACGCCTGTCAAGAGTGGAGGATGTTTATCATGCAATACCCGACTTCCGGGACGAGTAAAGGGCGCATTGTTAAAATACCGCAGTTTAACGGCGGTATCAACGCAGAGGACGCAGTAACGCTGATTCAGGACAACCAGCTATCGGACGCGCTGAACATGTGGTATATGGACGGAAGATTAACGACACGACCGCCTGCAGTAACCTCGGAGCATTTCTCTTTTGTCTTTGGCAACGCGGATGCATCAGATCAGAAAGTTTCCCATGTAGAAGTATCAATAGATGGAGTACAAACCGGTATTTTTCTATGTTGGAACACATCTGCCGTTATATTTATGATGATGAATTCCAATGGTATATCCAATGGTATTTTTTCCGTTGGATCGTTCGCAGACGGAGAGATTGCATTCGATTATCCATGTAATATATTTGAGGGCAAACCACAGAACGGAATCGGCGTTTATATTACTGTTCCTGTTATGAAAGACGGAAAGCTGCACGGACGGTTTTTTGAAATTCGTGAGGATTCTTCGATCAATTATTCGACGTATGAATATACCGACAGTGAGTTTTATGCGCCGCTGGTCTATATCAACGGCAAGGGCGACAGCTTTTCAACCCTTGAAGCGAATGAACAGACGGAATATGCGTCTGCTTCAATGTATGAGGGCTTGTCGCTGCTGACAGACGCATATCGGGCAACCTATTTGTCGGACGGCGTATCGAAAAGCTTTACGCTGCCTTATGAAATCGGGATTACGCAGGTCGGAACAACCCGGGTATATAACGTGGATCAGGATTTGACGGTGGACGTGATTGTGCCGGTTACAACGCCGACCGGCTATGACTATCATCAGGTGACGGCGACGATTCCGGCGGGGTCGTCGCAAAGTCCGGAGGTGGCGGTCAGCACGTCGGAAAACGTGTTGTTTGTCAGGACGACGGCCAACAGCCGGAAAATTGAGATCATCTATCGGTCAGGCAGTCATGAAGCCGCCGTTCCCCGGTTTGAGGGCGCGACAAACATCACCGTATACGCCCATTACAAGGACGAGCCGGATTATTCGATGATCTATTGCTGCGGCGTATCGACAACATTCGGCGGTATGAAAGGGATATACGGCGGGTCAAGATCATTTTTAGCCGGGAATCCGGCACACCCGAATCTGCTGTTTTGGTCGAGCGTGAACAATCCGCTGTATTTTTCGGAAAACACCAACGTCTATGTCGGCAGCGCAACCCAAAAGATCACCGCGCTGGCGAAGCAGGAGGATATGCTGGTAATTTTCAAAGAGCATGAAATGTTTTATACCACCTATGTCGCGGGCGCGGGTTATTCGGCGGATGATTTCTATTCCGGCGCGGTGGTGGATATAACGACGACTGACGCGACGTTTCCGATCTATCAATGTCACGGCTCAATCGGGTGTGATCTGCCCGGCACGGTTCAGCTTTGCAATAACCGGCTGATTTGGGCGACAAAGGAGCGCAGGGTATATACCTTAGTGACTTTTACAAACACCTCGGAGCGAAACGTATACGACTTGTCGGCGAGCATCAGAAACAAGATTGACACGCTTTCAGACAGTGCCTTTGCGGTGGACTGGAACGAACATTATATTTTGTTTAATGGCGTCGGCGACGCGTCGAATCAAAACAAAGCCTATTTACTGGACTATGACAAAACCGGCGTTAAATATGTATCGTCTTACTCAAAAACCAGTCAGAAGAACAATATGGCATGGTTCATCTGGCAGTTTGAGAATCATCGGAAAGCGTTTGTCGCCGGTCAGGTATCTGCGGATTCGTTTCGGGTGATTTCTACGGATTTGATTGACGACCTTGAATATGTGTATGTCTTTGAAATTCAAAAGGACAGCGGGTATAAGGACGAAACCTATCGGTACGGAGAAGGACGGAAAGACGCGGATATATCGTCATATATGGCAACAAAGGCTTTTGATTTTGATGATCCTGCGACCTATAAGAATTACAGTCAGATCTATATCGGGCTTGGAAATGAAACAGACACGTCTGTTGCGGTCTCGTATGCCACCGATTATGGGCAGACGCAGGATATTCCACTGTATATTCAAACGACGGCAGACCGATATACGGCGGAGTATGGAACGATGCACCGGCTGCTTCCAAAGGTCGGAAAGGCAACGCGGCTGATGATAACGGTCTCGGCGGTGGGTAAGCTAAGCGTTGAATCGTTAGCGCTGAAATATAAACTGTTAGGAGATGTTCGCTAATGGCAACTTTACCGAACGCAAGTTCGATGATTAAAAACCAAAATAATTATTATAATACGCTGTCGGGAAATGCGCGGGATGTTTCGGATGAAATCAGCGCAAGCCGGAACGAAGCGGTAAATGCGTATATAGACGCAATGAACAATTCGTACGCGGGCGCAATTTCAAACATGCAGAATGCCACGAATACCGGCATATCAGCGCTGAATCAACAGTATCAAAAGTCATATGACGTAAATGAAATCAACAGACTGATCGCACAGCGGCAGCTTTCGGAACAGATGGAGAATATGGGCCTTACCAACAGCGGCCTGAATCGAACGCAGATGGCCGCGTTGGAAACGCAGAAAGCGAATGCAAATGCGTCTGTATTACAACAGAAAAATGCGGCTGCGAATGCCTTACGCCAGCAGTTGAATGATTATCTTGCAAATATCGAAACGCAGAAATTACAAAATGCGGCGAACGCCCGGTATAATGCGGCGAACGCTAACGCCTCTACCCTTGAGAATCTGCTGGGCAACGCGCAGAACAACGCTGCTTCGATGGCGCAGACACAGTATGGTGCACAATCAAGCTGGGCGGAAATGCTGGCAGGGCAGGATTTTACGGCGCAGCAGAACGCGTTAAACAGGCAGCATGAACTAAATGTTGCGCAGGAGAATGCAAAGGCGGCGCAGATACAGGCAGATCGGGAAGCGCAGCAGAGATATAATAATATTATTGTCTCGGCACAAGAAAAATATGGAGATTTAAAAGATGATACGGCACTTGATAACTATTTGAAGAAGCAGGTCGCGCTTGGATATCTTACTACTGATCAGGCTGATCAAATTGCATATGGAATTATTGAAGACAATAACCTCGGATATAAGGTTTCAGATGGTCAAGTAATCCCTATAGGTAACGTTAAATTCATTGACTGGCCCGGAGGTGAACCTCTTGGAGATGCCGGACGATATAAAAGAGTTGACGTTGCAGGCGGCCGCAGAACCGTATGGAAAAAAGTATAGATTCAATTCATTAAAACTTTTAATTAGATGTGTCGCAGAAAAGAGGCGTTTTCATGGATATTACAGTTGAATATGTTCGAAAAGTATTAGAGGATGAACGGTCGCGTAAATCACAGCCAACACCTGATTCGCCTGTATACAAAGCGAAAACCAGAATTGCCATCGAACAATTCGACGGTGGTAAATCTCTTCTGGATGATATCAACGGATATTTGAGCAATACCGACTGGCAAGATCAAAGTGTCGGTCAAAGCTATCAGAACAAGATCAATGCTGCAAAAAAAGATATTCAGACTTATAAAAATTTTGCTACAAAAAATTATGACGAGGAAATCGCAAAGCAGTATAACGATTATTTTGATAGCGTATTAAAGCAATACGGCGATTGGGAAAAGGCGGTCAATGAAAAGGGCAAGGAATATCAAAAATATTTAGACGATAACGTCGGGGATGAAAAGCTGGCAAAGCAAGCGTATGAAAACGCGGCGACGGCGGCTGCAAATTATAACCGTATTTCACATATAAGCGAGGAACAGCTTGTAAGCAAGGCAAATACATTACAGGCGCAGAAAGATAGTTTAGAGGAACAACTTAGAAACGTTCAATATTCCCGCATCGAAGGGTCTAGAAATATTTACGAACAATCTATACAAAAGAAAATTAAAGAAACAAAGTTAAAATCGCAGATTAATGAAGTCGAAAAACAGCTTGAATCGGCGCAGGCGGACGTCGATTTGAAAAAGCAATATGCAGAAACCGCAAATCAGCAACAGCGGCTTGCACTGGTCAGTTTGGACGAGCTGAAGGCGCAGAAAGATAGTTTAGAGGAACAACTTAGAAACGTTCAACTTTCCCGCAGCGACGGGTCTAGAAATACTTACGAACTAGCTATAGAAAAGAAAATTAAAGAAACAAAGTTAAAAGCGGAGCTTGAACAACTTGAAAAGGATATAACCTTTAAAAAAGCGGCATATTCGGAAACGATTAAAGCCGAAATGACGACAGATACGCAAGCCGCGGCGCTGATCGAAAAAGGAAAGGTGATGGTTGAGAGCGGTGAAGCGAAAGTACCGAAAACCAACGTACTCACAGGAAACGCCGGAATTGAATTTCTATCACAGAACGATCAGAACGCATATTATTATATTTTGGGCAGGGACGGCGAAGAACAGGCGAAGGAATATGCAAAAGCAATGCAGGATACGGCGAACCGGCGGTATGGTATAGCGGTATCGAATAAAATTGAAAACAATTGGTTTTTAAAGGTCGGCTCCGGCGCAACGGCAGGCGGCTATTCGTTTTTAGGCGGTTTAGGTCAGGCTTTTTCAGAAGAAGCGCAGCCGTATTCGATGTATGAATATACAGGGCAATATGCGCGGGAAGATCTGGGCGGCGCGGGCGGCTTTGTCTATGACGTATTGCACACGGTAGCAAATCAATCTATCCCGGCGGCGGTGACCGTCATTACATCGCTTGCAACGGCAAACCCGAAAATCGGCACAGCTGCGGGCGCGGCGTTAATGGGAACATCTGCATATGGCAATTCATACAGGCAGGCGCTGTCAGAGGGGTATACCTCCGGGGAGGCGACGCAATATGCGGCTATGATCGGCATATCTGAAACAACACTGGGGGCGTTGCTGGGCAATCTTAACCCGGTCAAGGGAATCACCGCGCAGGCGCTTAGCGACGTTGCGTTTTCCGGCACGGCGAAAGCGGCGGCGCAGCTGGGAAAATCGATCGCCGGGGAGTTTGCGGAGGAATATCTGCAAGAGGTTTTAGAGCCGGTTTTTCGGAACATTGCATACGGCGAGAATAACAAGGTCGAGCTGTTCACGGCGGACGCTTTCTACAGCGGTGTGCTGGGCGGCGTGACGGCGGCGCTGTTCGGCGTTGGGGATTTTGCCGGGGTCGCAACAGAAGCGAAAAGACAGCGGGCGTTTGGCAAGGCTGTCAAATCGATGGATAACGGAATTGCATGGCTGAAAAGCATGCCGATGTCTGAACAAGTGCAGCAGCATGCTGAGAAGCTCACCGCCGACAGCAGCGATTTAGATGTCGGCGCGGTGGGGATCGCTGTGCAGAAGGGGATTTATAAAGACGCGGTCTATCAGGTCAAGGACGCATTAGAGCGAGCAAACGCAGACGGGTCGTATGCGCAGGCGATTGTAGATACCGGGCTGGGTATTCCAAACGCGGAGCTGGCGCAGGCGGTCAAAGAAAACAAAAGCCTTGAAAGCGTGGTATCTGAATTTGCCCAAGGCGAGCTTGGCGGCGCGCAAATCGCGCAGATGCAAAAGCTGGGCGCGGCGATTGTTTCTACACGCGAATCGCAGTCGGAGGGCAATTATGCCACGAAGCTGATCAACAGGATCATGAACAGAGCGAACGACGGCGCGCAGCAGACCGAGCAGGCGATTCGGACGGACGAACAGGGAACGGATTTGCCGGACGGTATGCGGATGGAATATCAGCGCAACGCGGCGCACAGCATCGGCTTTGATGTGGAAGCGGAACAGGCGCTGCGCCGGATGAGCGCGGAGTATGACGAACAGACACAGCAGGCGCTGATTGACAACTATGACTATAACCAGTCGCCGTCTGAATATGCCGCCGCGTTTGACGTTGTATATAACGCCGCTATGCAAGAGGGCGTTGCGCTGAACGATATCTATAATCTGCCCGGAACAACGAATCTAAGCGATTCGCAGATTTTAGCGGCAATGCGCGCCGGACAGCGGGCAAGGGAAACCGCCGCGCAGGCCAATGTTGAACAGACGGCGCAAAACCGCAGCGATACCGGCGGTTCAACGGTTGACAAAACGTATAATAAATATTATTATAAAAAGGCAATTAGAATCACAAAGCAGGAACACGCCCGCGTTCGCGCCGCTTTGGCGGAAAAGTATGCAAGAAGACACTCAGAGGGTCAGCCGTTGCCGGAATTGGATTATGTACATTTAGGCGAGCAGGGCAAGCTCAACACCTCCTATATATATGTTGTCCGCAATTATGATTTTGGCAGCTTTGAGGTTGTCGGGAAGCATTCGAGCGATAGTAAACCATCTGAAAATGCAAGGAGAGGTATCGATGAATTCAACCGCCGCACTGGCATACAAAATGAAAGAGTTGCAGATGCCGGAAGATCTGATAATGGGGATATGCGCAGCGATACTGAAATCGGACGAGAAGTGTCAGAAGCTGCTGGACTGGATCGAGGAGCATCCGAATCCGAGCGAGCAGGATCTGCTGTTGATGTCGCTGGGGATCTCGGACGGACTGGACGACGAGGAAGAGACGGAGAGCGAGCGACAACCGCAGAACGAGGAATAGAGACTGACCGGGATGTGCAGGAAGATCGGTATGCAAACGAGGACAGAGCGTGGCGCGCGGAATATGAAAACGAACAGCAGGCGCAGCAAAAAAGCCTTGTAAAGTCGATTCAAAATTTGTTTGGCAGGAAAGACAGCAACACAGGAATCAGCGAGATCACAAGGACGATTGAAAAACTGTTTGATGTTCCTGTTTCGACCGGGCATATCGCGCAGCGAAACGCACTCGGTATTTTCAAGAAAAAAGCCGAAGCGATCAGGACGAAAGTTGCAAACGCGCTGCCGGTGATCGCGCATGAGTTAGGGCACGCGCTGGATAAAACGTATAAGTTTACCGAGAAAACGGAAATCAACGAAGCGGCAGGCGTGTTGGCGCGTGAGCGCCCGGATTGGATAGATCGATATCCTGTATCGCAGCGGCCGGGCGAGGCAGTCGCGGAGTTTTTCAGAAACTATTTGACAGATAAACAGTCTACAAAACAGCGGTATCCGGCGTTTTATGAAATGGTTCGCAGCACGCTGTCTAAAAAGGATTTGGCAAATTTGGACACGGTCGCAGATATGGTGAACCGCTATATGGTCAGAGATCAGTCGGAACGCTTAAAGTCGGCGATTGTTTCAGTCAATCAGGCAAATAAGCTCAACCGCAAAAATCAGGAATATAACGAGCTGCTTGAACGATTTGTGATAGACTGGACGGATAACCTGTTTGCGATTAAAAATAAAATCGGTCAGGAAGCATATGATTTGGCAATGAACTCACGCAAGATCAACGTGAAAATCGCAAACACGCTGACCGGGGCTTATATGTCGGACATGGACGGTGCGCCTGTTCAGGTCGGAACGCAGAACGGCAAGCCCGTATATATGCCCGGACTGTCTACAATTTTAAAACCTGTCAACGATACGGTTGAAATGATCGAGGATTTCAACCGTTATTTGATCTGCAAACATGCGCCGGAGGTACTCGAACAGGGCAAGCGTGTGTTTGCCGACGACACGCTGAATACGTTAGAATTTGTCAATGCCGAAGCGCAGCGGCTTGAAAAACAATATCCGCAATTTGAAGCTACCGCGAAAGCCTTTTATAAATGGCAGGATACCTTTATGCGCGAATGGTTTGTGAGATCGGGATTTAGCACGCTGAAAGCATATAATGAGCTGCGCGGGCGGTATCCGTATTATGTGCCGTTTATGCGGAACGTAGGCGGTAGGTTAGGCGGTAACGCAAGGCGCGGATTTGCGAATCAGTCGACGCCGCTCAAACGGCTAAAGGGCAGCGGACGTGAAATCATCAACCCGGTAGAAGCTACGATGCTCAGAGTGAAAGAGATCATGACCAAAGCGGAGCGGAACAGGGTTATGCAAAAGGTTTCGCGGGTTGCCATGAACGAGGATGGAATCGGCAAGATTATTGAACGGGTACCGCCGAAAATGGTCGCAAAGATCGTTGATATCTCACAGCAGAAAAACAACCTTTTAGAACTGTTGGGCGATAAATTAGACGAAGAGATGCTGGACGACGTATGGAACGATATTGAGCAAACCTTTGATGATCAGATATCAAACTTTGTTCCGGGCGTGAATCAGGGCGAAGATATTGTCAGAGTGTTTGTGAACGGAAAACAGCAGTATTATCAAATTCACGACGAGAATCTGCTGGCGTCGTTGGTCGGGTTAGGAGAAGAAACATCAAATGTTGTGGTGAGATTCTTCCGGGGGTTTACACAGTTTTTGAAGTATCTGACAACCGGCGGGAACTTTATATGGAGTATCACGTCAAACCTTGCGCGGGATTTTGATTCAGCATTTAAGAAATCGCAGACAACCAATAACCCGATTAAATTTATAAAGGATTATGTTTCATCGGCTGTGAATATGATTAAAAACAGCGAGGCATATAAGCTTTATAAGACGGCGGGCGGCGGGTATAACAACTCGCTTACTGCAAACCCTCGACAATGGAAATCGATCAGCAGAGAGGTTGTAAAGCAGCACGAATCGGATTTTAAACGGTTTGTGCAGACAAAGCTGAATCTTGTGGAAAAGATCGCAACTTTTTCAGACGCAATTGAAAGCGCGCCACGGCTGGCAGAGTTTAAACGAGTGTTGGAGCAGACCGGGGGCGATACAAAAACGGCGCTTCGGGCGGCGGATGAAATAACGGTAAATTTTCAGCGGCACGGCAGATACGGGAAAACGGTAGATGCCTTTGTGCCGTATTTTAATGCGGGTTTACAGGGACTTGTCAGTCTTTATCAATCGGTGAAAACGCGGCCGTTTATTATTAAGTCGGTAACGGCGGCTGTTTTTACAACGGTATTGCAGTTTAGCTGGAACAAGCTGATTGCGCCTGCATTGTTTGGCGCGGATGATGACGAATATGAAAAGCTGTCTGAATATAAGAAAAACAACTATTATAATCTAAGTCTCGGAAACGGCTATTTTATCAGTATTCCAAAATCAAAGGATACCGGGGTATTGAACAGCTTTTTTGAACGTGTTACCGAATTCTTCACAAGCAATGACCCGGATATGAAAGAGATGGTATTGGATTTCGGCGGTTATTTATGGTCTACCTTTGTGCCGCCGGGATTGTCGCCCAGCGATCTCATTTTGTTCGGTACGTTTTACGATATCGCCAAAAATGAGGATTTCAAGGGTTCGCCGATTGTTCCGGCAAGCTATGAGGATTTGCCGCCGGAATATCAATATAACGAACAGACAACGTGGATTGCAAAATCACTCGGTAATCTGTTTGGGCTGTCGCCGATGCAGATCGACTACTTTATCAGCGACAACCTTGGTATTCTCGGCGATATAAACCAAAGCGTGGGCGCGCCGGAAAAAGACTGGACGTTTGGCGTATTGAACAGGGTGCTTGTGGATAATACATATTCAACAGATGTTACAAACAAATTCTATGACAGGTATGATACGCTAAAGGAATATTATAACGCAGATCCGAATCTCACGGAAAACACGGTTGAATATAAGCTGTATTCACAGGCACGCAGCGTTGTTTCTGCATTGAACGCATATGCAAAAGAAGATGAAAGCATGGCAAGAACATATAGGCAAATGGTAAACGCTTATATAGAGGATTTTGAGAAAAACGGCGCAGACCCGGATCAGCGTGTTGTTGATCTGTATGAAAGAACGAAAAATCAAGATTTGTTTCTTGAGCGTAATTTCAAAAGAGACTATACGGTCAATGGGGAGAAGATAACAATGCCGGTCGATATCTTTTTATCGTATGTCGAAGAATATCAGGATAAAGCTGCGGAGATGTATGATAAGATCTTTGAACTGCATTTGTCGGACGAAGCGACCGTCAAGCTGTTGAATGACGCAAAGGGGGAAATTAAGGACTATGTAGACGCTAAATATAAAACGGCGGTAGATGAGGGCGAGCCTTTTGAAGAACCTGAAAACTGGATGGAAGAGGCGTTTAAACAGATGTATAGAGACGCGAAAAGAAAATCAGCGAAAACGGAAGAAGAACGAAACGATAAAAAAGAATATATTGAGATTCTTAACGGACTGTTTTGATAAACGGCGCTCTGTGTAAAAGCACAGGGCGCTTTAAATTAAGGAGGGTAATATGACACAGCGTGAAATTACGTTTATTTGTACAGATTCGGATATTTCACCAAGAACGCTGCAATATGGAGGGTTGCAGGGAGAAGATAACGCGACTGAATTAACATTTGATATTTCAGATCTGGATTTGACCGTAGAAAGCGGGCATTCTGTTGCATATCGAATGGATTGTACAGATGGGACCGGCGGGTTTTATAGTGAATCATTGACGTTGCAAACCGGTAATTCAAATAAAAAATACGTCGTGTTTTCTGTCCCTTACACAGTTACCAGACCGGGTGGCGTCGCAAAGCTGCATCTTGTAATATCTGAATTGGATGCTGATAATGTAGAAACTGAAATTTTGTATTCAAAAACCGCAAAGCTGTATTTTGATGCCACAGGAGATGGGAGTGTGTCACGCAACCAATATAAGCGTGAACTTTCTGGATTAGTAGAAGAAGCGTCTAACGCGGCAGAAATTGCGCAGGAGGCAGCAAACAAACTATCACAACATAATTCTGATCCTGAGGCACATTATCGTGCGTTCAGCGATCATAATAATGATTCTGGTGCACACCAGCCACTGAAAGATTATTCCGACGGGAAACTGATTGCACATAATACAAACGGCGAAGCCCACGCGGATATCCGGGACGAGCTGGCGCGTAAAGAAAATTCCGGGAATCGAATTGTTTCGGCGAACGCCACCGGCGCTGATGCAACGGACGGGCAGTATTATTCGGCGGCTGCAACAGAAAAGCGGCTCAGCGCGGAAATTGAAACCCATGATGAAGATACCAGTTCGCATGTAGATATCCGCAGCAGAGTGGAAGCAGTCAACGCCGCTATCGGAACGACAGTCAGTGCGCACAACAATTCAGAAACCGCCCACGCGGATATCCGGGGCGAGTTGGCGGGCAAGGAAAACGTGTCAAACCGTGTGGTACAGGCCAACGCTACCGGCGCTGACGTAACCGACGGGCAGTATTATTCGGCGGCAGCGACGGAAAAACGGCTCAGCGCGAAAATCGAAGCGCATAACAGCAGCAATGAAAATGTGCACCCATATATCCTGCAAAGCATCCCGGCACAGATTAACGCGCACAACAATTCAGAAACCGCCCACGAAGACATCCGGGATGCGCTTGCAAGCATCTCCTCTGTTACGCAATATGGCGTGCGGTTTGAGGGCGCTGCAAACAGCGGGGATACTGTAACGCGGTTGTATGACGCACAGGGCCTTGTTGCCGGCGTCGGCACTGACACACAGACGGCTGTCAATGATTTTGATCATATCTACCCGTGGGGCGCCCGCCGCCGTTGTTGCGGCACTTTTGATGAGACAGGCAATTTCGTTGTCAATGCATATGAGGGCGAAGCCGGCTATGCAACAGACGGCACAGGCGGCGAAGTGTGGGTAGAACATTCGTTGTTTTACTATAAGCATATATATGACGGCGATGCAGAGGAGATTCTGATTTCAGCGTTTCCCATCGGCGGCTTTCTGCCGGCGCCGATCTTTGTGTTGCCGGATGGCACAGTCAGTCAAAAGGCATATACCGCTGCTTATCCAATGGCGACTGTAGACGGCAAGGCTACGTCCCGGTCGGGGGTGTTCTCTGATATCTGTTCGCTGAACAGCGCTATGACGACAGCTCGGACGCTTGGCAAAAATTATACCGCTACCACAACCGCCGAATGGTATACAGACTGCCTGTATATGTGGGTGGAGTTTGCCACCCGGGATCTGCAATCTGTGATGGCCGGCGCGTCATCGTTACCATATGACAACACAAACACGGCAACCGTTGCAGAAACAAATGTAAATCGAATGATCGTTGCAAACGCGGTTGCAGACGCATTTGTCGTCGGCCAGACCATTGGAATCGGCACATCTCTCGGCGGGACGCAAATCGCATCCAACCGGGTTGTGACTGCGATTGACGTATATGACGCGGATAATAAAGCAATATCTTTTGACGGAAGCCCGGTAAATATCGCAGTTGGGAATATTGTCTGGTCATCGGTATATATCAACGGCACCTGTGATCATGTTCTGTCGTCGTCGGGCTCTCCGGTGAGCAACACCAGCGGCAAATATAACTGCATCTATCGTGGAAAAGAAACGCCATATGGCAATGCGTTTGAATGGATTTCCGATATTCTCCTCAAAAGAGAGGGAGGGGGGACGATAGAAGACCCGTATATATATGATATATATTACCTGCCTGATCCTGCAAAGTATGCCAACGGAGTTATTACAGATGATTATATCAAACTGAATTACCAGCTTCCTGCGGATGACGGATATATAAAAAAGCTCGGTTTTGACAGCCGATATCCGCATTTGCGGCTTCCGGCGCAACTCGGCGGTAGTTCTAGTGCATATTATACAGATTATTATTATCCCCCTGCTAACGACATTTGCGCGGCACACGTCGGTGGGTTTGTCAGCTACGGGAAGAACGACGGACCGTGTTACTGGTATTGTCATTATCAGCCGACGCTGATCAGCAACAGCCGCCGTGCACGTTTATCCTACCGCCGGGGCAATCGTTCCGGTTCGTCGACGCTGGATGATTTGGGTATTATGGCAACGGCAGCAGAATTGAACTATTGCGATGGTCTGACAGGCAACATTCAAAATCAGATCGACGCGCTGGCTGACGGCGATCCGACAACGCCCATCGACGGCGGCACATTTTAATGTTGAAAGGAAGAGAAAACAATGGCAAGAACAATTCAGATTAAACGGGGATTACAGGCGAATGTGGAAAATTTAACGTTACAGGAGGGGGAATTAGCAGTTGCGCTGGACACCGGCAACGTCTATATTGGCACAACCGCCGGCACAAAGCATCTGAACCCAGCTGTTTCCGGTGATTTTGCGACCGAGAATGATGTGCAAACGCAGATTGAAACCCATGATGAAGATGCCGGTTCGCATGTAGATATCCGCAGCAGAGTGGAATCAGTCAACACCGCTATCGGAACGACAGTCAGTGCGCACAACAATTCAGAAACCGCCCACGCGGATATCCGGGGCGAGTTGGCGGGCAAGGAAAACGTGTCAAACCGTGTGGTACAGGCCAACGCTACCGGCGCTGACGTAACCGACGGGCAGTATTATTCGGCGGCAGCGACGGAAAAACGGCTCAGCGCGAAAATCGAAGCGCATAACAGCAGCAATGAAAATGTGCATCCGTATATCCAGCAAAGCATCCCGGCGCAGATTAACGCGCATAACACTTCTTCTGCTGCCCATGCGGATATTCGGGAAGAACTTGACGATTTGAAAGCAGCCGCGATCGACGGCGGCACATTTTAAGGAGGGTGAATTATGAGCAGAAAGATACAGGTCAAACGCGGCAATGCCGCCAATCTGCCGACATTATCCCCGGGGGAAATCGGGCTGGCGCTGGATACCGACACCCCCTATATCGGCGGAAATATAGAGAATATTCAGATTGCGACCAAAGCGTATGTGCAGGGGCAAATCGCAGCCCACAACAGCAGTAATGAAAATGTGCATCCGTATATTCTGCAAAGCGTTACCGGGCAGTTGAACGCACACAATGCCAGCACAGCAGCCCATGCGGATATCCGGCAGGAGCTTGAAAAGCTGGCGGCTGCTATCCGGGCGCTGGGGGGCGACGTATAAACCGGCAACGATGCATCCGTAGCCTGCATCGTCGAACACAACACAGGCTGCGGGTGCACCAAAAAACGGCAGATGCGTAACAGTGTTTGCCGTTTTTCAATACAATCATAATGAGGTGATATTATGGCAAAAGTTTATGTAGGCAGAAAGGGGCAATAGAGAAACGCCAATGAAAAAGACTGATAAAATAGAGCGAGTGTGTAAAAATTGCGGAAAAACGTTTTATACGTATCCTTGCTACATCAGGAAGGGCGGAGGAAAATTTTGCAGCAGGTCATGTTCTACAACCTATCGGAATTTAACGGATAATCCGGCAAAAAGGCCCGATGTTCGGATCAAAATTAGTCAGAATCATGCGGATATATCAGGAATTCAGAACCCAATGTATGGACGTGTAGGTAATTTGTCTCCATCTTATATTGATGGAAGATCAAAGTTTAAAGGCGAACAATATAGAAAGATCATGCTAGCTGAATCTGAACACCCTGCATGTAGTTTGTGCGGGGAAACGGATATAAAACGATTGCATGTGCACCATTTGGATAAAAACAGAAGAAATAATTCTAAGGATAATCTTATCTGGGTATGTGTAATGTGTCATAATAACATATTACATAAACGAGAGCGTGATAAATTAGGGAAATTTATCCCTATATATAAAATGGAGGTGGTTTAAATGTCAGCACGGATTTATGTCGGTGTTGGCCATTAGCACGGGGGGAGCGATCCTGGCGCGTGCGCCAACGGGTATAAAGAAAAAGATCTGACGCTATCCATCGGCAGGGCGTGTTATGACGAGCTGCTGCGCAACGGGGTAGAGGCGAAAATCAGCCGGACAGACGACCGGGATGTGACCATTGCCCAAAAGGTTGCGCAAAGCGACGCGTTCGGCGCGGATTACTGTCTGGATATCCACATCAATGCAGGCGGCGGCAACGGGTGTGAAATCTACTATCATCATCTGGGTGGTAACTCCAAAAAGCTGGCGGCACAGATCGAAAAAGCATTGAAAGCCATCGGGCAGAAATCCCGCGGGCTGAAGGTGAAAATGAACAGCAGCGGCACCGCCGACTATTTCGGGATGATCCGCGATACCGAAGCTTCAGCGGTGCTGGTGGAGTGCGGCTTTATCGACACCAAAGAGGATCTGACCCGGTTTGATACCCCGGCCGAACAGCAGAAGTTCGGCGTGGCCATCGCCCACGGAATTCTGGCGCAGCTGGGGATCACCCCGGCGCAGCAGGCGCCGCAGCAGCCCGCCGAACCGGCACAACCGGCGCAGGATCAAAAACCCACCGGCGGTGCAAAGCCGTTTAAAGATTTCCGTTATCGCAACGGCAGCACCAGAGAGCCGGTCTACCGGACGATTGCAGACGCGAAAGCCCGGAAAAACGCCCAATGGTATGTAGAGCCGTATGCAGACGTATCGGCCACGGCGTATATTGGGCGGGTCGACAGCTACGGGGTGGTATTGCGCCGGCAGGATTACACCTGGAAAACCGGATTTGTGGCATATGAAGGCGGTGTGCCGATTACCGACGCGGTGCAGTGTGTGCAGAATGCGTATAAAAACGGCAGTACCAAGGAATATGTATATGCCGACACCGTGAGCTGCCTTGCGGGGAAAAACAGCATCGGTTATCTATATCCGTGGGAGGAATGCGTCTGCCTGTATAAAATCGACGGCTGCTATGTGGTGGTATACAACGCAAACGGAACTAAAAAAATCGGGATGGTACGGTATAACGGGGGAATCGACGTGTAATGGACAACGCTTCAATTATTATGCTGCTGGGGGTTGTGGGGTCGCTGATCGCGATTGTCGCGCCGATTATCAAGCTGAACACATCGATTACCAGGCTGAATTGTTCGATTGATGAGCTGCGGCGGTCGATGTCAAACAGCGAGAAGCGGCTCAACAGCCACTCGGAACAGCTGGACGATCATGAACGACGGATTATTCAATTGGAAGACAAGCATTTAAACGATTAAAAGGAGTGAGAACGATGGAAACATTGGAACAGTTTATTGTAGTGATCCCGACGCTGGTTGCGCTGTGCGTGGGATGGCTGGTGAAAAACGTGATCCCCTCAGACGCGGTAAACCGGTTTATTCCGCTGATCGCGGCGGTGGTAGGCGTGGGGATGAATATCTGGCTCAATATGGGCTTTACCCCGCAGGTGTTGGTGGGCGGCCTGGTATCCGGCCTTGCCAGCACCGGCATGTATGAGCTGTTTAATCAGTTTGTAAAGAAAAACAGCAAAGCAGAAAAGTAAATTACATAGAAATAGGGCTGGAAATCCAGCCCTATTTTTTGTTTTATTTAATGACTTTTTATAAATTTAGTTCACACGAAAATTCACACGAATTTATAAAAATGGCTTAAACACTGGGAATATGCATTTTATATATAGGGTTCAAATCCCTCACTCTCCGCCAAAACAAAGAACCGCTTAATGAAGCGGTTCTTTTTATTTTTCCCTTTATTATGCTAATAATCAACGATTTTATTTGATTCGTTACGCTCACTTTTTTGATAATAAAATACAGTTTTGAGCGAATAAGTTCACACGAAAGTTCACACGAAATTGTGGATTTAAAACTTAGTTGTATTTCTTTACGTTGTTAATAACAGACTCGAAGAAACTATCAATTAAATCATCTGCTATTTTAGTATCTTGATCCAGCACAACTTGATATATTTTTTTCATAGTTGCTGGATTGCTCCATCCTCCGCGAGACATCATAACTTTATCGGATATATTTAGAGATACGCCAAGAGTAGCCATTGTACGCCGTAAATCGTGTAGGGATATATCAGGTATCCCTATTTCGTTCAACACCTTTTTCAGGTCTTTAAATAGGACAGATGGCGAATATTTGTATACACGTCCTGACCGGTCTTGCGTTTTGAGCATTTTATTTTTGATATACGAAGGCAGTCGTATTGTCCTTGTGCTGCTGACATTCTTCGTTGTCTGCTTATATACATACTTATTATGTTTGTCTGGGACTGCTGCGCTATGTATATAAATTGTATTTTTTTCAAGGTCAATATCATCCCACGATAATGCTAATATCTCGGATTGCCGCAATCCCATCCACAGCGCCAGTAAAAACGGGATTTCATTTCTGTGTCCATCAATGGACTGCAATAGTTTTTGTATTTGATCTTTCGATAAAGCGCGTTTTGGGCGAATAATTGGTTGCGGCAGCGAAACATGACTAGGAAGATATTCAGGCGCAAATTGAGCCATTACAGCTGTTATAAGCCCATATGCGTTTCTGACGGTTTTAGGTGATTTTGATTTGGATAACTGATTGATATATTTTTGTAATACGTTTTGTGATAATTTTTTCAAAGGGATTTGTTTAATCCCATCTATAGAATTATTTTTGATCGTATTATAGCCTCTTATTGTAGATGGGGATAATATAGAATCTTTAATCTTAATATATTCATCTATTGCCTGTTCAAGAGAAAGATCAGAACTGTCTTGCTCAAAGTTTTTATGATACACCTGCCATTGCTTAGCGGCAAGTTCTGCTTTGTCCGGATCGACATCCGTGAAAGATTTGGTGATCTTTTCACCATTTATAGTTGCCGTTGCCTGTACTCTCCAGTTTCCGCTGGGGAGTTTTTTTGCTTTTGCCATTAAAAGTCCCTCTTTGATTATTGATCTTTGTTGTTGATCTGCAATAAGCGTATATCGCTGATATCTTTTCCAATTTTATTTAATTTTGAATTTAGATTATCCGTGTTTCGCTTTATCGCCATCATGCACCATATAAACCAGATCAACACCGCTAATGATATGATAACGATTGTCGCAAATACAATCAACAGCCAGATTATACCGGCTCAAATTGTTTATTTCATCCTGAAATACACTATTTTATTATTCTTTCCAATGGTATTGCATTTTTACGAATATACAATTTCGATCAAGTCGTCGTAGTCTGCATATCCTTCATAAAAATTTTTTAGACAATGCTCACAGGGGCGTTTGCCGTACAAATAGCATTCTGCCGCCGTATCGATATAGCGCTTGTTTTGATAACTGATATGGTCTACATAATAACAGGATGATCTGTGAAATACATTGCTTGATATTGAGGTGCAATACCCTCTGTTACTGTCATTTATAACATAAATAGACTTGCTTACGTCGGTTTCGCGATATATTCTAAAGCAAAAACATCTTTGAATATAAAAACCTGAATAATCGTTTGAAATATCAAATTTGTACTTTTGATCTGCGTCAGAAATGTTTACTTCAACCGGTTCACCAAACTCAATTATTCCGTTGTAGGTTTCTAGTTGTTCAATCTGATAATTTGTCCATGGAAACAAATTATCCTTTGTCGCAGTTGCTTGAAACCATGCCACAGACATATAAACATCGTCATATCTGCCTGTTAAAAACAGCTTTCCCGATACTGTTTTTTCAGACCCGACGAAAGAGAAAACCAGAGTGATAATTGTAACGACGCAGACGGCTGCGATGCTTACAGTTACGGCGATCGCTTTCTTTGTCCAGAATATCGATCGTAATATATCCCCAAAAATATCAATAAAGTCTAATGCGATTTTTAAAACAAAGAGCACAAATACGATCCAGAACAGAACCAAACCCAGCCTGCCTAAATGGTGCGTGCCGTTAAAGACACATATACAAGCCCATATCCAAAGCGGAACACTGACAAACGGAATAATTGTCATGGCTAAAAATAGAATGATGCTCAGCAACCAATTAAATCCAATTGCGGCAATAGGCAGCGCTGAAATTGCAAGCGATATAATAAAGTAAATGATTACGCCAGCGGCTCCTAATATTTCCTTTAACCTTTGCATTTTATAACCTCTCTTTTCAACTTGGTCTATATATATAGACAAGATGTATAAAAAATATATACAAATGTTGTATATAAGGTAGAAAATTGCAAAAAAATCAAAAAAATGCAAATTTCCGCCACAGCGAACGACTTTTGTGGTAGAGTAATTATAGGTTTGGTAGACGAAAAGCATTAAGTAAATGTATCATACTAATATTTGAGGTGTATTAGTATGATTATAAAGTATCACTTAGCAAAGATCCGGAAAACCAAAAAACTATCGCTTAGCGAATTATCTGAAAGAAGCAATGTATCAAAATCGTGTATCAACGAAATCGAAAGAGGGAAAAAGAAACCGCTGTTTGAAACAGTGTGTAGATTGGCAGCCGCGCTGGAAGTGCCATTGAGCGATATGTATACGTGCGAGGATGATGTCGCACCTAAACAAATATATAAAGAGAGGGACGTACACAATGAGCAAAAACCCACAAACACCTGACAACCGTTACATATCCGAAATTGAAATTAAAATAGATAGCATGAAAGACGATGTAATGTTTTTTAGTCATTATGTCGACTATCTAGAAAACGAAGATATTCCAGAGCCATTTTCTGCTTTTCCAGAGGAAGTTTCTTAACACGATCTAATATATCCTGTATTTCAGGAGTAAGCTCCTCGGCTTTATAGTCGGGGGGCTTTTTGTCGTCTGTTTCGTCTCTGAGATAGGCCGGTGACGTGTGTAATATGTCGGCTATAACTTGTAGACGCGCATCTGAAATTTTAGTCTTTCCACGCTCCACATCAGAAAAATATGTTCTGGCTAACCCTAATTGTTTGCATATAAATGTAATTTTCAGTCCCTGTTCTTTTGCAAGGTTTTTAATTTTGTCTATATTAACCAACTAAATCACCACCTTATTGTGCATCTAAACAATTTCCAACAAAAACGCAGATTATATATTGACATCCAACGTTTTGTTAGATATAATGTAACCACAGAAAACCAAACAGGGCGCAAAAATCCCTATAAAGCACTAACAACATTATGATACACTGTCCTGTTGGATTTGTCAAGTATTGGAGATAGGAGGCGAAACAATGAAAAATATTGACTTGGAAAAGTTAGGCGAGCGTATCCGTCATTACAGACACGCATCCGGTATGTTGCAACGTGAGCTGGCAGATGCTGTCGGTGTAGCTGAAAAGCGAATTTGCTTTATTGAAAACGGGATGAAAGCACCGTCTTTACAGCTTACCATGCGTATTGCAAGCGTGTTGGGCGTTACACTGAATGACTTGGTGAATTGTGGTGATTAGAATGCCAAAATTAAAAGTAAATCGTATTGATGCTGTCGGACTCGAAATCAACGCACAAATCGCAGCCGGACTGCAACGGCAGCAGTGGAACCGCGAACATCTGGCGCTGCTGTGCGGAATTACATATCCGACATTTAAGCGTCGGATGCAGAACCCACGTACATGGAGGTTAGAAGAAATACTGACGGTTGCGGACAAGCTGCATATCCCGTTTGTTGACCTGTTTGGTAAAAAGGAGGGACAAGCATGATAGATGGCATTATCACAATCGTTATCTGGATTGTAGTGATTGCGCTATGCGGCGCGTTGGCACTGTTGTTGTATACAATAGCGTCAATGGCAATTAACCGGTATTACAGGCGTAAGCGACAGATGGACAAGCTGCAGGCCGAAAATGCATTCTTACGGCGTACGCTTGAATCAGAGCGCGCGGTCAACCGGAAGATTCGGGAGGATTATTATGCTTCCGAAAAATAAAAAAAGCGCCGCCGGACGCTTGGGGGCGAAATCGGCAAAACCGTAAAAGTAGAGGTTGATCCTAATACATCTATAATGCATGATTGCGGTATACATGTATCTCACCTTGATCAGGCGCTGCATTATGGCTCTAGTTGGGATGATCTGGCGATATTAGAGGTTACGACCCGTATTGACGATATCGTCTGCCCTGAAAATACAGACGGTAAGGTGCGGACAAGCCGTGTAAAAGTTATACGAGAGGTGCCGCTGGGCGAATGCGGTGTATACGGAAAAATTTTAGCAAACAGGAGGAAACAGCAATGAAAAAGAGTGAAGCGATAAAGGCTGCAATTAAATCCGTTATCGATGAGGACGGATGGGGCGACGGATGGAGCTCAGAAACCAAATTTGCAATTTGCAAACATTTATATCCAATGTATGATTTAGCGGTATATGAAGAACAGAACCAGATTAAAAGCGGTGACCAAGATGCATTGCATTAGAGGCGGCGGTATGTGCGACGGCTGCGGGCTGTGCGGTACATATGGATTTGACGCGGCAGTGTGCGACTGGTGCGGATGTGAGATACACGGAGAACCCATATATGACGGCGACGCAATGTATTGTACATCATGCGCACAGATGTTGGAGGATAACGAATTATGCGAGACGGCGTAAAGTTTTATACAAGCGGGCAGGCGACTGTAACGGTGTTTTTCCCGGAACATGATCTGCGGTGCTGCAATTGTGAATATTGTTATGCAGAAGAAGCAATGAAGCGATATAGATGCCGGTTAACACGAAATATCGTATTTGCGCCGTTCGACGACATCCCACTCAGTTGCCCGATAAAATTTAAGAAAGAAGATGAACAGCATGGATAACATGGAATTATATAACCGGTTTCGGTCTGTGCCGGAAAGTGCGCAAAAAACAATACAGGCCGGACGGCTGAAAGGATATACCGACATTAACCCGATGTGGCGTATCCGGTGTTTAACCGAAGCGTTCGGGCCGTGCGGAATTGGCTGGAAAACAGAGATCGTGAAAGAGTGGATCGATATTGGTAGCAACGACGAGAAGATTGCCAGCGTGGAGATCAAGCTATATATCAAAGATGCAGATACATGGAGCGAACCGATTTACGGAATCGGCGGCGCATCGTTTGTTGCCAAAGAACGAAACGGGATGTATACCGATGACGAATGCTATAAAAAGGCATATACGGACGCAATCTCTGTTTGCTGCAAACTGCTTGGCATCGGCGCAGATGTGTATTGGCAGAAAGACGCGACAAAGTATCAGTCACGTGGAGTACCGGAAGCAACTGAAAGCGGGGGACATGCCGCACCGGTGATCTGCGAGCTGTGCGGCGGGGCGGTAACGCCGATCCGCGCGAACGGACAGGTATTGACGGCAGAACAGACAAAGCAGCGGCTTGGCGGGATGTGTCTATCATGCTACAAGAAGACGGTGCAAAATGAAAGTTAAGGTTTTGGACGCGGATTGGGCGATGGACGAGCGCGGCACATGGCTGCGACTGCTGTGTGACGACCCTGTATCTGCAAAGCGATTTTGCGGAGAGAAAAAAGACAGGCCGTATATCGCAGACATCCAAGAATATCGAAAACCACGCAGCCTGAACGCCAACGCATATATGTGGGAGCTGCTAGGGAAGCTGTCGGAAGCAATGCATATTCCGACGAATGATCTGTACCGTCAATACGTCCGTGAAATGGGCGTGTATCGCACGTTTGAGATACAGGAGGTCGCTATAGATACATTAGAGCATGTATGGTCTGCGCATGGGTTAGGTTGGTTTCTGGACGTGATCGACGATGGCGCGAATGACGGATTTAAGCTTGTAAAGGTCTATTACGGTTCCAGCAGCTATAATACCAAGCAAATGGCGGCGCTGATTGATGCAGTGGTGCAGGATTGCAAGGCGCTTGGGATTGAAACCAAAACGCCGGACGAAATTGACCGGCTGGTGAGCCTGTGGGAGGGGCAAGCATGAAAAGCGCACGGTCAAAAGCCTGCGATATACCGAAAAGCGTCAAAGCAGAAGTATGGGAACGGGACGGCGGCTGCTGTGTGATCTGTGGTCGGCACGACACAGCAGCGCCCAACGCCCATTATATACGCAGGTCGCGCGGCGGGCTTGGAATCGCTGAAAATATTGTAACCCTGTGCGCGGAGTGCCACAGGCGGCAGGACAACGGGACAGGAGAGCAGCAGCGGTTATACAATGCGGCGATCCGGTCGTATTTACAGGGGATATATCCGGGCTGGGATGAAAGCAAATTGGTCTACAGTAAATGGGGTGGTTGAGATTGACGGCTATGTAAAGATATATCGCGCGATGCTGGATCATCCGGTGGTGACCAAAGACGCGGAAACGTGGGCAATCTGGTCATACATATTGCTGTCGGCGACCCACAAACCGAAAGACGTGTTGTTTGGCGGCAAACGTATTACCTTGCAACCGGGGCAATTATTAACCGGCCGGAATAAAATAGCTGAAAAATTTAACATTTCGAGTAGCAAGGTGCAACGCGTTTTAAAAACCCTCGAAATCGAACAGCAAATTGAACAACAAACAGGCGCAAAAAACCGCGTCATTACGGTCAAAAATTGGGGTAGGTATCAATGTAGTGAACAAGTAACTGAACAACAAGTGAACAACAAGTGGACAACAAGTGAACAACAACTGAACACATACAAGAATAAAAAGAAATATAAGAATATATCCCCCCCTGTAGATCCCCCCCTTAAACG
>ERZ1090881.203-NODE-203-length-28841-cov-14.715139_pt1 | contig 28841 bp, 28 predicted proteins | sample MGYA00478470_ERZ1090881 | MGnify/ENA primary metagenome ERZ1090881 (study PRJEB33644, sample SAMEA5815736) | chicken gut metagenome | biome: Chicken; feature: Gastrointestinal Tract; material: Caecum | place: Ireland | collected 2019-01-01 | study: A study of the...
AATTATAATATCACCAACATTGGTAATGAAAAATTGTTATTTATTGTAGATTTTTATAAATATGATTTATACAGTTTTGTAATGCAAGGCAGACATGAAGAAGATTTCGGTTTATTTGCCTGAAAATTATTTTCCGGCAAGGGTATTATACGGGCATTTATTGGAAAAATATGAAGAAATTGATTTTCCGGGCGGCATTGAAACGGCGCGTGAATGCATTGAAGCTATAGAGAAAACACTGCTGACGCTGCTTTTATGGATTCGGGGCTTGAAAATCCGCCTTTCGGTACTATAGCGGAGCCTGAGCCTTTTGAGTTTGATAAACTTTATTTGCAAAGACAGGCGGTTCTTGAAACCTTAACGCTTTATGGAGAAAATATGAAAAAGAAAATAACCTTAAAAATACTGTTTTATGTGACTATGTTTTCGGTATTTGTTTTGTTTTTAACCCTTAATAATGCACAGATACCGTTTATGGGCATAAAGGATATTATAATAATTCTTGTTGCGGCGGGAATTTTGCGCTCAAATTTTGAAAACAAAATGCTGCTAAAAAACACAGAACAGGAAAAAATTATAGAAACACATAATGAAGCTTTTGCGGCAACACTTACGCATGACCTTAAGACTCCCGTGATAGCGCAGATTCGCTCTCTTGAACTATTGCTCGGCGGTGCGTTCGGAGAGCTTAATAAAGAACAGAAAGAAATGCTTTCGGGAACTCTTGAGTCATGTAAATATATGCACACAATGATAAGCGACATATTATCCGCCTATAAATACGAAAACGGGGATGTAAGGCTCATAAACAGGGATTTTGATTTTTATGCGCTTGTTAAAGAATGCTGTGTGGAACTTACAAGCGCCGCCCAGTCTAAAGGGCAGACAATTACTCTTAAATCTTCAAGCAGGGCGCCTTTTATTTACGGCGATAGGGCACAACTTAAACGAGCGGTTATGAATCTTATTTCAAATTCCATATCCCATGGCTATGAAAACAGTGAAATAACGGCCGTTATAGAAGAAACAAAAGAAGGCACGGCATTTGTCTCAATAAATGAGTGTCCCGATATACCGGGCGAAATTCTCGATAAAGTATTTGAAAAATATGCAACCGGTGCCGCAAAGTTTAATAAAGTAGGCACAGGCCCCGGGCTTTATCTGTCACAGAGAATAATAAGCGCCCATCTTGGTTCAATGACGGCAAAATCAGAAAACAACCATACGACATTCGGTTTTATTGTTCCGCACAAAAAAAGGACGGATGTATTTTCGCATGTATAATTTTTTGCTATACTTTGGCTTGGAAATAAAGGAGAAAATATTTATGCTAAATGCACAGGATTCGCTTGTTTTAATAATAGATATTCAGGATAAACTGACAAAAATGCTTAAAGAGGATATCTGCAGCCAGATAATTGAAAAGTCGCAAAAAATTGTTCAAGCTGCAAAGATTCTCGGAATAGATACCATTTTAACGGAACAATACCCTAAAGGGCTCGGGCAGACCATTGAAGGCATAAGAGAAATCCTCGGGGAAAATTATAAACCTGTTGAAAAGACTTCTTTCAGCGTTACAAACGAAGAAGGTTTTTCTCAAATGCTCAAGGGATACGGCAAAAAACAAATAGTAATTTGCGGTATAGAATCTCACATCTGCGTGCTACAAAGCGCTGTTTCTCTTTTAAGGGAAGGATATGAGGTATATGTTGTAAGAGATATATGCGCTTCAAGGAAAAAATTTGAATTTGAATGTGCCATGGACTATCTCAAAAATGAAGGAGTCAAGGTTGCTTCTCTTGAAATAGTTCTTTTTGAATGGTTAAAAGGTGCAAAAAACCCTGATTTTAAAGAAGTGCAGGCGCTCATAAAATAAGTTTTACTTAATTTTCCTTTACAAAAACAGCCGTTTAAAGAAATTTTCTAACATATTCTGATAAAATGATTTTGAGAATTTTATTGGGAGAATGTTATGAAAAAGTTTTTTGCACTGCTTATGTTATCTTGCGCGCTGTCATTATCCGCTCCGTGTTTTGCGGGAACCCATGGTGTTGACGGACATGTAAGCGCAAGATCCGTAGGAGCCGGCCTTTTGTCGCTTATCATCTGGCCCGGGCTCGGTCAAATAGTCAATGACCAGCATGAAGACAAAGTCGTGACACACGCGCTTTTAGGTCTTACGGGTATTTTCAGATTCTGGTCGTTTTATGACGGCTTAATTGACCGTGACGGCGGTGTATGGCATAACAGAATTTAATTTATTTTTCGGGAGTTTTGTTTAATCAAGCTGTTTATTAAACAGCCACAGGGCTCCCGAAAGTGTGCATATCGCAATAAGCGCAAGCGGGATAAGGTTTAATGTGACGTCATAAATCCCCATGCCTTTAAAAATTATCCCCTTTCCTATTACCATATAAAATCTTAAAGGGTCTATAAAGGTAAGGTATTGGAAGAATACGGGCATATCTTCTATTGGTGAAATAAACCCGGATAGTAAAGATGCGGGTGTTTGAAATGTAAACGCACCTAAAATTGCCTGCTGCTGTGTTTTAGATAATGCTGATATAAAAAGCCCCACGCCTGTTATGGATAGAAGTGCTATTTGCGTACTTATAAAATATAAAATCAGTGAGCCGCGAAAAGGCATTTTAAAATATAAAACTGCAATAATAAGCATAAAACCAGAAAGCCCCGTTGCAACAATCATCGGGGCGATTGTTTTGCCTGCAAGTATTTCAAAAGGCGTGCAGGGGGATACTATCAGCTGTTCGTAAGTGCCAAGCTCTCTTTCCCGTGCGATGGAAAGTGAAGTCAAAAGAAGGGTTATAACCATTGCAAGAAGTACAAGAAGCGAGCAGAGGGTATAATAAAGGTATTCAAGGTTAGGGTTATATTTGCTTCTTGTTTCAATATTAATTCCCCTGTTTTGTTTTTTGTATTCGTCTGCATAAGTGCCGGTAATCTCCTGTGCGTATCCGCCCGCTATAGCCGCGGTATTTGTCTGCCTTCCGTCGGTTATTATCTGGATGTCGGCACTTTTACCCTGTTTTAGCTTTGATGTGAAGTCGGAGTTTATCTCAAGTGCCATTTGCACCTTCTGGGTTTCTATATTTTTCTTCAGCTCCCTTTCGTTTTGTACATAAACTATTTTTCTGAACCAGCGCGAGTTTTCAAACCTTGAAATAAGTTCTCTGCTCTCTGTAGTTTTGCTTCTGTCCAGTACTGCCATGTCGATGTTTTTTATCTCCATTGTCATGGCATGGGCGAATATAAAAAGCTGCATAAGCGGGGGCAGTATAATAAGCATGCGGCTCTTGGGGTCGCGCCATATTATGAGAAATTCTTTTTTAATGAGAGATAAAATCCTTTTTAACATTAAAAAATCCTTGTTTTTAAGTTTTTATAAACAATAAGCGCCATTGAAACCCCTAAAATAAAAAGAAAAACCGAATTTGTCAGCACTATTTCCCAAACCGTGCCTGCAAGAAACTCACTCTGGATAAACGAAACAAAATACCTTGTAGGTACTATGATTGTAAGATTTTGCAAAATCTGCGGCATGGAATTTATAGGAAAAGTAAGCCCCGAGAGTAAAAGCGCAGGCAGGAACCCTATTGATAAAGCGCTCTGGCTTGCAAGAAACTGGTCTTTAAAGTTTGAAGAAATTAAAAGCCCTATACCGAGTGCCGAAAAAAGAAAAAGCGAGCAGACAAAAAACAGCACAAAATAATTTCCGCGAAACGGTATTTTAAAAACCGCCGTACAGATAAAGACATTAAACGCCATAGAGAGCATACCGAGAATAAAATAAGGTATGTATTTGCTTATTATGATTTCGAGTTTATTCACCCTTGTGGATAAGAGTGCTTCCATAGTACCCCTTTCCCATTCCCGTGCTATTACAAGAGTTGTTAAAAGCATCCCTATAAGGGTCATTGTGATTGCAAGAGAGCCGGGCAAAACAAAGTGATGGCTGTTAATATCCTGATTGTACCAGTATCGGATTTGTGCATTTATCGGTTCTTTTTGCATGTCGTATTTGTAAGCGCTCTCATTAAGCCATTGTCTTATAATACTTTGCGGATAACTTTTGACATAATTTGAAAGGTTTACTTCCGAACCGTCCGTTACAATCTGCACATCCGCTTTTTTCCCTCTTTGAATGTTTGATATGAAGTCATTTGGTATAACGACAAAACCGTTTAATTTGCCTTTTATCAAGTCTTTGCGCATATTTTCTCTGTCCGTGTAAAATCGAGGCCGCACATATTTGCTTGTGTCAAAAGAGCGCATAAGGGTTGCAAGTTCCGGGTTTGTATCCTCAAATTTTATTCCGAGTTTTATTCTTGAGGTATCAAGATTTATGCCGTACATATAAATCAAAAGAAGCATAAGCGGCATGACAAAGGCTATCATTATGCTTGAGGGATCTCTTATTATCTGTAAAAATTCCTTTTTAATAAGCGCACATAACTTATCCATTGTTTTGCGACCTTTCAATAAGTGTTGAAAAAGCCTCTTCCATATCTCTTGCTCCGGCTTTTTCTTTGAGTTCAAAAGGTGTTCCCGTGGCTATTGTTTCGCCCTTAAAAAAGAGGCTTATTCTGTCGCAGTACTCGGCTTCATCCATAAAGTGAGTTGTCACCATAACTGTGACGCCCTTTTGTGCAAGACCTTTAATATGCGACCAGAACTCCATTCTTGCAATAGGGTCAACGCCTGAAGTCGGCTCATCCAGAAATAATACGGGCGGTTTATGCAAAATGGCGCAGGCAAGTGCGAGTCTTTGTTTAAAACCTGCAGAGAGTTCTTTTGTATCACGTTTAAGATATGGCTCAAGTTCAAAAATTTCTATGGTTTTTTCTATCTGTTCTTTCTTTTTTGCTCCCGAAATACCGTATACGCTTGCAAAAAAGTCCAGATTTTGTATAATATCAAGCGAACCGTAAAGAGAGAATTTTTGCGCCATATAACCTATATAGGAGCGTGCCTTTGTCGGATTTTCACCTATATCCGTATTCATTATTCTGGCTTTTCCCGAGGTTGGTTTTATAAGACCGCACATCATTTTAAACGATGTGGACTTTCCTGCGCCGTTAGGACCCAATAATCCGAAGATTTCACCTTTTTTTATGCAAAAAGTATTGTTTCTGACGGCATAAAAATCTCCGTATCTTTTTTCAAGATTTATTGCTTCTACGGGAAATTTTATATCATTATCTTCAAGGTCAAAATCCTCTGCGACAGGACTTTTGTGTTCCTTGTATCCGCCCATAAGTTCAATCACACGTTTTTGAAATTCCTGTTTGTCAGGGCTTAATTCCTGCGGTTTTCCTTTGAAAATAATTTTTCCTCTGTCCATAACAACGCACATATCAAAACTCTGCGCTTCATCCATATAAGCAGTCGACCATACGGTTGTCATATCGTTGAAAGACAGTTCTCTTACCATTTTCATAAGTTCTTTTCTTGAAATCGGGTCAACTCCGACTGACGGTTCATCAAGCACAAGAAGCTCGGGTGACCCTAAAAGTGCACAGGCGAGTCCGAGTTTTTGTTTCATCCCGCCCGAGAGTCTTCCGGCGAGTCTTTTTTGAAAAGGTTCAAGATTTGTAAAGTTAAGAAGTTTTTTAAAAATTTCTTCCTTATTTTCTTCGGGTATTTCTTTGAGGTGTGCATAAAGTTCAAGATTTTCCCTTACGCTTAAATCCTCATAAAGCCCGAATTTCTGGGGCATATAGCCGAGTTTTTTATTTATCTCGTCCCTTTTTAAAACGGGATTTAAATTCAGTGTTAATATTTTTCCGCAATCAGGCAGAATAAGCCCCGTGATACTTCTTAAGAGCGTTGTTTTTCCTGCGCTGTCGGCGCCTACTATGCCTGTGATTCTGCCTTTTTCGATATCAAGACTCAGATTGTCAAGCGCTTTAATATTTTTATCAAAAGTTACACTCAGGTTTTCAATCTGTACTGCCTCTGCCATTTTCATCTTTCTGTTTTAAATCTATGATTATTGTTGTCGGCATTCCCTGACGCAGGTATTTATCTGTTTTGTCAATGTATACGCGTATTCTGTAAACAAGATCCGTTCTTAACTCTTCTGTTTGTACGGTTTTGGGGGTAAATTCGGCAACAGGGGATATATAGCCTATTCTCCCTTCGTACTTTCTTTTTTCTCCCGTGTGCGGGTCTGTTGTATCGGTCAGGACGGTAGCTTTCATATTGTATTTTATGTTTCCGAGGTTTTCCTCTCCGACATAAGCCCTTATCCATACCGGATGGTTCAGTGAGATTGTATACACGGGATTTGCAAGACCTACAACCATACCTTCTTCAACCACCCTTGTCGTTACTATGCCGTCATTTGGCGCATAGATTTTTGTATTATCCCAGTCGTCTTTATAAATTTTGCTCTGTTTAATTTCCGACTCAAGCATTGCCCTGCTTTCATTTTTATCTTTTAAAATTTCATCGCAGCGCTCTTTTGAAGTCGTGCCGTCCGCACACAGTGCGCGGTGTCTTTTGTATATAGAATAATAGTTGGCGCTCTGGGCTTTGTAGCGTCTTATATCCGCAAGTGATTTTTCATATTTTGCCTTATATGTAACATCATCCATCAGTGCCAGAAGTTCGCCTTTTTTTACCTCATCCCCTTCTTCTTTAAAAAGTTTCATCACCCTGCCTTCCACTCTGAAACTTAAATCAGCCTGTCTTATTTCTATATTGCCGAAAAGTGTCAGTTTAGAGGGGTCTTTTTTGTTAAGTTTAAAATAGACAAGTATAACGGCGAGTATTGTAAAGCCAATAGCTGCGGCTATTATGAGGTTTTTATATTTTTTCATAAATTACCCCCGGCAGCTTTGTATAAAGATACAACATCGACAAATTTCTGTGCTTTTTTCTCGAGTAAATTTTGATTTGAGTCTATAAAATCTATGTCTTCCTCAAGGAGTGAAATAAAATCGACCGTACCCTGCGTGAACCTTTTTTCCTCAAGTTCAAAGTTATTCTTATGTATAGCATATATGTTTTTTGCTTCATTATAGATTTTAATATCGTGGCGCGTTTGGTATAAGGCGTCGTTTACTTCTTTTATGGCATTCAGGTCTGTTTGTAAAAAATTTTCAAAAAGTTCATCATAGCGGGCTTTTTTAAGTCTTAAGTTTGCAATTTTTTTCCCGCCCGTAAATATGTCTTGCGCTGCTCCCGCTATAAGGGCTGCAAAAGTTGAGCGCCAGGAAAAGAAGTTGCCGGGACCAAGGGTATTAAAAACATAAAAGCCGGTAATATTAAATGTCGGAAAAAAATCTTTCTTTGCAACGGTTATGTCGATTTTTGCACTTTGCAGTTTATAAAGAGCCGATTGCACATCGGGGCGGGTGAAGATTTTGTCGGATGATATTTCAAGCGGAATTGAAAGGTTTTTTGCAAAGTTGTCAATATCGCCTCTTTTAAGTTTGGATGAATTTTGTGCACTCTGCGCAATAAGAAGTGCAAGGTTGTCAAGAAGCAAAGACCTTTGCTTTAAAAGTTCTTCAAGCTCTTCATAAGCGGTATTGTAATCTTTTATGCCGTCATTTAACTCTGTTTTAGAGATTGTTCCGAAGTAAAATTTATTTTCGGTTCTTTTTAAAATTTCTTCTCTGTTTTTAACCAGTTTTTCCTGCAGGCTTATTGTTTTGTCAAATTTTAAAATGTTTATATATGTTGTCGCAACATCGCCTGCAAGCATTATGTATGCGCTTTTTTCATCATATTTTTGCGCTTTGTGGAGTTTGCGTTTGGATTTTGTTTTATCCCTGTTTTTAAGAAGCAGGTCTGCCTCATAGTTGAATTGAAAAGGAAGAACAAAACCGTTTTTCTTAAAGGCAAAATTATCCAGCATCGGGATTTTAAGCCCCAGATAATTTGCCGCAACATTGAGCGAGGGCAGCTCATTGGCAAAGCTTGATTTCATCTCCTGCCTGAACTGCTCGCTCTTATATAGCGTGCTTTTTGCTTCATGATTGTTTTTTACCGCGCACAGGATATAATTTTTTAAATATTCATCTTCAAATTGCTCCCAGAAGGCAATATTTACATATTCAATCCTTTTGTTTATATCATTTTGCGGCAGTGTTTTTGAAAATGCACAGTTACCTGCCGCAAAAGTGATAAATATGCCCGTTAAGAAACAAACCGTAATTCTCATTTCGGTTCAAATTATAATTTGACTTTTAATCGGGGTAAATTAGTAAAAAGGGTTATAGCCTGCTATCTATCAGCTTGATTGTTTCTTCCGCTACAAGCAAAGCGCAGTTCTGGTTTTGACCCGTTATTAAATTTCCGTCAATCTCGACATGTTCGCTCCATGGCTTGCCTGCTATGTAGTTTGCACCGAGTTCTATGAGTTTATCTTCAAGCAGAAACGGCATAAACTCTGTCATTTTAACTATTTCTTCCTCTCTGTCGGTAAAAGATGTAAGAGTCTTGCCTTTTACAACAGGTTCGCCCGAGGATGTTTTTGCGCTTATAAGTCCCGCGACCCCGTGGCAGAGTGAAGAGATGATTTTATCGTTTTCATAAAAGTATTGAACCGTTCGGGCAAGTATTTTGTCATATGCAAGGTCAAACATCGGCCCGTGCCCTCCGGGCAGAAAAAGCACGTCAAAGTCTTTGATGTCTATATCTTCAAGCTTTTTTGTATCTTTTAAATTTTTGGCGACTTCATCCCATTCCATAGGGTTTGAACAGCTCAGACTCTTTTCGTCAATAGGGCTGTTCCCGCCTTTGGGGCTGGCTGTGGTTATATCATAGCCTGTTGCATCAAAAGTCAGATATGGCACGGCAAATTCTTCTAAATATACGCCGGTTAAAATATCGTCATTAATTTTTGAAAAATTTGTCGTTACAAAAAGTATTTTTGTCATGGTAAAATCTCCTTAAAAATTGTTTTAAAGAAATTTTCCCCAATTTTTAAAAATCTTTTATCCGCTTGTCGGGTATATCAGCTTTTTACTGTTTCACCTTTTTTAGTTTTATCTATTATTTCAAGAATTTCCTTTTCAAGGTTATTTAGTTTTACTAAATCCTCTCTGCCAAGAGTACTCTTCCAGGCTTCAAGTTCTTTTTTAAATTCGTCGGAACTTATAATGCACTCGCCCGTACCCACTTTGTCTTTGTATTTTTTGCCGAATTCATCAACAAAGCCGCCGTAAGCTTCGACAATTTTATCCGACGCTAATTCTGCGTTTTTAAGCATTGTTTCAATATCGGAGTCTATTCTTTGCTTTAAATTTTCAGATATGTCACTTGTGCCGAGAGGCCCCCTGCTAATTGAAATTCTGCCTGTATTTGGACCCATGCCCATTTTTTCGACGGCAAGTTTTGCCATATTTGTTGCCATTGACATATCCTGTGTAATGCCCCAACTGCCGTCCATATTGTAGAATTTCTTTTCACTTGCATGTCCGCCAAAGTCGCATACAAGTTCGGAGAATACTTTTTCAAAGCTCATCTCGTCATTTTCCGAGTCTTTAGGGAACATTGCACCGCCGAAACTGCCTCTTGGGTCAAGTGTTATGAAATTTACCTGATCGGGCAGGTGCCAGGGTTTTTCTTCTTTTTTGGCTATTTCATACATAACTTCAAGTGTTATGGCATGTCCGCATTCATGTTTTGCAACAAGCTCATCATCATGTTTTGCGCGCGCCCTTGATGAAACTCTGCCCGTTGTTGTCTGCAGAAATGCTTCCGTAAAGTCGGATTTGTCTATGGCATCTTTTCCTCTTTCGCGCGAGATGTCATCGGCTTTTTCAAGCAGGTAAATTAAATCTACGACACTAAAGTAGCTTGTAGTTTCTGAGATATTTTTTATTATTTCCGCTTTTTCATTTTCATTTTGTGCCGCTATTTTAAGACCTTTTTTGTCTATGTAATAATTCAGGATATCGCTCCTGTCTTTTACATCCTGAGGGGAGTAGATGACGATTTTATCCAGAAATTTGTACGGTTTCATGATATTTTCGTCAAGATAATCGGGATAGTTAGTGGAGCCTACAATGATAAGGTTTATGTTTTCATTTTTCCTTACGTTTTCCATTTCCGATAAAAGCTGTGAGAACGCTTTTTGTTCATAAATGGAAGAAATGCCGTACAGCGGGTTTGAGCCGAAGTTGTCAAAGTTTTCAATATATATCATTGCGGTTTTGTTTTTATTTGCTTCCGCCTGCGTTTTTGCCGTATTTATAAGTTTTTTGATTTTAAGTTCGGAAAGATTGGCGTTTTGCGCAAGTGCGTCAATGTCTTTAAGTGCAAAGTCGCGCGCGTTAATGGTAATCATGGGAATGCCTGCTTCCCCTGCGATTGCTTCCGCTGTATGCCTTCTGCCGCCGCCATAGGAGGAGCCGTTATCAAGAAATGTTGTATAACCTCTTGTGTAGCCTTTTCTGCCCATAAGAATCTGATTTACAATACTCTGCGCCTCGGCTTTTGTCATAGGGTTGCCTACGATATCGTCAAGTTTTTTGCCCGTGTCAAAAATAACCCTGAACTCATCCTGCGATTCTTCGCTCTTTTTGATATCGGATGTTTGTTTTTCGTAAGACTCCAGATCTTCAAGCGTTATTTCTTCTTTATCCAGATAATGGGAAGAAACTTTTTTCATATATTTAAGCGCTTTTTCGGGGTAATAGCCTTCCTGATTGTTTGTAATGTCAATAGCGCGCTCTATGGCACCCTGTGTAAAGTCTTTTTTGATTTGCGACTTAATATATTCTCTTCCCGTATCGGCACCGAGTATTTTTTTTGTGTCAGAGGCATTAACCATAGGGATGGAAAGGGTGTTGTAATGCTCAAGATAAGGTTTCATAGTAGAATGGGGCTGGGTATTGCCGTAATACACATCCCTGTTTGAAATGAGCACCATTCTTATGTTTGTCGGCGCACCTTTTTTGCCCTTGTTTTCAATAAGTTTCAGCTCATTTTCATCAAGCATAATTGATTCGCGCTCTTCTGCAAGAGTGTTCGCCTTCAGGGTATCGGCAAAATTGATAATAAAAATATATGTATTGTCAGGGTCTTTTTTGGCTTCTTCCTGTGCAAATTTTACAGTTTCAAAGATGGCTTTATCGTTAAATATTACAATTTTTGTATTTTCCGGCGTGAGTGTATTGTATTTTTGCCCCGGTTTTTTAATAAGGTTTGTAAAACTTGAAATAAGGTGATTAATTGAATCTTTGTTGTCGCCTTCATATGTTATATAAGTGTCGTTGCCGAAATCAAGATTTTTCCAGAGCTGGTCAGCTTTTTCGTCATAAAATTTCAAATGTCTTTTTTGTTTTTCAGGCTCGTCATCTATCATAATTGCTTTTTGCATTTCATATTTAAAGCTTTTCAGTTTGTTTTGCATTCTTGTATCATCAGCGCTGAATGCCGCTATAAGATAGTTTGAGTCAAGAAAAGCTTTGGTGTTGTTAATTTGCGTAGTTGCATTGTATGCAGAGTTCAATGTTGCAACGAGTTTATCGTTCATTTTCGGGCCGAGGAGCGAAGGTTTGCGCGCGCTTGAGTTTCTGATGTCATGTGCTGTTTGCTGTATTTGTTTTTTAATTATAGGCTGAACTTTTTTTCTGATTTCTTCGTTTTTAAAAATATCAAAATTGCCTATCAGTCCTTCAAAAGTTTTTGCGCTTGTATATTGTATTTCTTCCTCGTATTTTTTTGTGCCGGCATTTAAACTTTCCATGAATTTATACAAATCCACAAGAGTTGTGTAGAGTACATGGTCATAGGTTATCTCGGGGCTGTGAAATTTTTTTGCCGTTGCGTTGATTTCTTTCCACAGCCTGTATGCTTCGGGAGTAAAGTTCGCTTTTGCCTGTGCCAGTTTTCTCCTGTTGTTTGCTTCATAACTTCCGCCGAAATTGATGTCATAATATGCGCCGGCTGTGCCGTTTAACTGTGTCAGCGGGAGGGGGTCGGCTATATGAACGGAATTATCCGCTTTGTTTGTCCTAAAATGTCTTAAAGAGCTGTTATTCGCGCTCTCAACCCTTGCTATTTTCATATTTTATCCCCGTTAAGTAATTTATTACCCCTACAAATCATGCAAATTGTATTTTTTGTTATTTTGCAGAGCTTTCTTTTGTTATGTTTTACAAAAGTTAATATACCCGAGAGTCGGGTGATGAAATTTCCGGACACTTATTTTATACATTCAAAAAAAGAAAGGATATTAAGATGTTTAAGAAAATATTACTTGCTGCCGGTGCCCTGGGTGCTGTGGCTTTTGGTGTAAAGGCTGTTAAAAATATGCATAAAATGCCCCTTATAGGTGACAGAGCTCCTTTTTTCAGTGCTAATACGACAAACGGTGTTGTTAATTTTCCTTGTGATTATAAGGGCAAGTGGGTTGTGTTTTTCTCGCATCCTGCTGATTTTACGCCGGTTTGTACGACAGAGTTTATGGTTTTTGAAAAATATTACGACAGATTTAAAAAAATAAATACCGAGCTTCTGGGGCTCTCGGTTGATAACCTTGCTTCGCACAGAAGCTGGTTTATGTCAGTAAAAGACAAGATAAAGTTTGACGGCATGGAAAACACGCATATAACTTTTCCCGTAATTGATGATGAAAAAGGAGATATAGCAAGGAAATACGGAATGCTGCAAAATGATACAAGTTCAACAAAAACTGTGCGTGCGGTATTTATTGTTGATTCTGATGCGAAAGTGAGGGCTATTTTGTATTATCCGCAGACAACAGGAAGAAATCTTGACGAGATTTTAAGACTTGTGCAGGCCTTGCAGGTTAGCGACGGTTTTGATGTTGCGACTCCGGCAAACTGGCAGGAAGGTGATGATGTTATTGTTCCGCCTTCCAAAAAACCTTTTCAGCTAAGCGAAGAAGAACTTAAGGAGCAAAATATAACCTGCTATGACTGGTATTTGTGCACAAAAGCTCTTTCAAAAAATGAGATAGAAGATAAATTGAAAAAAACCGAATGCTAGATTAAAATTCGGGAAAACGGTTGATTTAAATAATGCCCGCGGGTAATAAAATCTTTTATTATGTCGGGCGTTATTTTACTTGAAAGCTTAAAAGATGCATTTTGGGATACGCTTTTTATTGTCCCTGTTTTATTTTTGACCTTTCTTTTAATAGAAGTTGTTGAGTTTTTCTTTTTTGATAAAGTATCTTCTTATGTTAAGCGCTCCGGCGCTTATGCTCCGCTTCTGGGGGCACTTGCGGCGTCTTTTCCGCAATGCGGGTTTTCAGTTATTGCAAGTGTTTTATATATCAGAGGATTTATTACAAAAGGCGCTCTGCTTGCGGTGTATCTTTCGACATCCGATGAAGCCGTTCCCGTTTTGCTCTCCATGCCCGGGCAGGCGAAGCTTGTTTTACCTGTTATACTTTTAAAAATTTTAATAGGTGTCATCGCAGGCTATGCATTTGATTTTTTCTTCGGGTCAAAAACTCTGCCACAAAACGGCGGTATGGATGTTTCTGCCAGAGGCTGCTGCGAACATGCCCTTGAGGGGAAGGATAAGAAAGATTTAATTTTACACCCTGTTGTGCATACTTTTACAATAAGTGCTTTTATTTTTGCAATAAGTGTGCTAATAAATATATTAATATCGCTTTTCGGCTCAGCCGAGGCTCTGGGCGGGTTGTTGATGTCTGGCTCGCCCATGCAGCCTCTAATGGCGGCGCTTTTCGGACTTATACCCAATTGTGCAATATCTGTTGCGCTTATTATGCTCTACGCCAAAGGCTCTATTGCCTTTTGTTCTCTTATTTCGGGGCTGTGCGCGAACTCGGGTCTTGGCATATGGGTAATCTTGACCAAAAACAAGAACAGGAAAGATTCGTTTTTTATAGTATCTTCCCTGTTCTTAATAAGTGTTTTTGCAGGCATGTTTCTTTATTTTGTCCTGAAGTTTATCGGATAAAATTTGTCCAAATTTTCTTTTCGATTTGTGGTTTTTCGATTCCCGATTTTCTGCCCGCTTCAATGCATTTTAAAATCCAGGCCATATTAAGTCCCAGTGTGCGCATAATTTGCAGTCCTTCAAGGTCGCTTTCAACATCTTCGCTTTTGTTTCCATGCACCATATTCCAATAGTTTGAGGATATTACGGGCATGTTGTTAATAGTGAAGTGTTTTGTTATCGCGTCAAGCGAGGCGCTTGTGCCTGCACGTCTGGCGCTTACAACTGCGGCTGCAGGTTTGTGGGCAAATGCGCTTGAGCCGCTGTAAAATATTCTGTCCATAAAAGAGAGCAATCTGCCCGAAGGATGTGCATAGTAGACGGGAGAGCCGAAAATAAAGCCGTCAAAGTCTCTTGCTTTTTTTACAAAATCATTTACCATATCGTCTTTAATTACGCATTCGCCTGTTTTTCTGCATGCGCCGCAGCCCATACAGTCTTTTATCGGGTCTTTTATTTGTATTATTTCCGTTTCGATACCCTGTTCATTAAGTGTTTTTGAAACTTCAAAAAGCGCTCTGTATGTACAGCCTTCTTTGTGCGGACTTGAATTTACAAGAAGAACTTTCATTTTAACCCTCCTTTTTTCTATGTTATTTTCATAACACAAAAAATATTCATGTGGTATGATTTTTAAATAAAATATTTGAGGTTTAAATTATGCAAGATGAAACTAAATGTCTGCACTCCGGCTATACGCCCGAAAACGGCGGCCCGAGAGTAATGCCCATATATCAGAGCACGACTTTTCGCTATACATCCACTCAGGAGATAGCGGCTGTTTTTGATGACCCTACGCGTTCGCATATTTATTCAAGATTTACAAACCCGACCGTAGACGTTGTTGAAAAGAAAATTGCCGATCTTGAGCACGCTGTTGCCGCTATGTGTACATCATCGGGTCAGATGGCTTCTTTAATGTCGGTATTAAATCTCTGCTCTGCGGGTGACAGTTTTATAAGTACAAGTGCAATTTATGGCGGCACGGTTAATCTTTTTGCTTATACCTTAAAGAAACTCGGCATAGAGTGCATCTTTGCAGATGTTGACGCTGACGAGGATGAGATTCAATCTAAAATTAAGCCCAACACAAAGGCAATATTCGGTGAAACTCTCACCAATCCCTCTTTGCAGATTTTTGATATTGAAAAATTTGCCCGCGTTGCACATTCAAACGGGCTTCCGCTTATTGTGGACAATACTTTTGCAACGCCTATTTTATGCAAGCCTGTTGACTTTGGCGCAGATGTTGTAATTCACTCTACTTCAAAGTATATGGACGGACATGCGCTGCAGGTGGGCGGTGTGATTGCAGATAGCGGTAAGTTTGACTATACAAACGGCAAATTCCCTGAATTTACGGAGCCTGACGAGTCTTATCACGGCACAATTTATACAAGGGATTATGCCTTTGCGCCTTATATTATAAAAGCAAGAATGCAGTTAATGCGCGACTTCGGTGCGTATCCGTCAGGTCACAGCGGTTTTCTTTTAAATATAGGTCTTGAAACCCTTGCAATAAGGATGAAAAGGTATTGTGAAAATGCCATGACCGTTGCGGAGTATTTATCTAATCACCCCAAAGTAGAGCATGTAAATTACCCCGGTCTTAAAGATAATAAATATTACACTCTTGCGCAAAAGTACCTCCCTGACGGTCAAAGCGGTGTTATGGCGGTAACACTTAAGGGCGGTAAGGAAAGCGGCATTAAATTTATGGACAGCCTTAAAATGGCTTCAAATGAAGTACACGTAGCCGATATAAGGACATGTGTTCTGCATCCTGCTTCTGCAACACACAGACAGCTGAGCGATGAGCAGCTTATCGCCTGCGGGATAAGCCCGGGGCTGGTAAGACTCTCGGTCGGTCTTGAAAATGTTCAGGATATCTTAGAAGACATAGACTGTGCGCTAGATAATATATAAAAAATAAACCCGGCTGATTTTGCCGGGTTTATTTTGTGAAAATTATTTTCCCGAAATAAAACTCAATACGCCGTTTATAAAGGTCAGGGGGTGTACGGGGCAGCCGGGGATATAGAGATCTATACGGTGTTTTTCAAGAAATTCGCGGTTTAATTTTGTGCTTTTTTGAAAAACACCGCCCGATATGGCGCAGGTGCCGCACAGGATGACTATTTTAGGATCGGGAGTTGATTTGTAACAGTCTTCAAGCGCGTATGCCATGTTTTCTGAAATCGGCCCGGTTATTACAAGACCGTCGGCATGGCGCGGAGAGGCAACAAAGTCTATACCGAATCTTCCCATATCAAAGTTTACGTTAGAGCAGGCATTAAGTTCCATTTCACATCCGTTGCAGCCTGCGGCTGATACCTGTCTTAATTTCAGGGATTTTTTGAATACGCGTTTTATTTCTTTTCTTACCTCAATTGCAATTTTTTCATACTCTTCGGGTGTCATATCTTCCGTTATGATAAGATTTTGCCTTTGGGTGGAGGACAATTTATAAAAGTTTGTAAAATCTATAGCTCCCTGTTTGCAGATATTTTTGCAGGCGCCGCAGAATGTGCACTTTCCCATATCAATTGAAAAAGGTTCAAGACTGAGTGCTCCTGTCGGGCAGACGGAAAGGCACTTTTGACAGTTGCTGCAGTTTTGCTTGCAAAGTTTGGGCAATCCTCTGAACTGCTCCCGCATAGGGGCATTTTTAATGTCTTTTATAAATTGGTTTCCCTGATAAATCCTTGATTTTAGTGTATCAAACATAATTTTTTTCCTTATAAATCATTTCCGCAGTATGACAGGTTAAAACTCTTGTTGCACAGGGGAAAATCCGATACCCCGTTATTTCTGACGGCAAGAGCCAGCCCGTACCAGTTGTTAAAAGACGGATCTTTAATTTTATACCTTGAAAGATTTGCATTCATATCGCTCAGCGCGATATGAACCACTTCGCCCCTCCAGCCTTCAACTATTGAAATCGCCATAGAGTCAGGGCTTATTTGATTTTCATTAACGGTTAAAACTTCTTCTTTATACCCGCCCTTAAGCATTTCAAGGATTCTTTTTGAAATTGAAAGAGACTCCATGGTTTCCTGATATCTCAGCTTAAACCTTGAGTTAACATCTCCTTTTCCCGTAAAAATTCTTCTGTGCAGGGCAAGATTTTTAAAACACTCATCAGGAAAGTCAAAACGCGAGTCCAAAACCACTCCGCAGGCGCGTGCCGCCATGCCGACAAGACCTATTTCGCGGGCTTTTTCAAGACTTACAACGCCCGTTTTTTCCAGCCTTGACATAACCGAAGAGTTTTTAAGCATGGTTTTAACCATTCTCTCGACATCTTTTTCAACTTTTGAAAGTGTTTTTAATGCACGGTCGATTTTTTTATCGTCTATATCAAAATTTACACCGCCTGTTTCGATTAATCCCCTGCCAAAACGGCTTCCCGAGAATTCAAGCATTGTGTTAATCACAAGAGTTCTTGTTGCGCCAAAGACGGAAGCGCCCATAAGATAGGCAATATCTCCTGCAATGGCGCCTAAGTCGCCTATGTGGATTGCCGCACGTTCCATTTCAAGCGCAAGAGTTCTTATAAGCTGCGCTCTTTTTGAAACATTTATGTCCCTCAGGCATTCCATAACTTTTGAATATGCAAGGTTATGTGCAATTACACTGTCTCCGCATATTGATTCAGCCAGTCTGTTTGACGGGTTTGTGCTCATAAGCTCCTCAACCCCTCTGTTCTGGTATCCGAGCATTATCTCAAGATGGTAAACGGTCTCTCCGTTGCACATAAATCTAAAGTGTCCGGGTTCAATAACACCGGCATGGATAGGTCCTACCGCCACCTGGTGCACTTCTTCACCTTCCATTTCAAAGAATTTGTATTCTTTTTTATGGGAGCGCACGGGTTTGAGCCATGGGTGATTGAGCGGATCTATGCCGAATTGTTCGTAAAATTCTCTTTCAAATATATGAAAAGAGGGCATAACCTGCGTGAGCGATTCGTAACTTTTTTCATCTGCGCCAAATAAAGCGGATGAAATATACAAATCACCTTTTTCATCATCTGCAAGTACCGCAAAAAGTTTTGTTGCACCCGCACCCCAGTCGGAGCCAAAAAAGCCGACAGGACGCAAATTCAGGTTTATTATCTCTTCCCTTAAAGTGTTGATATCAAGGTTTGGAATATCATTTAAGTTAACTTTGGTATTATTTTTTGTTTTAATCCAGTTCATTTTATTATCCTCTAAAATCCTGCAATCGTGCAGTTAATTATATTGTTTAAAAAGGGCGGAACGTATACGCCGAGCACAAAAACAATTAAAAGCATTATTATTTGCGGCAGCACCATTAAAGCGCTGATTTTACTTTTATTTTCAAGCACACTTTGTGCCTTATCTTCGCTTAGTTTGTTAAATGCCATTTTTATTACCACTTTCCCCATGCCCCAAAGAACTATGGTCAAAAGCAGTACAAACAGTGCACACAGCACATAGTGTTTTTCAATTATCATTGTTTTTATCATGATAAACTCGCTGATAAAAAGCACCGATGTCGGGAAGGCGCAAATTGCAAGGAATGAAAATACCCACAGCCACCCTGTTTTTTTGTCTGCTTCCATAAGCCCGTGCACCGATTTAATTCTTTTTGTGGAGAACAGCTCAAGTATGTTTCCCGAAGTCAAAAAGAACGAAGCTTTTGCAAGAGAGTGCCCTATAAGGTGCAGAATAACCGCATACAAAGCGCTACCGCCAAGAGCTGTGCCGATTGCAAGAATACCCATATTTTCAATCGAAGAGTATGCAAGCATTCTTTTGTAGTTTTTGATGTGATATACAAAAACTGCTGTTACAAAAAGCGAGATAAAGCCTGTAATAAGAAGCATTATCCTTGCCCAGGAGTCACATTGGGCAATATCCAGAACTTTAAATACTCTTACTATTACAAGAAAAGCGGAATTTAACAAAGTCGCCGACAAAAGTGCCGAAATGGGCGAGGGCGCTTCCGAGTGTGCGTCGGGAAGCCAGAAATGTACAGGCGCAAGACCCATTTTTGTACCGAAACCAAAGAGCATAAATACAAAAGACAATTTGAGCCAGAAGGGGTCAAAAAGCGCTGCGTTTTTGTATAGCTGTGCAAAATCAAGAGTGTTTATATCCCCCTGTGCAATGTTTAAAAATATTATTCCGACAAAAGCCAGTGCAATACCTATTGAGCAGATAAATACATATTTCCACGCAGCTTCAATAGAGTGTTTTGTTTTGTTAAAGTATATCAGGTATGCGCTTGAGAGTGTTGTAGCTTCTACAAAAACCCACGCTATACCCAGATTGCTCGATAAAATCGTACCTGTCATTGCAAGTACAAAAACCATTATCATAAACGAATAATGTCCGATTTTTTTATCACTGCAGTCAAGGGTTTTTATATAGCCCGAGTTGTAAATTGCAACCATAAGAAAAACAACGGATAAAATAATTAAAAATATCAGATTTGTATTATCTGCCGTAAAGTAGGGTATGTTTCCGTTTCTGCCTATGCCCAGAGCCAGAAGTATTGTTGATACAAAATGTACAACTGCATACAAATTAAGCATGGCACAGTCGAAAACTTTTTTCTTTACAATTGCCATTAAGATGCAGGCAATAACCGGAAATATCAAAATTGCATTAATCATTGCTGTAATCCTTTAAATCTGACAGGTTCGAAACTTCAAGGTCATTAAACTCTCTGTTTATTTCATTGATGAAAAGTCCGAGAATGTAAATCGCTATAAATACATCAAGCAGCACGCCCATATTTACAAGAACGGGCATTTCTTTTGCAACGGATAATGACAGGAGAAATATACCGTTTTCCATTGTAATAAATTCTATAACATTTGAAATGATTTTGTGTTTAATTGTGATAAGCCACAAGCTTATTATTATCGTTGCAACCGACACGCCGAAGTATATGGGAGAAATCATCTTCATTGTGCCGGAGTTTATAAAGTAGTTGGGAACAAGGAATCCCGCCAGAAGGATAATACTTGCAATTACAAGGCAGTAAAAATGCGGAATATTTGCTCCTATATCGCGGTTAGCACGTGTTTTTCTCACCACTTTAAATAAAAACCATGGAATAACAATTGATTTTACAATAAGTGTTTCAACGGTTAAAAATGCTATGTTTAGTGCGCTCTGGTGGTGAAAGTTGCAGGCGCATATTAAAAATAAAAGTACGCCCTGAATTACAAGCAGTCTGAGGTGGGCTGCTATTCTGCTTGTAGCGGCAAGATAGAGCATTGTAAGCCCGAAAAGTATTATAAAACCGTTTTCCATATTCGCTTAGCCTCCAAACATCCTTGCAACAACAAGAGAAAGAACAACAAGTGCAAAAGAACTCATTACAAAAATGAATTCAAAAACGTGCGACATGCGGATTCTTGCGGTTGCGGATTCAATAGTTCCTATAATAACGGAAATTACAAACATAAGTGCAAGATAACAAAGAGTGCTTACCGTTGTGCTAAGCCCCTGAGGGATAACAATTGCAGCGATTAAAGAAGATAAAAGCAGCATTTTTATTCCCGAAGCCCAGGTAATGAGCGCCAGATCGGCAGCCGAGTTATCAAGAATCATAACCTCATGAATCATTGTAAGTTCCAGGTGTGTTGCAGGGTCATCTACAGGCACTCTCGAACCTTCCGTTAATATCATTATAAAAAGCGCCAGTACTGCAAATACACAAATGAGTACACCGTAAGCGCCTGAAATTTCAATGATTTTAGAAAGAGAATCAAATGTAAAATTTCCGCTTAATGCCATAATTGAGGCGAGCAGCATAAAAAATGCGGGTTCAACTATGGTTGTGAAGCAGGCTTCACGCGAAGCACCCATGCCTTCAAAGCTGCTTCCGGTATCCATTGCGCCGATAAGGGAGAAAAATTTTGAAAACCCCAGTATGTAGGCAAAAAGGATAAAACCTGCGGGTATGTTTATAATGGCGCTTGATGATGCCAGAGGCACAAAAAGTGCCGCAAACAAAGCGCTTGCAATTACAACAACCGGCGTTATTCTAAATACTCCGCTTGTTGTTTTGCTTATGACAAAATCTTTTTTCATAAGCTTTACAAAATCATACAGAGGTTGAAATACCGACGCTCCGTATCTTCCGCCCCAGAATGCCTTTGTTTTTTTAATAACTCCGAGCATTAAAAACGGAACAAATAAAACAATTATCAAATTTAAAATTTTAATTGCCATTTTTGATTATCCTATATAAAAACTTCCGACTATGATGAGGACTAAAAATATAAGTCCGTATTTTATGTAACTTTGAATGTTTCCGCTCTGCATTGCTTCAAATTTCGAGAGAAACCATTCGTCAAATTTAACAAGCGGATTTATTATGTATGCCTCTTCGATATCATCAATATGCAGAGAAAAATGAGCACTTTTCGGGAAGAGGTGTTTGGGTTTTTCAATATCAAAGACTTTTTTAAATAAGGGTCTCAACATTGACAGAAAAGGACTTGCATAAGATGAAGCGCTGTACTGCATAAAGTTGTTGGGTTTATCATAACCGCAGCCCCAGGTTTGATGAAGTGCGATTTTTTTGGAGAATTTGAATTTGATAATTGCAAGTACAGCTATAAAAGCAATAAATGCAAGCGCGCATATTGAAATTGTCTGCATTATATTGCCGTATTCAACAGGTATTATAAAGCTTTGATTCATAACCGCACTGGCGGGTGATAAAACAAAATTAAACATATACTGCGGTGTTACGCCTATTAAAAGAGTCAGCAGTGCTAAAAATCCCATCGGGATAAGCATTGATTTTTCACTGTCCGAAGTGTTTTCGGCAGCGGAGCTGCTTCTTGGCATACCAAGGAATATTATACTGAAAGCCTTTGTGAAGCAGAGAATTGCCATTGTACCGACAAGTGCAAGACCTGCTATTGCAAACAACAGTACTATGAGTGCAAAGAAATTATTAATTAAAAGACCTTTAAGCATTGCAAAGTATATTAAAAATTCGCTGATAAATCCGTTAAAAGGAGGCAGGGCGCATATTGCCACGGAACCGATTAAAAACAGCACGGCGCTGTATGGCATGGATTTTATAAGCCCGCCGAGAACTTCTATGTTTCTGGTATGTGTTTTAATGTAAACACTTCCCGCGCTTAAAAACAGGAGTTCTTTGAATATCGAGTGGTTTAAAATGTGTAAAATTGCACCTGCAAAACCCAAAATTGCAACCGCAGGATTATTATATGAAAGCGCCAGCATTCCGATACCTATGCCGATACCGATTATGCCTATATTTTCAATAGAGTGATATGCAAGCAGTCTTTTTAAATCGTGCTGTGTAATTGCATATAAAACACCATACAGGGCAGATATTACGGAAATGATTAAAACCGCATAAGCAGCTCCTCTTGAGGGGGTATCCATAATAGAGAGCATTCTTAAAATACCGTAAATACCCGTTTTAATCATAACACCTGACATAATGGCGCTCACATGGCTCGGGGCTGCGGGGTGCGCATCGGGCAGCCAGTTGTGAAAGGGTACAAAGCCCGCTTTTGTACCGAAACCTATAAAAGCAAAGGCAAAAACAAGGTTTGCAAGGTGAGCGTTATTTTTAAGCATCTCGGAAAATGCGCTGAAATCGTAGCTTCCGCAGTTTATGGCGCACAGTGCAAAAGCAAGTATTATAAAAATTACACAAATATGCATAAAGACAAGGTATTTAACCCCTGCTTTAAGAACATCTTTTTTGTCCGATTCAAATATAACAAGGAAAAATGAACTCAATGACATTATTTCCCAGAAAATAAGGAACATAAGTGCATTTGAACAGGTTACCACAAGCTGCATTGAAGCAATTAAAAGCGGCAAAAATATCAAATGCGAATTTATGTTTTTCGATTTTTCAAGGTAAGGTTTTAAATATCCGTTTGAATATATAACCGCCATAAGACTCATTATTGAAATGACAATTATAAAAAATGCGCTTAAGGGGTCTATGGTAAAATTGACCGTTTGAAATACGGGGCTGAAGTTAAATCCCCTGCTTATACTTTCGCCTTTTGTAAAAACTTCAAGGGCACCTGTTGCGCAAAATACTGAAGCTGCCGTACACAACACCGACAGTACCGCTGTTTTATATTTTTTTGCAAAAAGCGAAGCTATAAAACCGCTTAAAATAAATGTGATAATTCCTGTAAAATAACTGTTCATTACTTCCATCCCAGATTCGGCTGTTTATTAACAAACGGTGTTATAAATCTAACAAAAATGAAAGTCAAGTGTAAATTTTACAATTAAAAAAATTGCTTGAAATTAAAATTTTACGATATAAAATTTTGCTTGCACTTTGGTCATTAACAACTTAAAAAGTTTTATACAGAGCCGTATAGCTCGGCAATAATACCTTTATTGGCAACTATATGCACCGTATTGCAAAAGTAATTTTGCGAAGTTGTGATGTCAAAAAAAGAGGAATTGAAGGAGAAAGAAAATGACAGATATGCAGAATCTTGATACAAAAGACTGTATCTCGCCTAACCATGTGGCGCATGAAATCGCAGACAATGTAATGCCTGCTAAAGCAAACTTTAGAAAATCAAAAACATTTGTACTTGCAATAGCCGCAGGTGCGCTCATTGCCTTTGGCGCACAGGTGTCGCTTAATGTTATGACGGGAAGCGAAGCCGTAAGCTGGGGCTTTGCAAAACTTATCGGGGCAATGACCTTTGCAACGGGTCTTATGATGGTTGTTTTAACCGGAGCCGAACTTTTTACGGGTAATGTTATGATGACTTTTTCTGTTATCGAAAAGAAAACAAGCCTTGCAAAGCTGCTTCGTAACTGGACAATTGTATATACAGGAAATTTTGTCGGTTCGATACTCCTTGCGGCGATTATCTATTTTACGGGCTGCTCTCATAACTCCCATGAAGCGCTCGGCGTGCTTGGTCTTACAACTGCGTATACAAAAGTTAATTTGACATTTGTTGAAGCCTTTACAAGAGGTATTCTCTGTAACTGGCTTGTCTGCCTTGCAATCTGGATGGCTTCATCCTCACGCCACGTTATAGGTAAAATCTTTGCAATTTTCTTCCCTATTACAACATTCGTTGCATCAGGATACGAACACAGTATTGCAAATATGTATTTTATCTCTAACGGTTTATTCTTAAAGGCTACTCCTGCAATAGCCGCAGCTTCGGGCTTAAGTGCAGACCAGCTTGCAAGTCTTAATATAAAATCGTTTCTTTTGGGCAACCTTCTGCCTGTTACCCTTGGTAATATGGTCGGAGCCTTTGTATTTGTCGTACTATTGTTCTGGACGGCATATTTAAGAGATGACCATGGCAAGGATATGAAATAGATAAAAACTAAGGCGGTCTGTTATATGACCGCCTTTAATTTCGCGTATAATCCGATGAAAAAGATTTTAACAGCCTTACTATTTATCTTTGTTTTTGCTCCCTGTGTTTATGCGATAGAGGAGGAAATTAAGCTTGAAGAAAATCCTGACGGAGATTTTGTACAGAGTGTTACGGGTCAGACAAAAGAAGAATTTGAGCAAAAGCTTCAGGCTGATAAGGATACTTTTTTGTCTAATTTAAAAAGTGCCCCGCAGGATGTTTTAAAACTTCAAATCGAGCGCACCGATGTGCCGAGCCAGCTTTTAAAAAAACAGCTTATGATGAAATTTGACCGCGGTCCGCTTGAGAGCTTTCATACCTGGGTTGCCCTTCAGGGCAATATAACAACCCAGATGAACGAAAACTCCGATACCGACACTAAATATAATATGGCGCTTATAAATATTATATTTGACGGAAAGTTCAGAGGCGGCAAAGAAGGTTTCCGCTTAATGCTTGACCCGACCCCTACCCATGCACATGGTTTTTTACAGCAGCTTGTTCAGGATGCCTATATTGAAACAAACAGAATTCCCCATCATAATGTACTGCTTGGTAACTCTCGCCCGGGCGTCGGTTATGAAGGTGCGCAATCCCCGTACACTCTTCCCTTTGTGGCGCGTTCGCAGATTTCAAGAAATCTTGCCAATGTAAGAAAGTTCGGTTTAAGGGTAAGAGGCGATTATTCGCTTGTGGATTATGACTTTGGCGGATACAGCTCGGATACATTCTTCAGGGAGTTTTTCCCGGGTTTTGAGTTTGACGGCTGGGTAAACGTTAAGCCTCTGGGCAAAACAGACGGCAAATGGGGAAAAGTTGTTGCGGGCGGAGGTATTGTCGCGGGCAAAAGGCACTCTCTTGACTACTTTATGACAGGAGCTGCCCTGAGTTATGAATATAAAAAATTCTGGGCGCGTGCCGAGTATGCAAACTCTGACGGTTCAAACGGCGGAAGCGGCCCTACGACAAACCGTGCCGAGGGTTTTTATGCAACTGCCGCGTACCACCTGACAAAGAAAATAGAGCTTCTTGCCCGCTTTGATGAGTTTAATCCCGATAAAACAAAAGACCACAACAATCAAAGGGAATACACCGCAGGTGTTAATTATTACCTTAAAGGACAGGCGCTAAAGCTTATATTTAACTATGTCTACTGCGAAAATGACGCCAAGCCCGATTCCCATAAGTTTATTGTCGGCACACAAATTGTGCTGTAGTAATATTTGTGGTAAAATTTTTCGCAAGGGATAAAGTATGAAAAAAATAGTGTCGGCAAAAGATGCCATCAGTTTAATAAAAGACGGCGCAAGCATAATGGTTGGCGGTTTTTTAAGCTGCGGCGCGCCTGATAAACTGATTGATGAACTTGTAAGACAAGGTAAGAAAAATCTTACAATGATATGCAATGACACTTCTTATCCGAATGTAGACAAGGGTAAAGTAATTACAAACAGGCTCGCAAAAAAAGTTGTAGCAGCGCACATCGGTACAAATCCCGAAACGGGCAGACAAATGCAGAGCGGGGAAACGGAAGTCGAGCTTGTGCCCATGGGTACGCTTGTTGAGAAGATTCGTGCCAAAGGCGCGGGTCTTGGCGGAGTTTTAACTCAAACAGGCATAGGCACCATACTTGAAGATAATAAAGAAATAATTGAAGTCGAAGGCAAAAGATTTATTTTTGAAAAGCCTCTCGGGGCGGATTTTGCCCTGATATACGGTACAAAAGTTGACAGGTACGGCAATGTCGCTTTCTTTGGCACGACAAGAAATTTTAATACCGTAATGGCAACCGCGGCTGATACCGTTATTGTGCAGGCTGATGAAATTGTGGATTGCATTGATCCCAATGACGTTGTAATTCCGGGGCTTTTTGTGGATTATATTGTAAAACGCGAGGAAGAGTAGATGCCTCTGATGCAAAGTGAACTTACCAAAGAAAAAATAAGAGAAATAATAGCAAAAAGGGCTGCAAAAGAATTTAAAAAAGGCGATGTGGTAACTCTCGGCATAGGGCTTCCGACAGAAGTTGCAAATTATGTCGATGACAGTGTCGGGGTTATTTTTCAGTCTGAAAACGGACTTTTGGGCGCAGGCAGGCTTCATCAGGGCGAGAGTCCCGACCCGCGTATTATAAATGCGGGCGGCGCATTTGTGGAGCCTATCAGGGGCTGCTGTTTTTATGACACCCAGATGGCTTTTACAATTATGCGCGGAGGGCATATTGACGCTACGGTGTTAGGCGCGCTGCAGGTTGATGGGGAAGGAAATCTTGCAAGCTGGATGATACCAAACAAGCTTGTTCCGGGCATGGGCGGGTCAATGGACCTTGTTGTCGGGTCAAAAAAAGTTATAGTTGTAATGGAGCACCTGTCAAAAAACCAGATAAAAATTGTTAAAAAATGCAGTCTGCCTCTTACCGCAAGCGCCGAGGTGGATTTAATTATTACCGAAAGATGTGTTTTTGAAGTAACAAAAGACGGGCTTTTAATGACGGAGATTAACCCTTTCTTTACACTTGAAGATATTAAAAACTCTACAGAGGCTGATTTTAAAATCAGTGAAAACTTAAAAAATATGGATATATAGATAAAGGGCGGCAGTATGAAAAAATTTTTTCTTTTCGCAGCGGCATTTTTTGTTTTTTGCGGCAGTGTTTTTGCCTTTGATGAAGCACAGGTGTTTAAAGAAAAAGGTATTCAAAATAAAATTGACACCATAGGAGCTAAAATTTTAAATGCAAATAAAATTGAAAAAAGGATAATTTTTGTATACGACAATGCGCAGAAAAAATCCAAACTTGACTTGAGCGACTCTGTTACATCACGGCAGGTTGTGGTTTATGACAGAGCTTTTAAATACGCCCAGAGCGATGATGAGCTTGCAGGGTTTCTTGCAAGGGAGATTTTCCTTGCAATGCGCTCTTTTGACGGACATTTTGCGGGCGGTTTAAGCACCGTTCAGGTAAAAGCGGCGCCTAAAAAATATGAAATGGTTGCCGATAAAAGGGCTGTAGATTTAATGGTGAATGCCGGATATGACCCCGTGGGGCTTATTATATATATTCAAAAAACAGCTCCGCAGAAGCGTTTTGACAGATTTTCAAACAGAAATCTTACATCCAAAAGGCTTGCGGTGATTTATGAATATATCTATACAAAATATCCTTATTATCTTTTGAATAATAAATACCTTGAAAATGAGCATTATCAAAACTTTTTGCTGACTTCGCGGCATAACCGTGCAATGCTTGAAGAGAAGATTAAGACAAAATCACGGGAAGAGCTTAATTATGAGTAGAATTGTTATTTTGCTTTTTACTTTTGTTTTTAGTATTTCCTGTGCGTACTGCGAGTTTTTGCGGGATGATATTGTAAAATATATCCCTCCTGATACCAAAAAACCCGAACAAAATACAAAATATGACTATACAAATACCGACAGGGTGATAATACCTTTAAAAATTACGGCGCCGGTAAAATCCCAAAATGACCTGCATGAAGGTCAGGATGTGTGTTTTGAGATTGCGCGCGATGTCAGATATCAAAATGAAATTATTTTAACAAAGAACACCCCTGTTTCCGCAAGGGTTGAAACAATTATAAATAGCGGTATGAACGGTATTCCCGCAAGTGTAATATTCGGCAATTTTGAAATTGCGGGAATAGATAAAAACAAACTCAGCACGTGCTTTGAAGTATTTGGTCATGACAGGAGTCTGTGGGTGTTTCCGCTTAAATGGGCGCTGACTCCGCTTCCTCCTACAGGTTCGCTTACAAATTTTATAAAAGGCGGCAGAGTGAGAATTTCTAAAAATAAAGAATTTCATATTTTTTACTATCCGAATTGGGGTATAAAAAGCTGATATGGCATATTGTGAAAGTTTTAAACCGAGAGTGTGCAAAAAATCCCGAATCCTTATTTTAGGCTCAATGCCCGGTGTTAAGTCTTTAGAAGAGCAGGAGTATTATGCACATCCGCAAAACCGCTTCTGGAAACTTGCAGGACTGTTGTGCAAGTGTGAGAATATGACTGATTTAAAATACGAAGAGAAAATAAATACTTTTTTAAAAAGCGGTTTTGCCCTGTGGGATGTAATTAAATTTTGCAAAAGAGAAGGCAGCCTGGATTCAAATATTTTTGATGAAGTGCCAAACGACATACCCTCTTTGCTTGAAAAATATCCGAATATAAAGACAATATGTTTTAACGGAAATAAAGCCTTTTGTGCATTTAAAAAATATTACTCCGATGTTTTAGACACCTTTTGCTGCCGCATGCTTCCCTCAACTAGCCCCGCCAATGCAGGATATACGCTTGAAAAACTCTATAGTGTCTGGAGTGCGGCCGTTTTTTAAAGGGGTTTATAAATCCTTAAATTTTAATTAAATTTTTAATCTTTTTTTTAAAAAAGAGTAATAATAACATTGTTAAGAGAACAGATGATAATTTAAATGAGTTAATTATGAAATTTTTAATT
>ERZ1090881.204-NODE-204-length-28833-cov-33.296233_pt1 | contig 28833 bp, 19 predicted proteins | sample MGYA00478470_ERZ1090881 | MGnify/ENA primary metagenome ERZ1090881 (study PRJEB33644, sample SAMEA5815736) | chicken gut metagenome | biome: Chicken; feature: Gastrointestinal Tract; material: Caecum | place: Ireland | collected 2019-01-01 | study: A study of the...
GCTGTCATTTTCTCCATTTTGCACATATGAGCCGACTTCTCAGATACACCCTAGCTGAAGGAAGGCAAAACGTCCCCGCCCAAGCATTTTACCGAGGACACCCTGTTGTCTGCCATGGAGACTGCCGGGAAAGAAAGTATGCCGGAAGAAGCCGAGAGCCGGGGCATCGGGACCCCTGCTACCAGAGCTGCAATCATTGAAAAGCTGGTAAAGAAAGGCTTTCTCACCCGTGAGGGCAGCGGTAAGACCAAAAACCTGATTCCCACCGAGAAGGGCCGGGCATTGATCTCTGTTATGCCCGAAGAAATCCAGTCTCCCGCCATGACTGCCGACTGGGAGCAGAAGCTCCTGCAGATCGAGCGGGGCGAGCTGGACCCCGAAACCTTTATGGATGAAATTGAACAGATGGTCGCCTCTCTGGTCCAAACCAGCGAGGCCGTGAAAGGAGCGAGTATGCTTATGAAGAACAATGGGAAAATCGTTGGTGTTTGCCCCCACTGTGGTGCCGAAGTGGCCGAGCGGGAAAAGGGCTGGTTCTGCACGAACCGGGAGTGCCGGTTTGTGATCTGGAAGGACAACGCCTTCTTCAAGCGGCTGGGCAAGCATATCACGGGGCAGCTGGTGGATAAGCTGCTGCGGGATAGCTGCGCCCGCCTCAAGGACTGCAAGAGTCAGCGCACCGGCAAGACCTACAACGCCGCAGTTCAGATGACCACCGAGGCCGACGGTCGGGCGCAGTTCAGCCTGGAATTTGAGAACGGAGGCGGAAAAACATGAATTTCACCTACGAAGAAGTCAACCTGATGGCGCTTTACAACAGCGGCAGCCGGGAACGGCTGATCGAAGTGTTGACCGAGATGCGGACCTATCTCACCTGGTCGGAAACGGAGCTGCGGGACCTGACCGACAGCACCCTCGACAAGCTGGCTGGGATGAGCGACGCCGAGTTCGACGCGCTGGAATTGTACTCGGACTTCATGTGAGGAGGGCCTATGGCAGACGAGAAAGACGGCAAGTGGCAATGCTATATCATCCCCGACCTTGCCTCCTGGACGGGAGCAGCCGCATCCGATCACACCCCCATCGAGTTCTACGACAGCTACGAACAGGCGGCGGCCCGGTTCCAGGAGCTGCGGTCCGAACCCTACAACAGCGAAGATCTGCCTGCCGCCCGGCTGACCTTTGGGGTCCAGCGGGAGGACCCGCCCAGCGCCGCTGACCTGCTCCAGGTTCGCCAGGGCAAGAACTACCTGGTGGACGATTACACCCGGATGGAGGCAGTGAATCAAAGTCCCGAGGTGATGGACATTCTGCGCCAAATGCGGAAAGACCTGGGCTTCGACCGTGTCCGGGTCTATGAGCGGGACGCCTATGGCGGCTTCACCGGCCCCAAGGACATGGCTTTCAGCCGGTGGAAACATCCCCTCAAACCGATGCTGAGGAAATCGGTGCTGAAGGAGCTGAAAAAAGCGCCGGAACCGAAGAAGCCGCAGAAAAAGCATCGAAGCAAAACAAGCGAACGAGAATGACGGAAACGATCTTTGAAATCGTTCGGCGCTCCGTTTCCCTCAGAGAGGCCGCGGAGCTTTATGGAATCGAGATCGGCCGGAACGGCATGGCCTGCTGCCCGTTCCATGATGACAAAAACCCAAGTCTGAAATTGAACGAAGATTATTTCTACTGCTTTGGCTGCGGGGCCACCGGGGATGTGATCGACTTTACAGCCCGGCTCTATGATCTGACGCGCAGGGAGGCTGCGGAAAAGCTGGCCCATGACATTGGCCTGAATTATAGCGGTCATGCCCCTCCCGGACGGCGTTATGTCCGGCAAAAAACAGAGGCGCAGAAATTCAGGGAGGACCGGGAGCGCAGCATTCGTGTCTTGAAGGACTATCATCAGATGCTCCAAAAATGGGAAGCCGCTTATCCGCCGAAATCCCCGGAGGAAGAGCTGCATCCCCGTTTTAAAGAAGCAGTTCAGAAAAAGAGCTATGTGGGCTTTCTTCTGGACTTTTTTCGGGAGTACAGCCGAGAGGAACACAAGCAGTGGATCGCTGAACATTTATCAGAAATTGATGATTTGGAAAGGAGAGTGAAATTCATGGCTGACAAGCCCACCAACCGGGAGCGGCTGCAGGAGATCACGGCGGGCATCGAGCAGGGCATCAAGGAACTGTTCCAGAGCGAGAAATATGCGCACTATCTGTCCGTCATGTCCAAGTTTCACCGCTATTCCATCAACAACGCCATGCTGATCTATATGCAGCGCCCGGATGCCACTCTGGTAGCTGGGTACAACAAGTGGAAAAACCAGTTTGGCCGCCATGTGAAAAAGGGAGAGCATGGCATTACCATCATCGCTCCCACGCTGTATAAAAAGAAGATCGAGGAAATGAAGCGGGACCCGGATACTCAGGCTCCCATTCTGGACGCGAACGGACAAGCCATTATGGAAGAACGGGAGGTCGAAATCCCCATGTTCCGTCCCGTCAAGGTGTTCGATGTGTCTCAGACAGACGGCAAACCTCTGCCGGAGCTGGTTTCCAGCCTGTCCGGGACGGTGCCGAACTATGAGGCATTTCTGGAGGCGTTGCGCCGCACTGCCCCGGTCCCCATCGAGTTTGAGCCGATGGCCGAGAACCTGGACGGCTATTTTTCCTCTGACCAGCAGCGGATCGCCATTCGGGAAGGCATGAGCGAGGTACAGACTATCTCTGCCGCTGTCCATGAGGTGGCACACAGCAAGCTCCACGATTCCAAAAAGTATGAGGCGGAGCCGACCTGGAAGATCGTCATGGTCAGCGAGGGCGGCACCAAAAAGGATTATCGTTTGGATTTTGCAACTGAAGCAGAGGCGGAACAGGCCGCTGCCGAGGATGGATGGCGCTATGTGGACGAGAATCAGTTTGAGTGGCGGCTGGAAGTGGAGGAAGATCAGACGGCAGTAAAACAGGCCGCCAAAAATCGCAACACCGAAGAAGTGGAAGCAGAAAGCATCTCCTATGCAGTCTGCCAGTATTTTGGCATCCAGACCGGCGAAAACAGCTTTGGCTATATCGCGTCCTGGTCCGAGGGCAAGGAACTGAAAGAACTGCGGGCCAGCCTGGAAACCATCAACAAGACCTCCTGTGAGCTGATCTCGGGGATTGAGCGCAACTACAGGGCAATCTGCAAGGAGCGCGGCATTGATCTGACCGCTCTCCCGGAAGTAGAACAGGCACCCAGGCAAGCTGCGGAAAAAAAGCTCTCCGCCAAATCCAGCGCAGAGCGCGGGGAGGCCCTGCTGGCGCTGGATGACACCGCCTATCTCCATGTTCAGCCCTGCGATGATGGATGGGACTACACGCTTTACGATGCGGCAACCATGCAGCAGATGGATGGCGGCCAGTTGGATGATCCGAATATGGGGCGAGCGGAAGCGGTCGCCTATATCTGTGACGATCTCGGCATGGGCCGCAAGTCCATCAAGTATGCGTCGCTGTCCATGATCGAGGCATTGCAGGAGGTGGCAGACCACCAGACCGCAGAAGCCGCAGCGGCCCAGTTCCCCGGTGCCAGGGAACAAGCCTTGGACGAGTATCCCATGCCAGACCCGGCACTGTCCGAGGTAGAACTGGCGAAGTGCAGCTGCCTGGACAGCGATCTTCTGCCCCTCTCCAAAGAGCGGGCCTATGAGCTGATGGAGCGCGACCTGACCGTTTATATCATCCAGGAAGGAGAAAAGCCGGAAATGGCTTTTGACACCGCCGACCTGGACGCCCATGACGGCATCTTTGCACTGTCCCGCGACGAATGGGAGCGGACTTCGGAATTCCATGGAAAAGTCCAGGACCGGATGAACCATCAGGAAGAACGGGAGCGGGCCTTCCTCGACTATGGGGGCGACTGCTTTGCCATTTATCAGGTAAAGCATACCGATGATCTGCGGGACATCCGCTATGAGAGCCTGGAACGGCTCAAAGCCAGCGGGCAGGAGGTGCAGCACAGCAACTATGACCTGGTGTACACGGCTCCGCTGAACGGCTCCGGCGGCACCCCGGAACGGCTGTACCAGCAATTCAATCTGCAAAAACCGACGGACTTTCACAGCCCGTCCATGAGTGTCAGCGACATCGTTGCAATCAGGCAGGGCGGTAGGTTATCCTGTTATTACTGCGACAGCTTTGGTTTTGAGCAGATCCCCGGATTCCTTCCGGGCAACCCGCTGAAAAATGCGGAGATGTCGGTGGAAGATGATTACGGCATGATCGACGGCATCATCAACAACGGCCCCAAAGAACCGCAGGAACAAGAGAAGAAGAAATCCGTCGTGGAGCAGCTGAAAGCCCAGCCCCGAGCGGACCGCAAAAAGACAGCGCCCAAAAAGAGCGCAGAAAGGGAGATTTGAGATGAAAGACTTCACGTTTGAGGAAACCAACCTGCTTTGCATCTACAACCAGGACAACAGAGAGCGATTAATCCAGGTCCTGACCGAGATGCGCGGCTATCTTTCGCCGGAAGAAACAGAGCTGCGGGAACTGACGGATCACACCCTTGAAAAGCTCCGGGCTATGAGCGATGAGGAGTTTGCCGAGCTGGAGCTGTGCCCGGATTTTGACGAGTAAACCGATCACATGAGGCTCTGGTGGGGCGATCTGACTGGACGCCCCGTTTTTCTATTGCAATGGGAAAGGAGGACCCATCATGCCCACAAAAGCCGAGCTGTACTCACAGCTTGCGTCCGATACCGCCCGCCGTCTGACAGGAAACTGGGAACGGTGGGCGGATTTTTTGTCTCTGGCCGGAAGGCTGTACAAGTACCCCTATTCCGACCAGCTGCTGATTTACGCCCAGCGCCCGGACGCCACCGCCTGCGCTGAGTATGACATCTGGAACAACCGGATGAACCGGTTTGTCCGGCGGGGTGCGAAGGGGATCGCCCTTTTGGATGACAGCGGCGGCACCCCGCATCTGCGGTATGTCTTTGACGTGTCAGACACCGGCACCCGCCGAAACTCCCTGGACCCGGACCAGTGGCAGATGGACTACAGCTTCCGGGAACCGGTGGCCGAGATGCTGGCGAAAACCTATGGGGTCAGCGACCCGAGTTTCGCCCAGCAGCTGGCAGACCTCTCCGGCAAGCTGGTGGAGGACTACTGGGACAACAACGCGCAGGACATCCGCGACATCGTTGACGGTTCCCTCCTGGAAGGGTATGATGATCTTAACCTGGAGCAGGAATTCAAGTCCGCAGGGGCTATCAGCATCACCTGGCTGCTGTTGTCCCAGTGCGGCATCGACCCGGAAGGATGGTTTGACCGGGAGGATTTCCAGGCCGTCTATTCCTTCAGCACCCCGGCAGCCGTCAATGTTTTGGGCACCACAGTCACCGAAAGCTGCAGCCAGGTACTGCGGCAGATCGAGAGAACCATTAAGACCACCCGGCGCAGAAATGCAGAAAGGAGCCAAGAATATGAGCAACTTAACTTATTCTCAGAACGGGGATTATCTGATCCCGAACCTGGTCCTCGACCCGGCCCCGGCCAAGCCCCTGGGCAAGTACGGACGGATGCGGAAAGCGTACCTGAAGGAACGCCGCCCCCTGATTTACAATCAGATGCTGCTGTCCGGGAGCCTGTTCCCGCACCTGCAGGAGGTGGACGAGACAGCGCACCATCGGCTGGAACAGATGATGCCTCAGTTGGCAGAGACGGCAGGAGCGACGGAGGAGCTGAAAGCCCGCGACCCGATGCAGTGGGTGGGCCTGATGAACACCTGCAAGGAGCAGGCAGAGGAAATCCTGATGGCGGAACTCATCAACAGCTGAGCTTCTTCCTCACCGAGGCAGAGCAAATCGAACAGATCGACCGACGAGCGGAGACCGAAAAAGTCTCCGCTTTTTCTTTTTCCAGTGAGGACATTGCCCTGGCCATGGCCAGCGGCAGCGGGTTTGTCCACGGCAAAGAACGGATCGCCGCCTTCTTCCAGGAGGACCATACCCCCAAAGAACGGGCCGAGTTTCTCAAAAAGGAATACGGCATCGGGGGACGGAGCTGGACCTTCCTGGATGGCAGTCATGGCTTCCTCGATCACGATTCCCGCGGCATCAAGCTGCGTTCTTATCCCGAGGGACAGGAACAGCGGTTCAGCTGGTCTGATGCGGCAAAAAGGATCAGCCTTTTGGTTGCTGCGGGCAAGTATCTGGACAAGCCGAAACAGGAAGAAACCATTTGGGAGTACAACAGCGTCAAGGAACGCCACCCGGATGATCTGGTCCTTTACCAGATGGGGGACTTCTTCGAGCTGTACGGCGAAGATGCCCGAATAGCAGCTCCCGAGCTGGATCTGGCTCTGCACAGTCGTTCCATTCCGGGCGGGGGCCGGGTGGAAATGTGCGGTTTCCCGGCAAACCAGTTGGAACAGATTGTGGAACAGCTGCGGGACAAGCACGATCTCACCATTTCTGCTGTGCAGAATGGAAGCTCCCAGCGCCGGGAATATTCCATGCTCTCCATTGACCACGAAGCGGAGCAGGCCATTGACGCCCACGAGGCAGAGTTTGGCGCAGATGGCTTCCGGGCGTTCCGGGATGAAGATGCAATCCAGGAAGCAGAAAGACAGCACAGCTTGCGGGAAACGCTGGCCGACCGCGGCATCGTAAACGGCCAGGTGGTGGACCCTGAAAAGCTGGACCGTGATCCTTTTATCCAGCAGGTGGTGGCAGATGCCGAACAGGCAGCCGCAGAACCCGCCGTTGATGTGCCGGAGGAGCCGAAACCGGAAGCCCTGTCCGATGCAGAGTATGCCAGACGGAATCTGGTTCCGGGTGAAACCGCCTTTGATCTGGATGACCGGCGGTTTGTGGTGGACCAGGTGGACCTGGATTCGGAGCGGGTCAGCCTGCGGGATGTGACCTTTGCCCAGGCCACCGGCTTCCCGATCTTCCGTTCAGAACCGATTTGGGTGATTCGTCAGTATCTGGAGAAGGAAGCCGCCCCGGCCAAACCTGAGAAGCCTCTGACAGCAGAAGATGTGACGGACATCCGGGTGGAAAGCAGCAGCTACTCGGCAATCTCCCGGGAGAAAGAGTATCAGCTGTCCTGCAAGATCAACGGCGTGCCGGACACCCTCCTTTATACCGTATCCCAGCATGATGACGGCGAAGGTTTTACCATCCAGGGCCAGAACGAGGACGTCTGGAAAAAGATGTCTCCGCCAGAGTTGGAAAAGCTGGAGGACGTGCTGGCCAGAGCGGTGGAGTTTGATTACTGGAGCAAATCCATCGAGCACGCAGCGGATGCAGACGCCCTTGAAGTGGTGGCTCTGGATTACCGTTGGGCGGAAACCCTGAATCTGAGTGATGAGCAGCAGGATGCACTTTGGAGCCAGATCGCGGCCCGCAGGGCGCAGCTTACCGCCCAGCCTACCTTTGCCACAGAACCGGTGGCGGTTTATCCGGCAGAGGAAACAAATCTGCCCTACGATGTAGTGGTCGAAAAACTCCACATCGAGCCACCTGAGCCTCCCGAACAAGAATCGCCTGCGCCTCCCGCCCGGAACTTCCACATTGTAGATGAGCAACTGGGTACAGGCGGCCCCAAGCAGAAGTTTGCCCGCAATGTGGAGGCCATCCGCACCCTGCAAACCCTGGAGAACGAAAACCGGAACGCCACCCCGGAAGAACAGGAAATCCTGTCCCGGTACGTTGGATGGGGCGGCCTTGCCGACGCTTTTGACCCGGACAAGGACAGCTGGGCCAAGGAGTACACCCAGCTGAAGGAACTGCTCTCTCCCGAGGAATACGCCGCTGCCCGTGCCAGCACCTTGAATGCCCACTACACCAGCCCCACCGTCATTCATGCCATCTATGATGCAGTGGAGAAGATGGGCTTCCAGACCGGCAACATCCTGGAACCCTCCTGCGGCGTAGGCAACTTCTTCGGGATGCTCCCCGAGAGTATGGCCGGAAGCAAGCTGTATGGCGTGGAGCTGGACAGCATCTCGGGCCGTATCGCCCAAAAGCTCTACCCGGAAGCCAACATCACGGTGGCGGGCTTTGAGACCACCAAGCAGCAGGACTTCTACGATCTTGCCATCGGCAATGTGCCCTTTGGCCAGTATCGGGTGAATGACAGGGACTATAACAAGCTGGGATTTTCGATCCACAACTATTTCTTTGCCAAGGCGCTGGATCAGGTTCGCCCGGGCGGCGTGGTGGCCTTTGTCACCAGCCGGTACACGCTGGATTCCAAGGACAGCAGTGCCCGTAAGTATATGGCCGAACGGGCCGACCTGCTGGGGGCCATCCGGCTGCCCAATAATGCGTTCCGGGCCAACGCCGGCACCGACGTGGTGTCCGATATTGTTTTTCTCCAAAAGCGTGACCATCCCATCGACCGGGAACCCGACTGGGTGCAGCTGGGCAAAACTGAGAACGGTATCTCCATCAACCAGTATTTTGTGGATCATCCCGAGATGGTCTTGGGAGAACTGACCACCGAGAGCACCCAGTATGGCAGGGAGGAGAGCACGGTACTGCCCCTGGAAGGTGCAGACCTGGGCGAGCAGTTGAAAGAGGCTATCTCCCATTTGGATGGTGAGTATCGTGAAGCGGAGCACACCGCCCCGGACGTGGGAGAATCCGAGACAAGCCGAGACTTTTTGCCCGCTGATCCCAACGTGAAGAACTTCTCCTATACAGTGGTGGACGGAGAGGTCTACTACCGCGAAAACTCGGTTATGGCCCATCTGGAGCTGAACGAAACCGCCAAGGGTCGGGTCAAGGGCATGGTAGAGCTGCGGCAGATCGTCCACGACCTGATCGACCTGCAGATGGAGGACGGCCCGGATGACGCCATCCAGGCAAAACAGTCCGAACTCAATGCAGCTTATGATAAGTTTGCAGCAGAATACGGCCTGCTGAACGACCGCAAAAATGGGCGGCTCTTTGAGGACGATTCTTCCTATTATCTGCTCTGTTCTCTGGAAAACCTGGACGAGAACGGCAAGCTGAAAAGCAAGGCGGATATGTTCACAAAACGGACCATCCGCCCTGAACGGAACATCAGCCATGCAGCCACCCCCAGCGAGGCGCTGGCCATCTCCATCGGAGAGCGGGGACGGGTGGACCTGCCTTATATGTCCGAGCTGCTGGGCAAACCAGGAGACTATGACGGCATCATCACCGACCTGCGGGGCGTAATTTTCAAAGACCCTTCGCAGGATGTGACCGACCCGGAAGCAGGCTGGCAGACCGCGGATGAATACCTGTCCGGCAACGACCGCAACAAGCTGCGGATTGCCCAGCTGGCCGTTCAGACCAACCCGGAGTTTGCCCCCAACCTGGAAGCTCTGACCAAGGCCCAGCCCCGCGACCTGGAAGCCTCTGAAATTGACGTGCGGCTGGGTGCCACCTGGCTGGACCCAAAGGTGATCCAGCAGTTTATGCTGGAGACTTTTCAAGTCCCGTTCTATCTGCGGCGGGCCATCCAAGTAAACTTTTCGCCTCTCACAGCCGAGTGGCAGATCGAGGGAAAGACCAAGACCGGCTTCAACGATGTGGCCGCTTACGAGACCTACGGCACTAGCCGGGCCAACGGCTATAAAATCCTGGAGGACACCCTGAATCTGAAAGATGTACGGGTGTATGACACCATTGAAGATGCAAACGGCAAGCAGCAGCGGGTGCTGAACAAAAAGGAAACCACCTTGGCCCAGCAGAAGCAGCAGGCCATCAAGGATGCTTTCGCAAACTGGATTTGGAAGGACCCGCAGCGCCGTGAAACGCTGGTCAAGCAGTACAACGAGCTGTTCAACTCCACCCGCCCCCGGGAATATGACGGCAGCCATATCCATTTCGTGGGGATGAACCCGGAAATCAGCCTGCGTGAACACCAGAAAAATGCCATTGCCCATGTGCTCTACGGCGGCAACACTCTGCTGGCCCACGAGGTCGGCGCAGGCAAAACTTTTGAAATGGCGGCCTCCGCTATGGAGGCCAAACGGCTGGGTCTTTGCCAGAAATCCCTCTTTGTGGTGCCCAACCACCTGACCCTCCAGTGGGCGCAGGAGTTCCTGCATCTGTACCCCAGTGCCAAGCTGTTGGTGGCAAACAAGAAGGATTTTGAAACCGCCAACCGGAAGAAGTTCTGCGCCCGGATCGCCACCGGCGACTACGATGCCGTCATCATCGGTCACAGCCAGTTTGAGAAAATCCCTCTTTCTTTTGAACGGCAGGAGCGCATCATCCAGGAGCAGATCGACGAGATTCAGGCTGCCATCACAGAGATGAAGTACCGTGTAGGAGAACGGTTCACCATCAAGCAGATGGAAAAGACCCGGAAAGGTCTGGAACAGAGGCTGGAAAAACTCAAGGCCACCGAGCGGAAGGACGACGTTGTGACCTTTGAGCAGCTGGGTGTAGACCGGCTGTTTGTGGACGAAAGTCACAGTTTCAAGAACCTCTTTTTGTACACCAAGATGAGGAATGTGGCGGGCCTTTCCACCTCGGAGGCGCAGAAGTCCAGCGATATGTTCGGCAAATGCCGCTATATGGACGAGATCACCGGAGGCCGGGGCGTGATCTTCGCCACCGGCACCCCCGTCTCGAACTCCATGACTGAGCTGTACACGGTGATGCGCTACCTGCAGTATGGCACCCTGCAGCAGAAGAGGCTGACCCACTTCGATTGCTGGGCGTCCACCTTTGGCGAGACCACGACCAGTATAGAACTGGCCCCGGAAGGCACCGGCTACCGGGCACGAACCCGCTTCGCCAAGTTCTTCAACCTACCCGAGCTGATGAATATGTTCAAGGAAGTCGCTGACATCAAAACTTCGGACCAGCTCCACTTGCCGGTGCCGGAGGCCAAGTTTGAAACGGTGGTTGTGAAGCCTTCGGATATCCAGAAGGACATGGTTGCCGAGCTTTCCAAGCGGGCCGCCGCCGTTCACAGCGGCGCGGTGGATGCTGCGGAGGACAATATGCTTTGTATAACCAATGATGGCCGGAAGATTGGCCTGGACCAGCGGCTGATGAATCCGCTGCTGCCGGATGACCCGGACAGCAAGCTGAACGCCTGCGTCCGCAACGTCCTGAAAATCTGGGAAGATGGAAAAGAACAGAAGCTGACCCAGCTCCTGTTCTGCGACCTATCCACTCCCAAAGGGGATGGGCAGTTCAATGTCTACGACGATATCAAGGCAAAGCTGCTGGCGGCGGGAGTGCCTGAACAGGAAGTGGCCTTCATCCACACCGCCGACACCGAGGCTAAAAAGAAGGAACTGTTCTCCAAGGTCCGTGCGGGCCAGGTCCGGGTCCTGCTGGGCAGTACCCAGAAGATGGGCGCTGGAACCAACGTACAGGACCGGCTGGTGGCGGTCCACCACCTGGACGTGGGCTGGAAGCCCTCGGATATGACCCAGCGCAATGGCCGCATCGTCCGCCAGGGTAACCGGAACAAAGAAGTGCAGGTTTACAACTACGTCACCGAAGGAACCTTCGATGCCTACCTCTTTCAGACCCTGGAGAACAAGCAGCGGTTTATCTCTCAGATTATGACGAGCAAATCCCCAGTCCGCTCTTGCGAGGATGTGGACGAACAGGCCCTCAGCTATGCCGAAATCAAGGCGCTGTGCGCCGGAAATCCGCTCATCAAGGAGAAGATGGACCTGGACATCGAGGTGGCCCGGCTCAAAGTTCTCAAAGCGGACCACCAGAGTCAGCAGTACCGGCTGGAAGATAAGCTGCTCAAGACCTTCCCGGCCTCCATCCAGCACCAGAAAGAGGTCATTGCCTGCATGAAAGAGGATGCCAAAACGGCGGAAGCCAATCCCCAGGTGAAGGATGGCTTCTGTGGCATGGTCATCCGAGGGATGCACTATGAGGATAAACTCACAGCCGGTGAGCGGCTGCTGGCGGCCTGCCAGGAACTACCCTCGGCTGAGCCGATGGAAATTGGCAGCTATCGAGGTTTCCCGATGGAGCTTTCTTACAACGCCTTCCACAATCAGTTTGAGATTGCTTTTAAGGGTTTGTCCAATAACCATGTGTTCCTGGGCACCGATGCCCGAGGTAACATCACCCGGCTGGACAACGCCCTGGACAACTTCCCGGAACGGATTGAGAAGGCCGAGAACCACCTTGGAACCCTGATCCAGCAGCGGGATGCCGCTCAGGCCGAGCTGGGCAAGCCCTTCCCGCAGGAAGAAGAACTGGCGGCCAAGTCTGCCCGTCTGGCAGAGCTGGACGCTCTGCTGAACATGGAGGACCGCCCCAGCCAGGAAGCGCCGGAGGAAGGAAAACCGAAGGCGAAAGAAGAAGGCCGTAAACCCTCGGTGCTGGCCGAGCTGAAAGCTGCCACGCCCGACCGGACACCCCGGCCTAAGACCCACGAAAAGGAGGCTGATGCCCGATGACCAACGAAGAACTGAACACGGCCCTCTACAAGAAGATGTTTGCAGAGCAGGAGAAGTTCAAAGGCTGGCTGTTGACTCAGCCGCCTGAGAAAATCCTGGAACACAGTTATGAGTATACGGTGCGGGAGGACTTTCTGCTGTCTTTGGAGTACAACGATCTGACCAACAGCCAGGCCGCAGCCCTGCTGGCCTCTCCCACACCGCTGGATGACCTTTTTCACCAGTATGAGAAGATGGAGTCCAGCCACATGGAGGAGGTCTGGGCCTGCTTCGAGAGCCGGGCAGAGCAGGTCAAAACCATGCAGGCGGAGGCAAAAGTGGCCGTCTATCAGCATAACGCCGATTATGCACGGGAACATGGAGAGCTGGAGCAATACCGGGCGTCCAATCGGGTCAATATCCAGTGCAAGGAAGCCATTGAAACGGCGGTGCGGGAACATTTCGATGGACTGTATCTCAGCCATGACGCTGCCAAAGGTGTAATTGAAACCTATGGTATGGACCGGGTTGCGATGGTCCTTGCCAATACGATCCAGCTCCAGGACTGGGACGGTCGCTACTCCCGCAGCAACAAGGACTGGGCCAGGACGATCCCCAACCACAACTCTGATACGGTACGCCTCGGATATGCGCTGGAATGCCACCCGGCTGTTTTGAACGGCTTTATTGATCTGGTACGGGAGGAACAGCAGCGCCAGCCCCGGGCTTCTGTGCGGGAACATTTGAAGCAGGGACCTAAGCAGACAGTACCCAAAGCCTCGACTCATAAGAAGCGGGAGCCGGAAAGATGATGGAAAAATCCGAGGTCATCATTCTGAGAGTGTCCCCGGAAGAACTGGATCGAATTCGGAAGAAGATGCTGGATATGGGCGTTCTCAACCAGAGCGCCTATCTGCGCAAGATGGCCCTGGACGGTTACTGTGTGCGGCTTGATTTAAAGGAGGTCAAAGAATTGAATTGTCTGCTGCGAATTTGCAGCAACAACCTAAACCAATATGCAAAACGGGCCAATGAAACCGGCTCCATCTACAAGGCAGACATTGAGGACTTGCAGCGGCGGATGGATATGATCTGGCAGCAACAGAAGGAGCTTTTGATCGAGCTGGCCGGCATTGAATAACAAACACGGTATGGCAGATGATGCTATACCGTGTTACATAAAGACGAGATCCTTGTTTCAGGCAAAGATATTCGTTAAAATGAAGGTGGGAAGGAGGCAAGTTCTATGAAGATGATTTTGAAATTTTTCGTTTGGCCGATGGCTTTACTGCTGGGGATGCTGTGCTTTCTGGGCACCATTGCTTATAAGGCTGCCGCTTATGTGATTTCTCCACTGTTGCTGTTGGGTCTGGGATGCTGTATTTACTGTGCAGTACAGGCCCGCTGGACAGAACTTGCCATCTTTGCAGTTACAGTGCTGGGGCTTTTCGTGATCCTGTTCTTAATGATTTGGCTGGTGACCAATGCAGAAGATTTGCACAAGTGGATGCGCGATTTTTTAGCTTCCTAATCGCGAACCCGGGGTTCTGGCATAGATCGCCAGTGTCTCGGGATGGATGAGAAGCACAGGTTTATTGTGGTCCAAAGCATAATGAACTGTGTATCCTGTGCCACTGGGTTCCTCGTTTTTGTAATCGTATACGCCGAGCAGAACATCTGTATGATCCACCAGGAACCGGTTCCTAGCGTGATAGCATCCAGAAAAATACCTGGGGCTTAGAACAAGCACTTCATAGCTCTGCTTTAAGAGACTGGAATAACGATCCCGATCATCAGCTTTCCAGCGTCGTTCCTGACCTTCAAAAGGGATGATGCAATGGAGCTGTAGGTCGGGATTTTGCCGTTTCAGGGAAAGAACGGCTTCTCCGGCCCAAAGATCAACTCCAAGGGCGCAGCCAGTGTAAAAATCAGTGATTCCACGGTGATAGAGCCGCAGAATTTGCTTTTCCAGCACAGATTTTAACTGAACACAGCCAGGGGCCAACTCGTCGTACTGAAAGCTGAAATGAGCCGGACGGTGCCCGGTAAAGGCACAGGAACGCAGTGCTGCCATAAGTTTTCCTCCCATATTCACTTTTTGCCATGTGTAAGAAGTCTAACAAGACTTTCTACATCTTATAAAGCTATTGTAAGTTGGATACACTTGATTTGTCAACAATACGACCGGTATCCAAAACAATGAGCTGAGGTGAGAACGTGGAGGAGTACGGAACCATCCGCATTAAGCTGGACGAACTGATTCAGAAAGCAGGCATCAGTAAAAATAAACTGAGTCATAAAGCAGAAATGCAGCGTTCACAGATCAACAACTATTGCAACAACGAGATCACGAGACTGGACATCGACGTGCTGGCAAGAATCTGCACCGTCCTGCACTGTGAGATCGGCGACCTGCTGGAGTTCATTCCGCCAGAGGAAAAGAAATAAAAAACACAAGGGAGTCTGACCAGATGGTTAGGCTCCCTTTCTATATAGAATCGAGGTGAATGGTATGGCCGCCACGCGATTGATCGCCCTGCACATCAACAAGGGCAAGAGCGTTGCCCAGTGCCTCCGGGACCGAACTGATTACGCCCAAAACCCGGAAAAGACCGAAAAAGGGGAGCTTGTCACCGCTTATGAGTGCGACCCCATGACGGCGGATCAGGAGTTCCTGCTGGCAAAACGCCAGTATGAGCACATCACCGGACGGCGGCACAAGCGGGACGTGATCGCCTACCAAATCCGGCAGTCCTTCAAGCCCGGAGAAGTGACGCCGGAAGAAGCAAACGCCATTGGCCAGGAGCTGGCCAAGAGGTTTACTAAGGGCAACCATGCCTTCATTGTAGCTACCCATACGGATCGGGCGCATATCCACAATCACATCGTATTCAACTCGACTTCCCTGGATTGTACCCGGAAGTTCCGGGACTTTCATCTGTCCTGGATGGTTTTGTCAAAGCTCAGTGACATGATCTGCCTGGAACACAAGTTGTCCGTCATCACACCGAAGCCCTATCGGGAACGCACAAAGTACAAGTACCCAGAACGCCCATCCATCCGTGACCAGATCCGCGATGACATTGATGCTGCTATGCGGCAGAAACCACAGAGCTTTCAGGAGTTGGTGGGCCTCCTTGAGCAGGCAGGATACGAGTACCAGGAAGGCAAGCATCCGGCGATTCGTGGTAAAAATCAAAAGAAGTTTATTCGGTTCAAGTCCCTGGGAGAAGGATATACCCATGAAGATTTGAGGCGCGTTTTTACCGGCGAACGAGAGCATCAGCCCCGTAAGCCCGGCAGACGAACAGAACAGCCCGTTCAGAAGATGAACCTGCTGATTGACATTCAGCAAAAGATGGAGGCGGGGAAGGGGACAGGCTATGTCCGCTGGGCGAAAGTGTTCAACCTGAAGCAGATGTCCAAAGCGCTGCTCTTTCTTCAGGAGAACGGCATTGAGAGTCTGGAACAGCTGAATGACCGAACCTCTGCCATTGTACAGCAAACAGAAGGATTGAAAGATTCAATCCGAGCCGATGAAGCTCGCCTTGCCGAGATTGCGGTGTTGCGAGGACACATTCTGAACTATGTCAAAACACGGGAGATCTATCAGGGTTATAAAGCCAGCGGATTCAGCAAGGTATATTTTGAATCTCACCGGCAGGACCTGACCCTCCACAAAGCGGCCAAGGAGGCTTTCAATGAACGAAACCTGAAGAAGCTGCCCTGCATCCGGGACCTGAACGCCGAGTATGCACAGCTTCTGGAGCGAAAGAAAAAGAACTACGCCGAGTACCGTCAGCAGAAAGCACAAATGCAGGACTGGCTGATGGCTCAGAAGATTGTATCGGTCATGCTGGATGACAAAGAACAGGAGCAAACCGAAATCCACCGACAGGAAGAAAGAAAGGCACCGGAACACAGTTAATGATTTGGCAGGCACAGCAGTTCGCATTAATGCGGCTGCTGTGCCTGCTTTTTTGTTGTTGGGGAAATATTATGGTCCAGTTGTAGTGTGGAAGTTGCTTTGATATAATAAATAAAATATGATATGTTGATTCGTCTGAATGAGATGGGATACAGTTGTGATTCTTTCTATTTAACGTGGACACGGTGTGCCGAGTGATGGAGGAAGTAAAAGTGGAGTTGATCAATAATACGACAAAGACCTTGCGGGATGATTTGTCGTCGGAAATAAAAAAGGGCAGCAAACTTTCGATTGCCGCCGCCTGCTTTTCGATCTATGCCTTTCAGGAGCTGAAAAAGCAGCTGAAAGACATCGAAGAACTGCGCTTTATCTTTACGTCCCCCGCATTCATCCGTGAAAAGCCGCAGAAAGAAAAGCGTGAGTTTTATATTCCCCGCCTCAATCGTGAGAGAAGTCTGTATGGCACCGAATTTGAGGTGAAGCTTCGGAATGAGCTGAACCAAAAGGCAATCGCCAAAGAATGTGCAGAGTGGATTCGGAAAAAGGTTGCCTTTAAGTCCAATGTTACAGACGAGAGCATGATGGGCTTTATCAACGTGGATGATAAAAACTACATGCCGGTCAATGGCTTTACAACGGTGGATTTGGGCTGTGAGCGCGGAAACTATGCCTACAATATGGTTCAAAAAACAGAGGCTCCCTTTTCACTTGCTTACTTGCAGCTCTTTGAGCAGTTGTGGGCGGATAGCAGCCGACTGCAGGATGTGACCGATGAAGTGATAGAAAATATCACAACGGCATATGCAGAAAACTCGCCGGAGTTCATCTATGTGGTGACTCTGTACAATATCTTCAATGAATTTTTGGAGGATATTTCAGAGGACAACCTGCCCAACGAGGCGACGGGATTTAAGGAAAGCAAGATCTGGTCGCTGCTCTACAATTTCCAGCGGGACGCCGCGATTGGAATCATCAACAAGCTGGAAAAGTACAATGGCTGCATTCTGGCCGATTCTGTGGGCCTGGGCAAAACCTTTACCGCCCTGGCGGTCATCAAGTATTACGAGAACCGGAACAAGTCTGTTCTCGTTTTGTGCCCCAAAAAGCTGGCAGGCAACTGGAACACCTACCGCAACAACTACAAGAACAATCCCGTATTGGAAGATCGGCTGCGGTATGATGTTCTTTTCCATACGGATTTGAGCCGTACAAGCGGCCAATCCAACGGAAACGACCTGGACCGGCTGGTTTGGAGCAACTATGACCTGGTGGTGATCGACGAATCCCATAACTTCCGCAATGGCGGCAATTTCTCCGGGGGAGAAAACGAGAAAGAAAACCGCTATGTGAAGCTGATGAACAAGGTGATCCGTCAGGGCGTAAAGACAAAAGTGCTGATGCTTTCTGCGACCCCGGTCAACAACCGTTTTGCAGATTTGCGGAATCAGCTTGCGCTTGCCTATGAAGGAAATGCAGACCTGATCGATGACAAGCTGAATACATCCCGCCCCATTGACGAGATTTTCCGAAACGCCCAGCGGGCCTTTAACTCCTGGAGCAAGCTCTCTGCACCGCAGCGGACGACCGAAGCACTTTTGAAGATGTTGGATTTTGACTTCTTTGAGCTGCTGGATTCGGTCACCATTGCCCGCTCCCGCAAGCACATTCAAAAATACTGCGATACTTCGGATATTGGCTCCTTTCCGACCCGGCTCAAGCCCATCTCCAAAAGTCCCCGGCTCACAGACTTAAAAGACAGCATCAACTACAACGAGATTTTTCAGCAACTGATGCATCTGGAACTGTTCATCTATATGCCGTCTCACTTTATCCTGGACAGCAAACTCAGCAAGTACGCGGAGATATACCAGGACAACAAGGTGAATGTGGGCTTTACCCAGGCAAGCCGTGAACAGGGCATCCGCCGGCTGATGGCCATCAACCTGATGAAACGGATGGAGAGTTCCGCCTACTCCTTCAATCTGACGGTGAAGCGGATCATCCAGCTCATCGACCAAACCCTTGAGGTCATTGACAGCTATGACAAATCCAAATCCGTAAAGGTGGATGCGGTGGAGCTGGGCAGCCTGGACGCATACGACCCGGACGATCAGAACAGCGAGGATTTCCTGACCATCGGCAAAAAGGTCAAGATCGAGATTGCCGACATGGATTATGTGTCCTGGCGGCGCAGTCTGGTAAAGGATCGGGAGACTTTGGAGCTTTTGACCCTGATGGTGGAAGACATCACCCCCGAGCACGATTGTAAACTTCAGGAGCTTCTCGGCCTGGTCCGGCAGAAACTGGAGCAGCCCATCAACCCCGGAAATAAGAAGATTCTGATTTTTACCGCCTTTGCCGATACAGCGGACTATCTGTACCAGCATGTGAGCGCCTATGTAAAGAAAAATTTTGGCCTCCATACGGCCATGATTTCCGGAACAGTAGAGGGCCGTACAACCGTGCCCCGGCTGCACAGCGATATGAATACGGTGCTGACCTGCTTTTCGCCGGTTTCCAAGGACAAAGAACTCTTAATGCCGGGAGACAAGACCGAAATTGATGTGTTGATTGCAACCGACTGCATCTCGGAAGGCCAAAACCTGCAGGACTGCGACTATCTCATCAACTACGACATTCACTGGAACCCGGTTCGGATCGTCCAGCGGTTTGGCCGAATCGACCGAATCGGCAGCAAGAACAAGGTGATCCAGCTGGTAAACTTCTGGCCGGATGTCACCCTGGACGAGTACATCGACCTGAAGGCCAAGGTCGAGACCCGCATGAAGATTGTTGACATGACGGCGACGGGAGACGATAATCTTTTAAGTGAGGATGAAAAAACCGACCTTGAGTACCGCAAGGCACAGCTCAAGCGCCTGAAAGAGGAAGTCGTGGACATGGAAGATATGACCACCGGCATTTCCATCATGGACCTGGGCCTGAATGAGTTCCATATGGACCTGCTGGCCTATATGAAACAGTATCCCGACCTCGATAAGGTGCCCTGCGGCCTCCATTCGGTGGCAAAATCTGCTCCGGGTGCCCCGGCCGGTGTGATTTATGTATTGAAAAACCGCTCCAACAGCGTCAACATCAATAGCCAGAACCGGCTGCATCCCTTCTACATGGTTTACATCAGCAGCGATGGAGAGGTAATCTGTGACCACCTTTCCCCTAAAGAAATGCTGGATACCATGCGGTTCCTGTGCAAAGGGAAAACCGAACCTCTTCCGGAAGTGTATCGTGCCTTTAACCGGGAAACCCGGGATGGAAAGGATATGTCTCAGCTGTCCTCCCTGTTGGGAGATGCGATTGCTTCCATCATCGAGGTGAAGGAAGAAAGTGACATCGACAGCTTCCTGGGCGGCGAACAGATCAGCTTCTTGACCAACGAGATCAAGGGGCTGGATGATTTTGAACTGATTTGCTTCCTGGTCGTGCGGGATGAAGCTCCGCTTCACTCGGTAAAAGATGAAATGCGGCTGGTGGTCGCCGGCAGCCGCAATTTCAAGGATTATGACCGTTTGGCCCGTGAGGTGGATGGATTCATTCGGAAACTGCACACAGACAAACAAGTAATCATCGTGAGCGGAACAGCCGATGGTGTAGATCAGCTGGGGGAGCAGTATGCCCGGAACCATGGATTGCAGGTAGAGGAATTCCCGGCGCATTGGGACCTTTTCGGCAGAGCTGCCGGACCAAAACGAAATATGGAAATGGCGCAATTTGCAGATGCAGTGATTGTGTTCTGGGATGGTAAATCTGCAGGAACCAGAAATATGATCGAGTGCGCCAAAGCTGAAGGGCTTCCCTGTAAGGTAATAGAATATCAAGATTAAAGGGTAAAGGTGAACAGGATGCTGGGGCTTCCCAAAGCAACGGAATTGAATAAGAAATTGCCCAAGACTGCGGTATACGCCAAGTTTCAGATGAATACGGCGGAAAAGGCAAAGATAGATGCAGACATCTCACGAATCACCATTGTCAACGAGGTCTCTGCAGCCAAAGTGAACATAGCACCTGGAGAAAAGGTTCAAGCGTTCTTTGTCCTGCAGGTGGTGCTGAAGCGCCGGGAGTTCAATGAGCGGACGCTGATTGTTCTGTCCAAACTCATCCCTCAGAATATGGTGCTCCTACTGGAATATGACGGCCAGGCGAAGCTGGCAGTGTATCATACCAAACTGCTGCAGACCTCCTGGAGTGACCCGGAAACCCTTTCCCTCGCCATCAACGGCCTGAATATGGATGCCGTCTGGGAAAATGTCATCGTCCAGATCGGCGGGATTCAGGTTCAGGAGGGGAATACGCTGGATCAGCAACTGGAGCGGGACGAGCAGAAAGCGAAGCTGGAGAAAGAAATTGCACGTCTTCAAAAGCAGCTCTGGGCAGAGAAGCAGCCGAAGAAGAAGTTTGAGATTGTGCAACGTATAAATACATTAAAAGTCAAGTTGGATTAACCAGACAAATGAATTCTACTGCAGGAGGTTGAAAAGTGTCAGATCAGCTGATTTCATTAGATGACGTAAAGAGAGTATTGGATTCGGCAGACATGGCTCTACACGAATGTTTTGATATGCTTATAGGATTCTGCCATGCTCAAAACAATATTGAAAAAACTCTTTTGCGGTTTCAACCAATGCTTGCGGAAACTTTATTAGAGTTGATGGAGTTTTATAATAGCCTTTCTCAAGAAAAAAACATATTGATTTCCCAAAAGGATGATTACCCTCAAGATGTGTTTTCACAGATGATGGCCAGAAATGCACGGTTTGCAAAAGCTGTCAGTATGACTATAGAAATAGGCAAGAGTATGGGAGATGCTTTTGCATGGTTTTTTTATAGAGATAACCGTGAAGATCTTGACAAGCATTTTAAACATGAACCTGTAGGGTTATATGTTAGCGGCATTGGTGGTCGTGGTGAACTGGAGTTTATAAAAAATAGTTTGAGCTTAGATGGCTTTTATGTGCTATATCATGGAATCACAACGATGCTGCGGATTGGAGATTTTTCACTTTATGATTTTAATCGTGGGATAGTTGGGCTAGGTGAACTAAAAACAAGAAGAATAGGGGATAAGCTGAATGTTTCTGCATTCATTACAGCCAAAAAAGATATTCAAGTTAAGAATCAACCTCAACCTAAATCGAGTTCACTTAAAGAAGAGCTAAAATGTTTAGAGAAAGAGTTCCCCAGGATAGAGAAACAAATCAAAAGACAAATAGAATTTTTAAAACAAATAAGTGAGGGTCAGTCGGCTACATTTGAAACAGCATATGAATATAATATGTTGGATTCGCTAACTCCACAAAATCGATTTGCACTAAGTAGTGATAGATCATTGATGCTGGTTGGAACGTGGAGTAAATACAACACTCTTTATGAGATTTTGACTGAAGAAGAAGAGTTTTCTGGATTGTCAGAAGGTACATTTGTAGATGATGTAAGATCAATGATTGTGCCAGAACTACAATATAATCAATTCCATTTCGGTGAATTGACCACGAAGACAACTTTAATGGAAATTCCGATTTTGTGGTGGCATATCAATGACAAAATATGCGAAGATATCTATTTTAAGCGTGTGTTGATTACTACAGTTTTTAACCCGGCAAGGTTCCTTGACTGTTTTATCAAAGACGGATTTTCTGTTGTCGAGATGGGGGACCTAGACAAGATAAAATTAGAAAAGAAAATAGGTGATATAGTAATCTCCTTTGGCAATTTTCAGTCATTCTGTTTCATGATAACCAATTCGTTGATGAAACCACAGAGCGTTTACGAATCTATAAAATATATTATCAATAAAACAGAAATAGAAAAACTTTCACCGTGTACAAGAATTGATTTGCATATCCACTTGAATAACTTCAATACAGGACTGAAGCGGAAGAATGGATATGATAGAAAGGAAATTTCTGATGGACAAACTGAAGATGCACACGCCGAATAAGGCGGATGAAAACTTCCACAAGCTGGCGGCGCTGTTTCCCGATGCAGTGACCGAGACCATCAACGAAAACGGTGAGGTGGTCCGTGCCATTGATAAGGATGTGCTGATGCAGGAGATCAGCACCACAGTGGTCGAGGGCAAGGACGAGCGTTACCAGTTCACCTGGCCGGATAAGAAAAAGTCTGTCCTTCTGGCCAATGCGCCTATCTCCAAGACCCTGCGCCCTTGCCGTGAGGAAAGTATGGGCAAGGACGGTACTCCCGGCGGCTTTGACTCCGAAAACTTCTATATTGAGGGCGATAACCTGGAGGTGCTGAAGCTGCTTCAGGAGACCTACCTGGGCAAGGTTAAAATGATCTACATCGACCCGCCCTATAATACCGGCAATGACTTTGTGTATGAAGATGATTTTGCACAGAGTACCGATGAATATCTGGCAAACAGCGGTCAGTTTGATGAGGAAGGCAACCGCCTTGTCACAAACACCGAAAGCAATGGCCGCTTCCACACCGACTGGCTCAATATGATCTATCCGCGGTTGAAGCTGGCAAAAGATTTACTGGCAGAGGATGGGGTCATTTTTATCAGCATTGATGATAATGAGGTATTTAACCTCAAAAAGGTATGCGATGAAATTTTTGGTAGTTCGAATTTTATAGTGCAGTTTGCTGTTCAACTGAATCCCCGTGGGAGAAATTTGGATTTATTTGTTGCGAAAACACATGAGTCTATTTTGGCTTATGCCAAAAACTATCTAAAACCTTCTACAATGTTTGGAGTAGAAAAAGAAGGTAAGATGGTTGATGAGTACAACAAAGAGGATGAGATTGGGAAATATCGAGCAATCGGTCTCCGAAATCGGAATCAATCATTTAACCCTCAAACGCGTCCCAACCTTTATTTTCCACTGTATGTTGACCCGAAGACACATAGAGTATCTACCATTAAAAGTGACCCATATATTGATGAGGTATGGCCGGATGCTCCAGACGGTACAAAGACGTGCTGGACTTGGATGAAAACAAAGATTGAAAAAGAAAATCATCTTATTATAGCAGAAAGATCTGGTAATGAATGGAGAATCTACCGGAAAGATTATTTAATTTCCCAGGATGGAAATGTTGCTACAACTCTGGTAAAATCACTGTGGATAGATAATACTATTAACAACGATTATGGAAAAAAATCCATAAAAGAATTATTTGGGTCAAATATAATGAGTTTCCCAAAATCTCCGGAGTTGATTAAAAAACTAATAAATATTGGGATGCGAAAAAATGATACGATCATGGATTTCTTTTCTGGCTCTGCCACGACTGCTCATGCCGTTATGCAGCTGAACGCCGAAGACGGCGGCAAGCGCAAATTCATCATGGTGCAGCTGCCAGAAGAAACAGACGAAAAGAGTGAGGCACATAAAGCGGGCTACAAAAACATCTGCGAAATTGGCAAAGAGCGTATCCGCCGCGCAGGGGCAAAAATCAAGGAAGAGAACCCTATGGGCACAGTGGACCTGGATGTGGGATTCCGTGTGCTCAAGTGCGATACGTCCAATATGAAGGACGTATATTACACGCCGGATGAGTTTGACCCCTCCATGTTTGACCTGCTGACCGATAACATCAAAGAGGACCGCACCCCGGAGGATCTGCTGTTCCAGGTGATGCTGGACCTGGGCGTGCTGCTTTCCAGCAAGATTGAAGAGACAGTGATTGCAGGCAAAAAGGTATTCAAGGTAGAGGATAACTTCCTTGTGGCCTGCTTTGACCGTGACGTGACAAACGAGGTCATCGAGGCCATCGCCAAGCAAGAGCCGACCTATTTTGTCATGCGTGACAGCTCTCTTGCCAATGACAGCGTCGCAACCAACTTTGATCAGATTTTTGCAACCTACAGCCCTGAGACAATAAGGAAGGTGCTATAATGGAACGACTGTCAAATATAGAATTAGGAACCTTTTCAAGACTATTCAATCGGGGCGGTTATGTATTAGACTTCTCGACCAATGACTTTGATGCTTTTACAATGTCAAGTGTTGGCGTAGCCCTTTGTGATCAATATAAAATGTCGAAAGGAAAGTCCCTATCGGCATATCTAAATGAGGCTTCAGATGAGGATAAAGTAAAGCTCTTAAAAGATTTGCTGGATTACTATGAGGAAAATTATGAAGATGAATATCGAGCAGATTTGGGGAGCTTTCGTTATAGTGCAGAATATGAACGGCTGTATCATAAGTGCCGATCATATATGGATAAAGCATTGAATGTAGCAACTCCATTGTCATCAAATGCCGCGGCTTTGCAGCAAAAATTTTCAAGTGAGTATCTTTCAAAACAGATAGACTTGATGCTTAAGATGCAAACTGAAAATCCGACAGAGGCGATTGGAAAAGCAAAAGAGCTAATAGAAAGCTGCTGTAAAACGATTCTTGACGAACTAGGTGTAGAGTGGGACAAAAATTGGGATATAGGTAAGTTGACAGGAGAAACGTTAAAATTGCTCAATTTGACACCAAATCAGATTCCAGATAGTGATCCACTTGCAAATGAAATAAAGGCGGTTTTAGGAAATTTAAGAGGTATAACTTCAAAATTGGCTGAAATGAGAAACGCTTATGGTAGCGGCCATGGAAAAAGCGCATCTTTTACAGGGTTGGAGGTAAGGCATGCCAAGTTGGCAGTTGGATGTAGTATTACATTTGCAACATTTTTATGGGATACATATGAAGGGATGTCTTGACATTGAAATTCAACTTTAAAATCCAGCAATACCAGACCGATGCTGTGGATGCAGTGGTCAAGGTGTTTGCCGGACAGGGGTTCCATGACCGGATTCGCTACATCCGGGACCTGGGCAAAAGGATCGTCCCGGACGTGGAGCAGACCGAAATGAAAGGGACGGCAGAGGTAGACCCGGACGATGATACCGGCTACAAAAACGAGGAACTTGACCTGACCGACGAACAGCTGCTGCAAAATATCCACAAGATACAGAGTGAGAACAATATCAAACTGTCCACGAGCCTTGTGAAAAGTCTGGGCCGGTGCAGCCTGGATATTGAGATGGAGACCGGCACCGGCAAAACCTATGTTTACATCAAAACAATTTTTGAGCTGAACAAAACCTATGGCTGGAGTAAGTTCATTGTAGTGGTGCCCTCCATTGCCATCCGGGAGGGCGTGAAAAAGAGTTTTGAGATCATGGCTGACCATTTCATGGAGTATTACGGGAAGAAGGCCCGGTTCTTCATCTACAACAGCCAGAATCTGAATCAGCTGGACAACTTCTCCGCCAGTGCCGGCATTCAGGTCATGATCATCAACACCCAGGCTTTTGCATCTTCCCTGAAAGAGGACGGCAAGAGCAAGGAAGCCCGCATCATCTATTCCAAGCGGGATGAATTTGCATCCCGCCGGCCCATTGATGTGATTGCTGCCAACCGGCCCATCATCATTCTGGATGAGCCCCAGAAGATGGGCGGAGCTGTAACCCAGAAGGCACTGAAAAACTTCAAGCCGCTGTTCAGCCTGAACTATTCCGCAACCCATGCCGTTCAGCACAACCTGGTTTATGTTCTGGACGCTCTGGATGCCTACAATAAGCGGCTGGTCAAGAAAATCGAGGTCAAAGGTTTTGAGGTGAAAAACCTGCGGGGAACCGACAGCTATCTGTTTTTGGAGCAGATTGTGCTTTCGCCCAAAAAGCCGCCTATGGCCCGGATCGAAATGGAGATCGGCTATAACAAGTCCATCAACCGTGAAACCCGCATCCTCGGGGTGGATGATAACTTGTATTTCATTTCCCAGAATATGGAGCAGTACAAGGGCTACACCATTTCGGAGATCGACCCGCTGCGCGGTACCGTGACCTTTACCAATGGCGTCACCATTCGGACCGGCGATGTGGTGGGCGATGTGTCCGAAACCGATATGCGCCGGATTCAGATTCGAGAGACCATCCAGTCCCACTTTGAAAAAGAGGAGCGGCTCTTTAACCTGGGCATCAAGACCCTTTCGCTTTTCTTCATTGACGAAGTGGCAAAGTATCGCCAGTATGACGAGGATGGCAACGAACAGCTGGGCGAATACGGCAAGATGTTTGAGGAGGAATACCTCCAGGCGCTGAACGAGCACCTTACTTTAGAAAAGACGCCCTATCAGGAGTACCTGAGAAAAATGTGTGCAGCTCCTGCCGAAGCACACAAAGGTTATTTCAGTATCGACAAAAAGACCGGGCATAGCGTAAACAGTCAGATCAAACGTGGCAGTGAATTTTCGGATGATATTTCGGCCTATGATTTGATTCTGAAAAATAAGGAACGTCTCTTGTCTTTTGAGGAGCCTACCCGGTTTATCTTCTCCCATTCCGCTTTGCGGGAAGGCTGGGACAACCCCAACGTGTTCCAGATCTGCACCCTCAAACATTCCGACAACCAGACCGCCAAGCGGCAGGAAGTGGGCCGTGGCCTTCGGCTGTGTGTGAATCAGGGCGGAAACCGGATGGATGCACAGAGCTGCGGGGACCAGGTGCATGATATCAATATGCTGACCGTCATTGCCAGCGAGAGTTACAGGACCTTTGTTGCAGACCTGCAAAGCGATATCAAGAAGGAACTGTACGACCGTCCCACCACCGCCACCAGCGAATACTTCAAGGGCAAGTATGTAAAGGTGGATGGAGTGCCCACGCTGATTGATGCAGAAGCAGCCAATGCAATCGAGTTCTACCTGATCAGCAACGGCTATGTGGATATGAAGCGGAAGGTGACGGATAAATACCGCGCCGATGTCCAGATGGGCACCCTTGCTCCCCTGCCGGATGAATTGGCACCCATGGCCGAAGGCGTTCACCTGCTGGTGCAGGCCGTATACGACGAGAGCGCCCTCAAGGAGATGATCACCGACGGCCACGAAACCAAGGTGAAGGAGAATCCGCTGAACGAAAACTTTGCCAAAAAGGAGTTCCAGGCGCTCTGGAAGCAACTCAATCACAAGTATGCTTACACGGTGGAGTTTGACAGCGATGAACTGATCCAGAAGGCAATCGCGCACATCAACGACCGGCTCTTTGTTTCGGAACTCCAGTACACCACGACCGTTGGCCGCCAAAAGGATGAGATGAACGAGCATGAGCTGGGGCGAGGAGATTCCTTTGGGGGAGAGAAAACCAGAACACGGACCCTTCGCCAGGCGCATGGCGGACATCTGAAGTATGATCTGGTTGGAAAAATCGCACAGGGAACGGTGCTCACCCGGCGGACAGTCGTTGCAATTCTGAAAGGCTTGCGGCCGCAGAAACTCTATATGTTCAAGAACAACCCGGAGGAGTTTATCACCAAGATCGTGCGCCTCATCAATGAGCAGAAGGCGACCACCATCGTGGATCATATCACCTATGATACCATTGAAGGCCAGTACGATAATAATATCTTTACCGCAGAAAAAAGCGCATACGAATTCGATAAGGCATTCCGCGCCACCAAAGCGATCCAGGACTACGTGTTTACGGATGGCACCGCAGAACAAAGTGTGGAACGGCGTTTTGTACAAGATTTGGATGCGGCGGAAGAAGTCTGCGTCTATGCCAAACTCCCGCGGGGATTCCATATCCCCACCCCGGTGGGCAACTATTCCCCGGACTGGGCGATTGCCTTTTATGAGGGAACGGTAAAGCACATTTTCTTTGTGGCAGAAACCAAAGGAACCATGGAGACCCTTCAGCTCAAGCCCATCGAGCAGGCCAAGATCCGCTGTGCCCGCAAGCTGTTCAATGAAATGTCCACCAGCCAGGTGAAGTATCACGATGTGGACAGCTATCAGAGCTTGCTAAATGTGATGAAGTCGCTGTAAACTGCAATAAGAAAAAGAATCTGAACAAAGTGAAAAGCCCCGGCTGAACTGAACTGAACCAGTAAAAACGGACAATAGACAAAACGCCCCCTGTGTAGGAAAATAAACCTATACAGGGGGTGTTCGTATGTCCAGACAAAAATACACACATATCCAAGTGAAAGAGGAAGAAATTCTAGCCTTGCGAGAGGCAGGAGCGACCCGGCAAGAGATCGCGAATCAATTAGGATTAAGCAAGGTACAAATCAAGAATTGGATCAACCGATATAACCGCAAACAGGCCAAACAGGAAGCAGGAATTTTTCCCAAACCAAAAGGACGTCCGAGAAAAGTTGCTGAACCTGGAGATATAATCGCCGAGCAAGCCTATGAGATCCAGCGGTTGAAGATGGAGAATGAGTTGCTGCGGGATTTTCTGCGGTCTACAGGAAGGAAGTGAGTGCAAAGGCAAAGTATGCCGTGATTTATCGTCACAGGGAGAAGTATTCTGTACTAGTCATGTGCAGGTTCTTTTCGGTATCCAGAAGCGGCTATTACAGCTTTGTAAGGCGACTGAATCGACCTGAGAAAGATGCCTCATTGGCAGAGAAGATCCGAAATCAGCAGGACAAGTGTTTTCATACCTATGGCTACCGTAGAATGTGGCAATGGCTGAAAAACAGTGAAGAAATCGGGTCACTCCCAAATTTTGTGTAAAGTCCATTGAGCGTAGGAATAGAGCGAAA
>ERZ1090881.205-NODE-205-length-28832-cov-19.052646_pt1 | contig 28832 bp, 25 predicted proteins | sample MGYA00478470_ERZ1090881 | MGnify/ENA primary metagenome ERZ1090881 (study PRJEB33644, sample SAMEA5815736) | chicken gut metagenome | biome: Chicken; feature: Gastrointestinal Tract; material: Caecum | place: Ireland | collected 2019-01-01 | study: A study of the...
ATGAGCGCTAGTCTCGTGGGCTCGGAGATGTGTATAAGAGACAGTTATTATATAGGGCGCCGCTTTCCGGGCAGGGAACGCGCGCTTGCCGCCGCCCTTTGCAAAAATTCGTCCGCCGTTTTGGCGCTCAGTGCGTGACAGCCGTGAAAAAGTCCCGCCGGAGCGGGACTTTTGTCAGATCTTATTGGTACTGTTCATGACGAACGCCATGCCGCTGCGCTTTCCCATCGCCGTGACCGTCAGCCCGGCGACGCTCTGATGGTCGATCCACGACGGCATCACGACGCCGAGGTATTCGTCGCCCTGCATCTCGATGGCGATATAGCGCGAATCGTACATGCGCCAGGTCCCGCGGAGGGCGCCGTCCATCGTGCCGTCTTTGCGGAGCACGACGCGCTGCGCCGGAACCGTGTCCACCCCCTGACGGAACAGGACGGCTTCAAACTTGCCCGCCGAGACGTTTAAGAGTTCGTCCTCCGTGACGTCCTGGATCTCCTCGCCCGCATAGCGGTTGGGGTTCATGACCGGCCAACCGTCCGAGTTGAAGTCGTACTGCGAGAGATAGAGATAGTGGAAGTTGTTGGAGCGGCTGAGTTTTTTGTCGATGAAATAGTTGGTGCGGCAGTGGTAGGCGATCAGCCGTACGCCGCGCGTGTCAAACATGTCGTTGTGCCCGGGACAGAAGTAGTCCACGGGGTCATCCTCCCAGCGGAAGGAACCGAGCATCTTGTTGCCTGTGCCGATATCGGTGGAGCAGACGAGCGGATTGCCGTTGACGTCGAGGTAGGGTCCCTCGGGCGTCTCGCTCCTGCCGCAGCGCATGTTGTACGCCGAGGAGAGCGAACCGTACGAGCACATGAGATAGTAGTAGTTCTTGCTCACCCATTCGCCGTTTTCCAGAACGGGCACATTGCGCTCGAAGGAGAGCACGCCGCCCTCCAGGGAACCGCTGGCAAGATGCGTGCCGTAGTAATCATCGAAGGACTTCTTGCCCGACGCAAAGTCGGCATAGACAAGCCCGTCCTTTCGCAGCCCCGTCGCGGGGTCGAGCTCCAAGAGGAAGAGCCCCAGCCCGTAAGAGCCATAGACCATCCACATCTTGTCCTCGGCAAAGAGCACCTGCGGATCGATCGCGTTGGGCGTGCGCCAGCCCGCGGGCGACTGCACGATGAGCCCGACACAGGTGAAGGGGCCAAGCGGACTGTCCGCCTTGGCGAGACCGATGCAGGACTTGGACCCGCCGAAGTAGCCTGTCAGGCAAAAATACAGCCAGAACTTGCCGTCCGTGCCGCGCACGCAGTGGGGTGCCCAGAAGGACATGGAGCCGTCCGTGCGCGTGCAGATGCCGTAGCCGACCTCCTTCTGGTCGGTGACGCACCAATCGAACGCCGCCTGCAAATTGCCGAACTTGCCGCGCCCCTCGCCTTTCTTGTAATGGGAGGCGACGCCGTCCATGGCAAACGCCGAACCGACGTACTCCCAGTGCATGAGATCGTCACTGACGCGGATCTGATAGCCGGACGGCGCACCGAAGGTGTCCGTCGAATAGGCATAGTATTTTCCCTCACATTCCAGAAGCGAGGGATCGTGCGCGCAGCCCTCCTGCCAGGATGCATAGTCGGGCGAGCGCATTTTAAGTTTGTTGAATTTTGGATTTTTCGGATATCTGAGCGCCATATCCTGACCTCCTTTTCAGCATAAGGGCGGGCTTCCGCCCGCCCCATCGTCTGCTTTGTGCTCAGCTTTTAGTCCCAGCACTCGTATTCGCCCACTGCCCAGAGCGGGATCCCCGTATCGGACGTCGCCGTAATGCTGAAGGTCGGGTAATTGTCGTTCGAGGTCGCGCCGTACATCGACCACGAGGGCGTCACGACACCGTTATACTCCACGCCGTCCAGCGTGACCGTCATATAGTAGTCGCCCGAGAGCGCCCACGTTCCGACGTTTTCGCCCTCCAGCGTGATGGAGCCATCCTCCGCAAAGGTATACGTCTGACTCTGCGCAAAGGTAACGATCGTTCCCTCGGTATGGATGACGAGGTCGTAGTCGCCGTCGAGCATGTCCGCCGTGATGCCGGTGCCGAGGATCTCGCCCGCATAGCGGTTGGGGTTCATGACCGGCCAGCCGTCCTCGTTGAAGTAGAGCTGGAACACATACACGTTATGACCGCCCGTAACTTCGCCGCTGCTCGTCCGACGACGCGCGTGCGCAACGACGAAGTATTCCCCGTCTTTTTCGATGACCGAGTTGTGACCGATCGCTGCAAACCCGGTGGCGTTGCCCAGAATATAGTTGCCCGCAAGCTTGTTGCCGCCGCCGGAATTCCCCTCGACATTTGCGCCCGTGATATCGACATACGGGCCGTCGGGATTTTCACTGCGCGCAACGCGCATGTTGTAGTTGGTATTCAGGTCGCCGTGGCTGGTCATCAGATAGTAGTAGCCCGTATCCTCGTTATAGAAGATAAACGGCCCCTCCATCCCGGAGCTGTTGCTGCCCCAGAGACGCTTGCCGAAGCCCTGACCCTCTTTGGGCAGACCCCAGTTCTCGCCCTCGTTCTCCAGTTCGAGAATATAGATGCCGCCGAAGAAGGAGCCGTAGACCATCCAGAGCCCGCCGTCCTTATCATAGAACAGTTCGGGATCAATGCAGTTGGGCTCGGAGCCGGTGCCGCCCATGCTGTCGATCAGGACAACATTATTGGTATAGGGACCCATGACATTGTCCGATTCCACTCTGCCGATTGCGGAAAAGCGGCTGCCGAATCCGTAAGTGAGCGAGTAGTACATATAGTACGTCCCGTCGTAGTATTCAACGTCGGGCGCCCAGGTCGTTGAGACACTGCTCGTAGGTCTTACAACATCCAGCGTCGACTGCAATGCCGCGGGCCATGCGGGGTAGTTTTCCGCCGTGCCGCGGCCATAGAGCGCTTCATAGTCGTTGTCCGACGACAGCTGCGTCCAGTTGATGAGATCGGGCGAGGAAGCCACGGCATAGTGCGTGCCAAACGCATAATACGTCCCGTCGGCAGGATCCTGGAAAATGGAAGGATCGTGCACGGAAACTTCGCGGCCATCCTCGACGCCGTCATACACGGGCATATAATATTCCTTTACGGTCGGCTCCTCCGGATCGTCGTCGCCGGGTCCTTCGGGACCGGGCGTCGGGTCGTCGGTGCCGGGCGTACAGCCTACCATGGTCAGGGCGAGCAGTGCCGCCAAGGTCATGGAAAAGAGTGCTTTCTTTCTCATATGATTTCCCCCTTATGAATTACATTTTAGTTGTTATATTATACCGCATTTGCGCCGATATTTCAATAGTTTCCGAGAAAATTCTTTGCATTCCCGTGCCGCTTTTTGAAAAAACTGCGGCCTCCCACCCCCTCCGCCCCTACGGGGCACCGTCTTAGCGGCGCCAAGGTAGTGTGCGCCGATTCTCCCTGACGAAGTCCCTATCCTTCCCCCTCGGGGGTGAGGCGTGTGTCATGCGCATCAGCACGGTGTGCTGTGCGCGCACGACGAACTGAGAAATCGCCATTCTCAGCGGCGATTTCTTGCCCGCAGGCGGCGCACCCCCTTGGCGCCGCCAAGAAGGTGGACGCGCAGCGGACGGATGAGGGGTCATTCTCACTTCTCATTATCATGAACACTTTTACACAAACCCCTCATCACCGCTTGCGGCGGAGCTTCTCCCAAGGGAGAAGCCTATGTTTTTACTCATCGGCTAAGTCTCTACCGAACCCCAAGACGATCCGGTGGGTTTAATATATAAAAAAACGGAGCCGAAGCCCCGTTTTCTTGTTGTTTTGATTACTCCTTGGAACCGGTGAGCATCAGCGAGCCGATGATCATCTTCTGGAAGATCGCGAACAGGATAATGACGGGAAGGACGCACATGACGGCAGCCGCCATGACAGGGCCCTGGTTGCCCGAGTTGCTCGTGTTCATGATAACCATTGCATGCGGCAGGTTGACCCAAAGCGACGACGTAGGCGTCGTGTAGATCAGCGAACCCATGTAGTTGTTCCAGCAGCCCATGAAGGACAGCAGACCCTGCGCCACGATCGCGGGCATTGCAAGCGGAAGGATGAAGCTGCAGAAGATGCGGAAGTATCCCGCGCCGTCGATCTTCGCCGCCTCGATGATGGAGGTGGGAAGTCCGTACAGGAACTGACGGATGAAGAACGCCGTCATGATCGCACCGAACATGCCGGGGATCGTGAGCGTCATCCACTGATTTGCAGGCTCCAGCCAGCCAAACGCCGTATACATTGCGAACTGCGTTGTCATGATGGAGGGACCGGGGACCATGATCGCTGCGAGCAGGAACATGAACACCACGTCGCGTCCCTTCCAGTTGATCTTTGCGAACGCGAATGCCGCGGATGCCGACGTGACGACGCCGACGACGACGGGCACGATGGAGTAAATGAGGTTATTGAGCACCGCGCGCCAGTAGGTGTAGCCGGCGACGATGTTCAGGTTGCCCTGAGAGCTGTTCATTGCACTCGTGAACAGTTCGTAGTAGTTCCAGAACAGATGACGGTTCTGCTCCACGCCCATAGGATACGCCGTTGCAGGCAGCGAATTGGAGGGCCACCAGATCATTGCGGAGAGCTGGTTGGATGTTGAGGTATCGTATGCGTTTGCAAAGGAACCGGCAAGCATCCACCAGAAGGGGTAAGCCATCAGGAAGCCGCCCGCGATCAGGACGATATACGTCACGATATCGCCGACCAGCTTTGCGCGCTTCTTGCTGGCGTTGTGCGTCTTGGAAGAGATCCCGAAGAAGGCGAGGAAGGAACCCCATGCATAGCGAAGGGCAGAATATTCTTTCTTGTTTTCAGAAACGTTTTCCATAACAAATCCCTCCTTACTCCGCATTCCTCTTGTCCAGCCAGAACTGGAACAGGGTGAGCACAAAGATGATGATCGCAAGGATCATACCATAGGCAGCGCCGAGACTTTCGAACGGCGTCGTGCTCGACATACCGGTCAGATCGATGACGTCCGAGCCGACCGAGGTGGTAGGATTGCGTCCCCAGAACCAGATGAGCGAGACATACCCGGACGTAAGCATGTTGGGCAGGCCCAGGTGATTGTCGCCCGAGGTCGGGAAGAACAGTTCGGGCTCTGCATAGATCTGCATGCCGCCGATGACCGACGTGACGATGTTGTAGAAGATGACGGGGTACAGATCGGGCATGGTGACTTTCCAGAAGATCTTCCAGCCGCTTGCACCGTCGATCTGCGCCGCTTCCTTGGTGGAGGCGTTGACGCCCGAAAGACCTGCAATGTACAGAATGATCGTACCGCCGAGGCCCTTCCAGACCATCATGATGACGACCATCGTCTTATTTAGCAGTCCCTGTTGCCAGAACGGGTCTATCCCCGCTTCCGCGCCGAGCAGCGGCTCGCCGTCGCCCGTATTGAACCAGGGGATTCTCGATCCCAGCAACGAGTTGATCACGCCGCTGTCCGTGAACAGCTTGTTGAACGTAAAGACGACTGCGACCGTACTTGCAACGCTGGGGAGATAGTACAGCACGCGGAAGAAGTTCGCGCCCTTGATATCACGGGACATGCAGACCGCGAAGAACATGGAGAGCACCATGCCGATCGGGATGCCGATCATGTAGAACACCGTGTTGAACAGGGTCATGCCCATCGTGCTCATCTCAAGTTCCATCTGCGCCGCGTCTGCACAGCTTGACTCCACGTTGGTGAAGATGTACTTGTACCAGCGGAGCGCATCCGTCCTTGTGACCCACTTGCCGTCGACCAGCACCTGATCGCTGAAGACGTTCAAAAGATCGCCGTCATAGTTGATTTCCCCGCCCGTAAACATCGTGCCGAGGAAGTCGAAGACGTTTCCGTGCAGCGTAGAGCTGTAGACCGTAAACGAGACCAGGACCGCCATAATGAGCGCTATGTAGATAAAGAGCACTGTGCCGACGATCAGGGGGAGGCAGAAGATCCAGCCCCACAGATTATCCTGCAGCTTTTGCTGGTTGATATGCCTCTTGGGCTTTACGGCTACGGCCGCCTCTGCGGTTGCGGTAGATTCTACAACTTCTTCCGCCGCCGCAGTGTTGTTTTCCATCATTCAGATTTCCCTCCTTTTTTGTATTTTGCGCCCTCTCCCGCCCGGGCGGGAGAGGCGCATGAATACACATATTCTCCTTATCCTCTGACCGTTTTACTGGTTGTTGGAAAGATAGTTCTGGGAAGTGAGCACCGTGCGCACGCAATAGAGCGCGGGCGTCATCAGCGTGTAATTGCCGCCGTCCCAATCCGCCATGCTCTTTGCAACAGACGTCGTAAGATCGGACAGATCTTCGGTGAGCTTCGCCTGGTTGCGGTATGCAAGGAAGGACGAGAGCGCCTGTGCTGCAAGGCAGGAGATCCAGTTGGTACCGACGGTATACAGGGACTGCTGGCGCGCAGAGTTCATATACTGCATGCGGATGGAGAGGTCGCGCTCCGTTCTCGTGTAGTTGATCATGCGAAGGACACGCATTGCATATGCAAGCATCGTCTTCGAAGAGGTTGCCGTCGTGAAGTCGGCGAGTTTGACGTCCGCATACTGTTCATCGTACTTGACTTCGTGCGCGTTGCCCTCGGCATCCGTGATCGTTCTGCCGTTGAGGAACTCGCGGACGGTCTGCTGGCTGCCATTGACATAGGCTGCCGTTGCCATCTCGAGCGCGAGAGCATAGTAGCTATCCCAGACGTCGTTGCCTTCGGCGTCGCCTTCGGGCGTGATCATGTCGATGAATGCGCCCTCTTCGTAGCCTTCGACGTTGTAGTTGAGGTACTCATTGCACTGCGACATCACGTTGGGGATCTGCGCGCCGCCGTAGGTCAGCGTGACCTGCGCTTCTTCGTTGACGGTGAGCGCAAGGACGAGGGAGACGCATGCAGCCGCCTTCCAGGAAGGCTGACCTGCGTCTGCAACGTGTGCGTTGACGGCGTAACCGACGGAGTCCATACGGGCGCCCCACTTGTCCTGGCGGAGAAGCTGGTTGGCGTAGATCTCATCCATCGTGTACTGCTTCAGACCTTCGCTGACGTTCGTTCTCTGTGTATATTCATTGTTGACGTCGTCGCCCGTCTGCTTGGTCGCGCCGTTGGAGTAGACTTTCTTGGTATCGTTGGTGTAATAGGTGTCACGCGTCTCCGCATAGAGCGCAAGCCTGTTGGAGACTGCCGTGGGCGTGATGCCGACGTCGAGGGTGTCCGTGCGGACTTCCTGATACTCGGAAATATCCCAGGTACCGACGCCGTAGAACAGGCCGGTGCCGGCGACGAATGCAGCCTGACCGTTGTAGTCCTTATCGGAAGCCGCGATCACAACGTCGCCCGTCTGACCGACGTGCGCGTTCCAGGTCGCATTGTGCTCGTGGAATGCACCATATGCCTCGACGAAGTTCTCACTGTTCATACCGTACTGGTTGTGCGCCATACGGGTCGTGCCGTCGAGGTTGGTCTTTTCAAGTTCCTCATACGCATTGCCGATATAGGAGCTGAGGTCGCTCGGATTGACAGCGCTTGTCCAATCCCAGTCGCCGCCGTCGTTGGAAGCGATCGCCGTGCCGTCCTTGCTTTCATTGAGGGACTTGGTGTTGGTCTGATCGATATAGGAAGCATCGTTGGAGTACAGCCAGGGGTTGACGTAGAGGTTGGGACCTTCCGCGCCGCCGGAGATGTGCTCGAACTGCTCGCCGCCGTAGACGTTGTAGTAGCCCGCCGTGGTGTAGACGCCGCCTTCGCCGCTCTTCCACTGCGTGTAGGTTGCATCGTGCTCCTTGACCCGCACAAGACCGGTATCGGGATTCTGCTCGCTCCATGCAAAGGAGTTGAGCATATAGGTGCATGCCCAGCTGAGCGCGCCGTACTCCGTCCAGGTCAGGACGATGTGCCCGGTGCCCGCATCGTATGCCGCGCCCTCGTTGTATGCGTTGAGCGTATCCTCGCTGATCGTAAACGTCTCGCCGGGGAAGCCGGGGATGACGATCGTGTAGCCGTCTCCGCCCGTAAAGGTCTCAACGCTGACCGCCATGGGATCGCCCGCGAGGAGCGCATCGTCATACGTTTCGTACTTATAGTAGTTGAAGGGCTTGTACGAAATCGGCACGCCGACAACGACGAAGGGAGCTTCGTCGCCCGCTTTGAAGGTGACCTCCTCCCCGGTGTAGGGATTGGTGTACTTGCCGTTTGTCGCATAGGTGATCGCGCCGGAGGACGCGCCGGTGTGCGTGACCGCGCCATCCGTGACCAGCGCGCCGCTCGACCAGAGTCTCGAAGTGACGTTGCGCGCATCCGACGCCTTGAGCGTGGTGTACGCTGCCTTCATCTCGTCGGTGAAGTAGTTCTTGTTGTAGCCGAGCGCGAAGTTGGAGTAGTCCTTGGGAAGACCGTAGAGGCTCGCCTGCTCGCCCGATGCCGAGTCGACGAAGTGCGTCCCGTCAAAATTGATGCTGGAAGCATTCTGACGGTTACGGCCCGTACCCGTCGTCGCATAGAATGCAAGCGACTTGGGCCAGATGCTCTCGAGCTGCTCAACGAGCGTCGCGTCTGCTTCGACATAGCTTGCGATATCAAGGACGTGTCCCGAAGCGGCATAGGAGATGACATTCTTGGGCGACAGATAGATGATGTCGGCATAGTTGCCGGTACCGATCTGCGACTGAAGCGTTTCGAAATACTTTCCTGAATCGTTGTTGGGCTGGAAATCGACCTTGATCTTGTTCCCGCCGAGTTCCTCCGCGTGCGCCGCCGAATACTCCTCTGCCCAGTTATTACAGATTCTTTCGTTGGTATCCTCGTCCGCAGCGCCGCAGAAAATGTTGACGGTAATCGTATAATTGTCGTTGCCGCCGGGGCCTGTCGTGCCGGGACCGCAGGCTGCGAGTGCCACCGCCGAGCTTCCGACGAGCACCGCCGAAAGTGCGACAAGGCTGGCATTTCTCAGAAACTTCTTTTTCATTGTCCACCTCTTATAATTTGATCAAGATTTGCACGCGGATCGGTTCCGCTCTTGCTTGCTCGCCCGACGGATGGGGGGTGCCGGGAAAAGCAAAAAAAGCGCCCTTCGGCATGCTGCCGAGGGGGCGCTTTCCTGACCATGAAAAGAGAACGGGAACAAAACCCCCTCTTTGCACCCTCTCCTATTGAGATGCAAAAAGAGCGCTCTGCGTCTCCCGGACGCTTCCACGATCGTGACTTCCCCCCGACGTCACATCTTGTACTGTCCATACTATACCATGCAAAAACCGCTTTGTCAATGGGATTTTTAAAATTTTTTTGTGAAATTCTCATCTTTTTATCGATTTTTTTTGGGCGTTTTCACCGAATTTCCTGTGCCGTAAGCACGATTCCGACAAAAACGGCGACGCCGAAAGGCGCCGCCTATACAACATATTGTGGTCTGAGACTCGTTTTATACATTTTGTAAACAATATCTGCGATTTCTGTCGTTTCTGCGGACAATGACGTCACATTTTCGCCGTCTTTTCATAGTAAACGAACGCCTCGTCCTCACCCGTTTTCTTCATGCCCGCGAGCTGAAGGCTCCTTCCCGAGCGCGCATTCTCCCGAAAGTGCTTTGCCTCCACGCGCTCCAGCTCCAGCTTGGAAAAGGCGTACGCCATATACGCCGCGAGCGCCTCGGCGGCATACCCGCTGCCCTCGTACTCGGGCAGCAGCCGCACGCCGATCTCCGCCTCCGCCGTATAGCCGAAGCGGTGCAGGGTCGTCTCGCCGATGAGCACGTCGCCGCGGTAGATCCCAAGCGGCATCTCCATCTTTTTTGCAAAGAGCTCGCGCGCGCCGGAGAGGAACCAGTCCGCCGTCGGGACAAAGTCCGCAGCGACGTCCGCGCGCCAGTCGTACCCCCACCAGCGGTTGCGCGCCCCGTCCCCCGCGAGCCGCGCATAGACGGCGGCATCCTCCTCGCGCACCGCTCTGAGCGTGAGCCGCTGCGTGGTGAGTTCGGGAAGTTCGGAGAGGGTATCGATGGGGCGGCGGGGCGTGACGGCATATTTGCCGACCACCTCACAGGGCAGGTACTGCAATTTGGACTTTCTCAGCCCCATGTCGCCCGCGTCGTCCATGCGGTTGAGGTAGGTGACGTCCCCCGCAAACGCGAGCGCGAACTGCTGCGCGACCATGGGATAGGCGCCCTCGTAGCCGCGCAGCGCCTTTTCGACGTGCACGACGAGCATGTCGCCGCAGCGCTCGCCGACGGCGCACGCGACGATCTTCCCGCCCGCGCGCAGAAGTCCGCACCGCAGCCCGAAGGGGACGATCATGGGCACCAGCCCGTACACCTCATTCATCTCCTCGTCCGCGAGCTCGTCCGCCTTGGCGCGCTGAGCCGCCTCGTATTCTTTGAGAAAGGCGACCAGTTCCGCCTCCCGCGCGGGCATGTACCCCTCGAACGTCCAGTCGGGGTACATCTTTTTGAACTTGTTGACATGGTTGCGCTGCCCCGCGAACTTCCCGCCCGCGAAGGTGCGGAAGGACTCCGCTTCGTAGAGGTAGTCCCGCCAACGGCGGGTATTGGTGACGGAGACGTCGGAATAGCGCAGCGTCAGCCACGGCACGGCGTCCGCCTTAACGCCCGAAAAGCGCAGCCGCACTTCGTGGTCGCGGCAGTAGCGCTCGATCAAGGCGACGGCGCGCCGCTCCGCCTCCATGTCTCCCGTGCGCGAGAGGGGATAGCGGAACCAGTCCCTGCCCGCATAGCGCTCCCTGATGATCAGACAGTCCTCCGCGACGGCAAACGCGGGCGCAAGATACTTGCGCCACATGAACTGATAGCCGAGCGAGTAGTCGGAAAGGTGCGTGCATTGCCCTGCGAAGAAGGGGGCAAGCTGCCCGATCGCCTCTTTGTTGATGTCCGTAAAATTCAGCATAGGCTGTCCGCAGTGCGGACGATCTTCTCCTTTTTTGCGATATCGTGTTGAACAAGCAATTCCCGAATGATACAAAATGACCGCAAACGGCGGTCACTCTGTATGTGTTTTGTGCATATTTGGTACGATTTTTCGGGGTACGTCCCCCCGTTTTTCACTCCATGCGGTCGATGATATCCAGCAGCTCGCTGATGCGGTCCAGATCGTCGCGCGTGTAGTAATCGATATAGATGCGCCCCTTCTTATCCGTTCCGATGAGCGAGACCTTGGTCTTGAGCGTCGAGCGCAGCCGCTCCACGAGGTGCTTGAGCTCTGCGCTCGCGACCGCGTTTTTCTTCTCCTTTTCCCTGTCGAGCACCTCGGGCGGGTTTAAAAACTGCTTGACCGCGCGCTCCATTTCGCGCACCGACCAGCCGTTCTTGACGCACTCCCCGGCGAGCGCGATCTGCGCCTCTTTGGCGACGGGAACGAGCGTTCTTGCGTGCCCCGAGGAGAGCTTGCCCTCGCGGACGAGATCGACGACCTCGTCGGCAAGCGATAAAAGGCGCAGCGTGTTGGCGATCGCGGGGCGGGATTTGCCGAGGCGCTCGGCGAGCATCTCCTGCGTCAACCCGAACTCCTCCATCAGCCGCTTCATGCCCGTCGCCGCCTCGATGGGGTTGAGGTCCTCGCGCTGCAGGTTCTCGATGAGAGAGATTTCCTGCACTTCCTTGTCGCTGAGGTCGCGAACGATCGCGGGGATCTTCTCCAGTCCCGCGCGGATGGCGGCGCGGTAGCGGCGCTCGCCCGCGATGATCATATATTTTCCGTCGGCGTCCTTATTGACGACGATGGGGCTGATCACGCCGTGTTCGCGGATGGAGTTTGCCAGATCGTTGAGCGCGTTTTCATCGAACGTCTTTCTGGGCTGGTGCGGGTTGGGGAAGATATCCTCGATGGGAAGCTCCGCAGGACCCGCGGCGTTGTCGTCAAACTCGGCGCGCGCGTTCTCGTACGCCTCCTCGGTGTCGCTGAACAGGGCGGACAGCCCTCTTCCAAGTCCTTTTGCCATACCTTACTCCCCCTTTCCTTCCGTTTTCTTTAAAAATTCTTCGGTGAGCGCCGCGTACGCACGCGCGCCCATACACTTGGGATCGTGCAGAAGGATGGGCTTGCCGTGGCTGGGCGCCTCGGAGAGGCGGATGTTGCGCGGGATGACGATCTCATACAGCTTCTTGGAGAAATACTTCTTGATCTCTGCCGCGATCTGCTTGGAGATGAGCGAGCGCCCGTCGTACATGGTCAGTACGACGCCCTCCACCTTCAGTGACTTGTTGAGGTGCTGCCGCACGAGCGAGATGGTGTTCATCAGCTGCGAAAGCCCCTCCAGCGCGTAATACTCGCTCTGGATGGGGATGATCGCGCTGTCCGCCGCGGTGAGGGCATTGATCGTGAGAAGCCCCAGCGAGGGCGGGCAGTCGATGAGAATGTAGTCGAACGCGTCCTTCACGGGCGTGAGCGCGGCGCGCAGCACCTTGTCGCGGTTCTTCTTGTAGACGAGATCGACTTCCGCGCCCGCCAGATCGATATTGGCGGGCAGCAGAAACAGCCTCTCCAGCTCGGTTTCCAGAACATTGTCCTTGACCGCCTCGTCCTCAATGATGACGTTGTAGACGGACTTCTTCAGCGCTCCCTTGGAAAATCCCAGCCCCGTCGTCGCGTTCCCCTGCGGATCGAGGTCGACGAGCAGCACTTTTTTGCCCGCCTGCGCAAGATAAGCCGCCATATTGACGCACGTCGTCGTCTTTCCGACGCCGCCCTTCTGGTTGGAGAACGATATGATCTTTCCCATATTCCTCACTCCTCGTCCGGTTTGTCGGACGCTTCATCCTTCTTGTCTGCCTCAGCTTCGGTCACGCTCTCCTTTGCGCTCGTCGAAACTTCAGCCGTACTCTCCTTTGCTTGCTTTGTCGCCTTTGCACTCTGCGTGCCGAACGGGTTGTCAGGACGGCCCTTGTCGTGCTGTTCCATATATGCGAGCACTTCGGTGTAGGATGCGCCGTTCATCAGCATATCCACTTCCGCCGTGTAGATGGTCTCGCGCTCCACGAGGACGTGCGCCATATTGTCGAGGATGCTCCTGTTTTCGCTGAGCAGCGTCCTCGCGCGCTGGTGCGCCGCGTCGACGATCTTGTGCACTTCCGAATCGATGAGCGCCGCCGTCGCCTCGCTGTAGGAATTGCGCTCCTCAAAGTCTCTGCCGAGGAACACAGGCCCGTCGCTGCCGTAGCAGATCGTGCCCAGCTTGTCGCTCATGCCCCATTCGGTGACCATCTTTTTTGCGATCTGCGTGACCTTGCGGATATCGCTGCTCGCGCCCGCAGAGACATCGTGAATGACGAGCTCCTCCGCGACGCGTCCGCCCAGCGCCATGCAGATCATATCGTTAAGCTGATTAACTGTATAACTGGAGTCATCCGTCTCGGGACGGGTGAGCGTGTAGCCTGCCGCCGAGCCGCGGGGAATAATGGACACTTCGTGAACATTATCGTTGTGCTCGCACAATTTTGCGAGAATCGCGTGTCCCGCTTCGTGATAGGCGGTACACTTCTTATCCGTCTCCGTGACAACGCGGCTCTTCTTCTGAGGCCCCATGATGACCTTGTTAATGCCTTCATACAGCTCGAGGTTGCCGATCGTCGTCTTGTTCGCACGTGCGGCGAGAATGGCAGCTTCGTTAAGAAGATTAGCAATATCTGCACCCGAGAAACCGCTCGTCATGCGGGCGATGACCTTGAAGTTGACGTCGGGAGCCAGCGGCTTGTTGCGGGCATGGACTTTCAGAATTGCCTCTCTGCCCTTGACGTCGGGAAGGTTGACGTAGATCTGTCGGTCAAATCTGCCCGGACGAAGGAGAGCGCTGTCGAGGATATCGGCACGGTTGGTTGCCGCCATGACGATGACGCCCTCGTTGGTCTCGAAGCCGTCCATCTGGACGAGGATCTGGTTGAGGGTCTGTTCCCGCTCGTCGTGACCACCACCCAGTCCCGCACCGCGTTGACGGCCGACGGCGTCGATCTCATCGATGAAGATGATGCAGGGCTGATTGCGTTTTGCAGTATCAAACAGGTCGCGCACACGCGAGGCACCGACACCGACGTACATTTCCACGAAGTCAGAGCCGCTGACAGAGAAGAAGGGCACGCCCGCCTCTCCCGCGACCGCCTTTGCAAACAGCGTTTTACCCGTTCCGGGAGGGCCGACAAGCAGCACACCCTTGGGGATCTTCGCTCCCAGGCTGGAGAACTTCTTAGGAGTCTTTAAGAACTCAACAACTTCCTTGAGTTCCTCTTTCTCCTCCTCGGCACCTGCGACGTCCGAGAAGCGGACCTTGACATTGTTCGCGATCGGAGCTTTGGACTTGCCGAAGTTCATGATCTTGCCGCTGCCGCCGCTCATCGATCGCATGATGAGGTACATTGCGATGCCCACGACGAGCAGCACGCCCAGATAGACGATTGCATTGCTCCATCCTGCACCAGCGTTAGGATCCTGAAATCTTATGACAATGCCATACTCACTTTCCCAGGTCTCCAGCAAGCCGTCAGGATCGTAGCCGTCATAAAAGCTTGGGCCATGCGTCCAGTATGAATACTGCGAATTCGTATTCGTGGTGGTATAGCCGTAAATCGTGTACCCGGAAATGTAGATCATTTTGATCGGTGGTTCCGAGTTGTCTGTCTGCACTTCTCCTTCCTTAACCTCAATCAGATCGCGGAATTCACTAAAAGTGCGTTCTTTTGTTGCGTTGATCTGCGACGTAATCAGAAAATATAATCCGATGCCGAGCACAGCGACAAGAACGACCGCAATCACAGTTTTTACCGTTCTACTCAAAATTTCACTCCTTTTTGTTTCATCGTTTTGATATCGATAGTATGCCCCGATATGCCTTTGTTATTGTAGCACGAAATTGTCCCGTTGGCAAGCCTTTCTTTGAAAATCTTTCCGATTTTTCATAATTATCACTATATTCCCTTAAAATGGCGGTTTTATGCCATTATTTTGGCGGTTTTTTGCTTTGCGTTATCTTATTTTTGCCAAAAAGTGTTTCATGTGAAACACTCCGAAGAATTTTTAAGAAAATTTGGTGTTTCACGTGAAACATACAACGCAAAAATATATTTTGAGTGCACATGGTTTATGTCATATGACAGCCATTTCTCTATAAAAATGTAAGGAAAAAGGCGTCGCGATTGCGACGCCTACAGTGAAGTTTACTCGATCAAACTAAAATATTGGAAATTTGCTGCCCAAATGAACCAATCGGAGTGGCAAATGACGCTCACAACAGAAGTCTGCGAAATGAGAAGATTGAGACTGTCAGAATTGATCCAGTAGCATGCCGTCAAAATCAGATAGATGATGACGATCGCCTCCAAAAGCCCCAGAACTGCACCGAGCAAGCGATTGATCGTCGCAAAGAACTTGCAAGAATTCGCAATCGCTGTACCAAATGCACCTAAGAGCATCGCGCCCAACTTTACAATCACAAAAAGCAAGATAAACGATATGATAAGCGCAACGATACTTGCCGGAGTTTCTCCAATGCCGTTTGCAATTGCGGTCGTCATTCCAAACCAGCTCTCAAGCGCATTTTTGAATGGATTACAAAAGGACACGGCCACAATGATCGCAAAAATTGTACCGGCAAGCTTGCAAATTCCCTTTACAAAGCCTCGCCAGGAACCAAAGAGAAGTCCAAGCAGCAAAATTGCAAAGAGAATGACATCCAAAACCCAGGGTGGCACGCAATTACCTCCTTTCCTAAGAATGCAATGATTATAGCACATTTTGCAAAAAAAGTCACGCCGCCAAAGTAATTTGTTATAAAAATTCACGCAATGGTCAAAAACAAGCGTGGAGGCGATCATGGAACATACCTTTCATTTTAACAACTGCATGGCGGAGACGGGCGTATATCTGGCACTCAGAAAGGCTTTAGGACCGCTTACATCTCCACCCGTCATCCTTTGCATCGGAAGCGATCTCGCCGTCGGTGACAGTCTGGGACCGGTCACCGGGACCATGTTACAGAAAAAAGATGGCAGCTTTTCCGGCTACATCTATGGCACACTCAAAAATCCGATCACAGCCAAGGAAGCAAAATATCTCTCCGCATTTTTCAGATGCACGCATCCACACAGCAAGATAATCGCAGTCGACGCCGCAGTCGGTGCAGATTCCGATATAGGACTTATTAAAGTTGTCAGTCAGCCTTTGCAGCCTGGCGCAGGCGCAAATAAAAAACTTCCCAAGATCGGAGACGTTTCTGTCCTCGGGATCGTCGCAAAAAAGTCGCCGCTTACTTATGCGCTGTTCAACCTGACGCGCATGGGCGTTGTATATTCGATGGCAGAAATTATCGCAAACTCAATTCAGAACTTAACTAATGAATGTTGTGAAAATCTATCAAAAACTGTATCATAAAGATACAAGCGATGATAATTAATACATTTCATCAACTTTTTTGAAATTTTTTTCGATATTGTTGACAAAGTGATTTTCCTCAGCTACAATTAAATAAAACAAATAAGGAGAAAAACATCATGGTTAAGACAACAAAGACCAAGACTTTTGATACTGATACCGCCACCGTCGTGAAGAAGGTCGTCTGCGGTGCATATGGGGATCCCACTGGTTACGAGATGACAATGTATCTCACACCCGAGGGAGATTACTTCCTCTACACAAACGGCGGCGCTGAGTCCGCTTACAAGACGGAGAAGATCACGTCCTACACCAAGGCTAACGCCAAGAAGTGGCTGGAAGAGAACTGAACATACAATTTAAGCCCTGTCTGAGAAAGGACAGGGCTTTTTTTGTACCGCAAAAATCAGAAAATGACTGCCAGCTTTTGGCTCTCACTGCGCGCAGGAGCCCGAATTTTTGCCGCAAAATTATTTTACGAATAGTTTCTGGGGGCACTTTTAATACTCTGGCTCACCTGAATCGAATATTTAGGGGAGGCAAGTATTGAGTAGTTCGCACGAAAATAAAAACGAGGCAGTCATTTCAATGGCTACTTCGTTTGCGTATCGGAATAAAATGAACGCTAATAATCTTTATTGTTTCGGAAAGCGCCGCTTACCCGTCACGCTCTGACAGACGACCTTCCAGACGTCCACAACGGGAAGCGCCGCGCATGTCTCGGCGGAATAGTCTGCATACCCAGTATGCTCCAGCAGGCGCGCGATCCCGCGCACGCGCTCCTCCCCCTCGCAGCGGGAAGCATGCCCGAAGGCGATGACGCTCTGATAGTCCGCCGTGACGGAGTGACCCGTCTCAACGTACCCGTCAAGCGCGTCCCACTCCAGACAGACGCGGGCGTCCTTTGCAAGCAGGTCGAGCTTTCTGCCCTCCGTCGCGCAATGGAAGTAGACGACGAGCGCGCCGTCCTGCACGTCGTAGCCGAACGTGAGCGGGACGATATAGGGGAAGTCGTCCGCATACATCGCCATACGCACAGTCTGGCAACTGTTCACAATCTCAACTATCTCCGAAAAGTCCTGAATTTCTCTGTCTGCTTTTCGCATGATATCTCCTCAGTCGTACGCCGGCATTTTTCTTGTTTGGTCACGAAAACACACTAACGTACCCCAAAAATTGGTACCATTCCTTGGAAAAAGGACGCATCTCTGCGTCCTTTTTTGATTATTCGTCCTTGTTCTCGTCGTCCGTATCCTTACCGAGATAGGTACCGAAGAACCCGGAGAAGCCGCCCTTTTTGTAGCCGGTCGAGCTGCCGCTCTCGTGCTTGAAGCTGGTGCCCGACGATTCAGGTGTTCCCTCGGCGGGAAGCTCGCGCTTGGGGTACGGCTTTCTCTCGCCGGAGCGGGGCTTGTTGTAGCCGCCACGCGAACGGTCGCCGTACTTGCCGCGGCCGCGGTCGTTCCTGCCGTTTCTGTCGCGCTTATCGTACGTGCGCATGTTCTTGGGAATGATGACGACAAAGCGCGCAGGCTCCTTTCCCTCGCTCTTGGTCGTGACATCGGGATTGTCCACGAGCGCGGAGTGGATGATGCGGCGCTCGTAGGGGTTCATCGGCTCGAGGCGGACGCGCTTCCCGAGGCGCACAGCCTTGGCGGCGAGCTTGTTTGCAACCCGCTTCAAGGTCTCCTCGCGGTCCTCGCGGTAGTTCTCGCAGTCGACGACGACGCGCTTGTAGTCCTTTCTGCCGATGTTGGCGACCGCGCCCGCGAGCGTCTGCACGGCGTCAATGACTTCGCCGCGCCGCCCGATGATGTTCTTCACCGAAGTGGCAGTCAGTTCGATGACGATCTTCTCGTCCTCCCCCTTGAGTTCGGCGTGGACCTCCTCGCCGATGAGGGGAAAGAGCCCTTCCAGGAACTCGACCGCTCTCTCGCCGTCCGTGCGCTCGATGACGGTCAGTTTGACCTGCGCGGGCTTGGAACCGATCAGGCGCTTCTTGCCCTCGTCCAGCACTTCCACAGTCACGTCGCTTTCCTTGACGCCCAGCGTTTCAAGTCCGACTTTGACGGCCTCTTCCACCGTCTTTCCGGTAAAAATGTTTTCCATGCCCTTATTCCTTCTTATCTTTATTCTTGCGGGACTTGCCCTTTTCTTGCTTTTCACGCGCCTCGCGCTCGATCATCCACTGCGGCTTGTACCCGATCTGCGCGATTTCCTTCTTCTCTTCCTTTTTCTTGAAGATGATGCCAAGGATGAGGTTGGAGAGCAGGGTGACGATCAGTGAGAACAAACTCGAAATGAGCATGTAGATCGTGAACGCGGCGCTGTACATGAACGCAAACACGGCGTAGATGAGCGGCATGGCGACGAGCATGATCTTCTGCGTCCTTGCGCCCTGTCCGTCCACCGTCTGATATTTATTGTTCTCCTTGTTGGAGCGCATCATGACGACCTGCGAGACCACCATGAGCGCAATGGAGATGATAATGAGCCCGAAGTAGCCGTTTGGCTCCTCCTTCTGCTCGGTGAGGCTCGCCGTCAGGTCATCGTAGTTTGCCTGTTTAAAGACGCTGCTCAACTGTGCCGTCGACCCGTCTGCAAGCGTGACCTGCGCATTGCTGCCGAAGTTCTGCTGGAACGTCGCGTAATCCTGCGGGATGGGATGGTTGTAGGAGACGTCCGGATACCAGACGTTTGCCACCCACAAAAAGTTTGCGCGGTTGCTTAAATACCAGTCGCGCGCGCTGTCCGCGCCGATCTTCTTGACGTAGTCAAGGCAGGCGGTATCTCTGTCCTCGGCGGACGCAATGCTCTCATATGCCGCCGCGTCATTTGTCTGAAGGTAGGCAAGCAGGCGGTCGGTATCGATGGTATACTCCTTACTTACGCTCGTCGCTTCCAGGGAATAGCTGTAGCTGATGAACTTTTCTTCCTCCAGCGGCGTCACATACAGATAGAGAATATCACCGTTTTGCGCAATGGTATAGCTGCATTCGCCCTCCGTCACGCTCTCACCGGGCGCGCCAAAGGAAAGGGACTGCTCCGTCCCGTCCGCATTCGTATAGACAAGGCGGTATCCTTCCTCTTCGGACGCCCGATCTGCAAGCATGAAGTCGATACCCTCTGCCCCGTGCGCGGTGATCGCAGCGTTGTAGCTTGACGACATCTGCACAAAGAAATCGAGGTTGGCGTATCTGGAATAGGCGTTGAAGCCCTGGAACGCGACGATAATGACGACAAAGGAGATGATCATCGGCAGGCACGCGCCGAAGACGCTGTAGCCGTTCTTCTTGTACAGCTCCATCATCTTCTGGTTGTACATGGTCTTGTCGTTCGCGTACTGCTTCTGGAGTTTGTCCAGATCCTCCCGCATGCTGCGCATAATGAGCGTCTGCTTGCGCGTGGTATAGCGCTGGTAGGTATCGAATGGCAGCGTGATCGCCTTTAAAATGAGCGTAAAGCAAATGATGCCGACACCGATGATGCCGACGCTCTCAATGATCGCCTGCACGAACTGACCCAGCCAGTCCAGCCCGATCCGATAGCCTTCGCTGAGCAGCGTGATTTCCACGCTGTTTAGTAACGTCATGATCGACTGCATAGATAACTCACTTTCTTGTTTTTATCGCCGCAAATGTCACAGCAACCACTTTTTCTTGGAATATTTTTCGGGCGCGGGATCGATCCCGCCCCGCGAAAGGGGATTACAGCGCAAAATGCGCCATGCGCCGAGCAAAATGCCGCGCACGACGCCGAGATTGTTGATGCAGCGCTTGGTATATTCCGAACAAGTGGGCTTGTACAGACACATCCCTCTGGAGAGATATTTCTGATAGAAACAAATGCACCTGATGCAAAGACCTTTCAGAACCGGCCTATATGCCTTTTTTCTGAGGTACCGCCAATTTTGCTGCAGCAGGCTCCTGAGTGCAATCTTCAACAAGTTTTTCCCTTTTGAAGATCCTCCCCACGTCGCGCTCGAACGCGGCATAGGAATATGACTTTGCGGCGCGCGGGATGAGAAGGATGAGATAGGGCGCCTTTAACGCGTGCGCGTGCGCGCGGAATGCTTCGCGCAGCAACCGCTTGATGCGGTTCCTGACGACGCTCTTTCCATATTTTTTCCCGACGCAGACCGCAAATCTCGTCCGATCGCTCGGCAGAAAGATGATGGTCAGGCTCTCCGCATGCGTCCTCTTTCCTGCCCGCAGGGCCCTGGAAAATTCCTTCTTCTTCTTGACCCGCAGGATCTTCACGGCGTTTACGCGGAAATGTGCTTTCTGCCCTTGTTTCTTCTTCTCTTGAGCGTGTTTCTGCCGCCCTTGGTCTTCATGCGCTGACGGAATCCGTGCACCTTGCTTCTCTGGCGCTTCTTGGGCTGATACGTTCTCTTCATACGATACTCCTTTTTTGGAAACTCAATTTTTTTATTTTTTTGATTATAGGCGATTTCGTCCGTTCCGTCAAGCAATTATGCGGCGTTTCGGACGGGTAAAATGAGATAGAGGCTGTCTTTTCTCTCAGAATTCTGCAAAATAAAGGGTGAAACGGCGCCGTTGAAGGAGAGGACGACCTCTTCCTCCTCCAGGGCGCGCAGCGCGTCTAAAAGGAACTTCGCGTTCATGGAGATGGTGATCTCCGTTCCATCGACTGCCGCCTTCACCGTTTCTGCCACGTTGCCGTAGTCGGAGACGGAGGAGATCTTCACGCTCTCCGCGCCGATATCCAGCGTCACAAGGTTGTTCTTGTCCCCGCGGATGAGGATGGCGGCGCGCTCTGCAGAGGCGATGATCTCCTCGCGCTTCAGGGTGACGACGGTCGTAAATCTGGTCGGGATGACGTTCTCCTTGCGGATGAACTCTCCCTGATAGAGTCTGGAGACGACAGTGGTATCTCCCTCTCTTACAAGCAGCATGCCGCCCTGGGTATAGAGGGTGATCTCCTCGCTCTCGCCTTCCAGAAGTTTGGAAATTTCCGAAAGGGTGCGCGCGGGGCAGATGATGCTCTTTTCGCCGCTCTTTGTGACGATCTCCGCCTTCGTGCAGGCGAGGCGGTACCCGTCCAGCGCGCACATCTCAAGTTCATCTTTGAACTCCATCAGGCAGCCCTTGAGGATGGGGCGGGAATCGTCCGTCGCGCAGCAGAACGTCGTCTCCGCGATGATCTTCTTGAGGGATTGCTGCTTCATCGTAAAGGAATTTTCGCCGACGGTAAAGTCGATGCGCGGAAATTCCTCGGCGGGCAGGCTCTGTAAAAAGGTGCCGGCGTCGCGGTAGCTGATCTCCACGCCCTTTTCTCCCGTCGCGATGCAGACCTCTTCCCCCGACAGTTTTCCGATAAAATCGGAAAAGAGCTTGCCGGGGACGCACACGTCGCCCTCCTCGAACACCTCCGCCTTGACGTTCTTGCTGATGGAAAGTTCGCCGTCGGTCGCAAGCAGATTGACTTCTGTGCCGTACGCGGAGAGTTTGATGCATTCCATGATGGGCGCGGTCGTTCTCACGGCGCACGCCTTGCTCACCTTCATGACCGCTTCCGAAAGGGAGAGCCCGTCGCATACAAATTTCATTGCACTCCTCCAATGATCTGCTCTTCCCGCCGCCTTTATCCTGACAGGATATAAAAAGAATATTTATAATAGTAATAATAATAGGGGCGGGGGAAAAGTGGACAACTTTTTTTTACCCCTCTATTATAGCGAAAAAGGGCGGAAAATACAAGCATTTTGACCTGTTTTTGCAAAACAGCCCAATTTTTCACCGGGGGATAAGGGTGTGGAAACAGATGTGGAAAAAATTGTTATCTTCGGGGAAAAGGGGACAACCTTTTTGGGAGCAGGAAGGGGGCGACGCCTCGTAACAGAAAAAAAACCGCAAAAAAAGGGTTATCCCCAAAATTTTGGGGAGTGGGGAAAAAGTTTGTCCATCTTTCCTCTTTGCGGTTGAAAAGTAACGGAAGGTGTGATATAATCGTAGCATGCAAACGAATTCACCCGATTTTGCCGCCTTACAGGCGGAAATAGCGCAAAAAGAGGCGCTCTTTCAGCGCTTTTATCAGCTGCTCATCGAATACAACGCAAAATTCAATTTAACGGCGATCACAAAAGAAGAGGAAGTTTTCCACAAACATTTCCTCGATTCACTCGCGGGCGCCCATCTTTTGTCCGAAAAAAGCCGCGTCGTGGAGATCGGTTCGGGCGCGGGCTTTCCCTCCCTGCCCATAAAATTGGTGCGGGACGACCTCACCTTTACCCTTGTGGAGAGTACGGGCAAGAAGTGCGCCTTTTTGCGCACCGCGGTGCAGGAGCTGGGGCTGACGGGCGTGAGTGTCGTCAATGCCCGCGCCGAGGAGCTGGGCAAAGATCCCTCTTTCCGCGAAAAGTTTGACGCTGTCATCGCGCGCGCCGTTGCACCCCTTGCCTCGCTCGCCGAGTACTGTATGCCCTTTGTGCGCGTGGGCGGCAGTTTTGTCGCATGGAAGGGGAGCGCGGACGAACTGGAGACGGGGCGGCGCGCTATCGCGATCTTAGGCGGCGCAGCGGAGGTGATCGGGTACGACCTGCCCGAAGGGTATGGGGAACGCACGCTCATCGTGACGTACAAGAGAAAGCATACGCCTGCGCAGTATCCGCGCGGCAACGGAAAAGAGCGGAAAAATCCTCTTTGAGGAGAGAAAGAGAGAATATGAGGTTGACTTGTGCCCTGACGGGGCATCGCGCGCTCCCGCAGAATTTCAACGTCAATGCACTGTATGATGCATTGGAGGAGCGCATCCGTGCGGGCTGCGACCGCTTTTTATGCGGAATGGCGCGCGGATTTGATCTGACGGCATTAAAGTGCCTTGCCGACCTGCGGGAAAAGTACAAAATCACGTTGGTCGCCTGCATTCCTTACCGCGGGCAGGTGCGCAGCATGCAGCAAGAGGAAAGGGCGCTATATTGCAGCTTACTGGACTTTTGTAATGAGAAGATCGTTTTGCACGAGGCGTATGTAAACGGCTGTTTTCTGGAGCGCAACCGCTATATGGTGGACCGCGCGGACGTCCTGCTCGCCTACTGCACGCAGGAGGAGGGGGGTACGGCGTATACCGTCGCCTATGCAAAAAAGAGGGGCGTGGACGTCGTCCTGTTCGAAAACTGAAAAATAGGACACCAAGTCTCAAAATCCGACAAAATCCGCTCTCCTTCTTCCCCTTTTCATCGGCTATACTATCCGCATAGAGGTGACGTATGGCGTACGAAAAGAGGGTATGTGTTGTAAAACAGATCAAAAAGGGGTTCTCCGCCGACGGCGGCGCTTTGACGGGCGCCGTGTATGCCGAGCGGCTGGGCGATGAACTCACGATCACGCCCCGCATCGCGGGGCTTTCTCCGCTCAGGGACGGGAAATATCTGCTCGTCTTTTGCGCGGATGGTCAGACGCTCTGTCTGCCCCTCAGCGGGAGCGCGTCGCTGCGGCCGGAGCACGCTCCCTCCATTCAAAAGGGGTTTTCGGTACTTCTGTGCTATTATAAGGGGGAAGCGGAGCCCGTCGCCTTCGGCAGGTGCGGCGCCGCAAGCGAGAGCTGGCAGGAACTGCTATCTTCGGTCACGGAGAGCAAAAAGCGCACCATTCCCATTCCCGCCCCGCCCAATCAGCTTCCGGGCGTCGCGCCCAACATTCCCCTTGCACCCGGCGTTCCCCTGCCAAGTCCCCTGCCGCCCGAAGTGCCCGGGGAAAACGACGGCTCCCCACAGGAGGAGCGCGCCGCCGCGCGCTACGATGACGAGGCGATTGCCGCAGACAACTATTTCGATGATGCGCGCGATGCAGATGCAAAAGCTGCTCCTTCAGATGCGCAGGCGGACGGGGCGGCGGCTCACGGCGATGCGCGCGACGCTTTCTCTCGTCCGCGCGGCACGCTTACATATTATTATTCGATAAAACACAAGCTGGAAGAGGCATTCCGCGGGGAGAAAGATTCCCGCCTTCTCTCCGTCTTTCCGCACTCCGAATGGGTAAGACATGGGGATGCGCTTCTGGGCGTCGTCTACGAGGAGGGCATTCCGCGCTATCTGTGCGTCGCCGCCGAAGGCGATAAGCCCAAGGAGATGGAGGAGAACGCTGTCTTTGTGCCGCTTTCGCCCTTTTCGGAGGAGAGAGGGATGTGGATCGTCTTTCAGGACGCCGATACGGGAGAATATATTAAAACAAGCATCGAATGACATTTGCAGCGAGCTTTGATCCTGCGCTGTCCTGGCCGCGGAGCGTTTCCCGGATTGAAAGGAAACGCTCCGCGGTTTTTTTGTGTGGATTTTCAGGGGAGGCAGGAAGCCCTCCCTGCAATTGCCGCACTTCTTTCGGCTTTGATTGAAATTTCCGATCGATTTGATCGGAAATCAAAAAGATGCGTCTGCGATTTTTCCCTGATTTTCACATGAATTTGTTTACAAGGGGAAAAATTTGTGCTATACTGTACCATGGGATGCGAGCGGGTATTTTTTATGGCATCCCATGAACACGGATACTTTTTCAGGAGGAAATATATGGCATACCCCACCACGAACAAGAAAGTCATCGCGTTCGTCGAAGAGAGCGCGAAGCTCGCCTGCCCCGATCAGATCGTCTGGATCGACGGCAGCGAGGCACAGCTCGAGGCGCTTCGCAAAGAGGCGTGCGAGACGGGCGAGATCATCAAGCTCAATCAGGAGAAACTCCCCGGCTGCTACTATCACCGCACCGCCGAGAACGACGTCGCCCGCGTCGAGGCGCGCACGTTCATCTGCTGCAGAGAAAAGGACAACGCGGGTCCCAACAACTACTGGATGGACCCCAAGGAAGCGTATGCAATGTGCGCGGAGATCGCGCGCGGCAAGATGAAGGGAAGAACGATGTACGTCATCCCCTACTCGATGGGCATTGTCGGCTCCTCCTTCTCCAAGATCGGCATCGAGGTCACCGACTCCATCTACGTCGTCCTCAACATGGCGATCATGACGAGGGTCGGGATTGACTGCTACGAGGCGCTCGGCGAGGACGGCGACTTCATCAAGGGATTCCACTGCAAGTGCGACGTCGATCCCGAGAAGCGCTATATCATGCACTTCCCCGAGGACGACACCATCATCTCCGTCAACTCCGCATACGGCGGCAACGTGCTTCTGGGCAAGAAGTGCTTCGCGCTGAGAATTGCGTCCTACCTCGGCAAGCAGGAGGGCTGGATGGCGGAGCACATGCTCATTCTTGGCGTGACCTATCCCGACGGCAGCAAGAAGTATATCGCGGCGGCATTCCCGTCCGCATGCGGCAAGACCAACCTCGCCATGCTCATCCCGCCCAAGCACTATCAGGAGATGGGCTACAAGGTGGAGACGGTCGGCGACGATATCGCGTGGATCCGCGTCGGCAAGGACGGCAGGCTCTGGGCAGTCAACCCCGAGAACGGATTCTTCGGCGTCGCGCCCGGCACCAACGAAAAGAGCAACCCCAACGCGCTCGCCGCAACCAAAAAGAACACCATCTTCACCAACGTTGCGATCAATCCCGAGGACAACACCGTCTGGTGGGAAGGGCTCACCAAACCCGCGCCCGCACACCTCATCGACTGGCTGGGCAACGAGTGGACGCCCGATTCCGGCGTGAAGGCGGCGCACCCCAACTCCCGCTTCACGGCGCCCGCCGTCAACTGCCCCTGCCTTTCGGAGGCGTTCAACTCCAAGGAGGGCGTGCCGCTTGACGCGATCATCTTCGGCGGCCGCCGCGCAACCACCACGCCCCTTTGCTATCAGTCCCGCGACTGGGATCACGGCGTGTTCGTCGGCTCCATCATGTCCAGCGAGACGACGGCAGCCGCAACGGGCGCGACGGGCGTGCTCCGTCACGACCCCATGGCGATGAAGCCCTTCTGCGGCTATCACATGGGCGACTACTTCGCGCACTGGATCGAAATGGGCAAGAAGGCGTCCAACCCGCCCAAGATCTTCAACGTCAACTGGTTCCGTCAGGACGCGGACGGCGAGTTCCTGTGGCCGGGCTTCGGCGACAATATGCGCGTGCTCGACTGGATCCTGAAGCGCTGCGCCGGCACGGTGGACGCGCAGGAGACGGCGATCGGCTATGTTCCCTACGCAAAGGACATCGACCTCGAAGGGCTTGACTACTCCGTGGACACGCTCGAGAGCATTCTCTATGTCGACAAGGCGCGCTGGAGCGCCGAGGCGGACGAGATCGCCGAGTTCTACAAGCAGTTCGGTGACAGACTTCCCAAGGAGCTTTCCGAGAGTCTTGCGACCCTCAAAAAGAACTGCGAAGAGTAAAATTTATCAAATTGCAAAGAGCAGGCAGTTTTGCCTGCTCTTTGTCATAAAAAAAGGGAGACGTACCGTAAAATTTGTACCAAACGGCAAACTTGTGCCAAGGCAGTGCAGCGGAAAAAGGCGGCTTTCCTGAAAATGGGGGCTTGTCTTTTTGCGGGCGGTGTGATAAGATAGAAGAAAGACGCCCGCATGCGGCGTCTGTGCGGCGATTGACCGCGTATGGGAGAATATATGATCTCAGACGGACAGTTGGAACAAAATCTGCAGCAGGGGGAGATCGCAGCCCGAGAAAGGGGGCTGCGGGGGACTTGCCGCGCGCTCATCGGCTGCGGCATTGCAACCGCGGCGCTCTTTTGGGGATTCGTCATCGTTGCGTTTCTTCTTCCCGCGGACGAGACCGCGGCAAATTATGACGCGATCGCCGTGGTGCTTGCCGTCCTCTTTCTTATCCTCGCCGGCATATCGATCGCGACCATCGTGCTGGGCATCGTCTACGGCGTAAAGTGCCGCCGCTTTGCGCGGCTGAAAAAACAGTATGCCCGCCGGATGCCTGGCATGTCGGGGGCGGCGGTCTCTGCGCCGCCTGCAGCATCCGCACCGCAGACGAAAGACGCGGTGCAACCGGCTGCGACTTGTCCGCCTGCCTCACAAGGAAGTGGGGCGCAGGCAATGCAAGAAACTTTGCCCACGCGGACGGAAGTTTTACAGCGCATGCCCGCGCAACCCGCACAGTACGTGCAACCGATACAAGCGATACCTGCGCCGCAGCCGCCCGTCAAAAGGCGCAGCAGATACTGGCTCTGGGGGATCGCCGCCGCCTTCGTCCTGCTGGTCGTGGCACTGGCGTGCATTTCGGCGTCCCTGCCCTACTCCGATCTCGCGCTGCGGGACAGCGCATACGCCATTGCGGCAGGGGCGTTCTGCGTGGCGTTTGTCAGCTGCCTGATCGGATACATGTATCTGCGGTCGGAGGAGACGGGGGCAGAGCTTGCGGCGTTTCCGCCCTATCCCGCGTCCGTCGACGCGCGCTCCTACTCGCTCAGCAGGGACAAAAACCTGCGTTCGCCGGACTATCTCTTCCCCGAGCCCTCGCTGCGCGCACGGGCGCAGACATTGCGCAGACAGTACACAAAGGCGGTGTATATCGGGTTTTGCGTCGGGCTTGCCGTCGGTATGGCGGTTCTGCTCGTCCTGCAATTGCCCATTGCGTTAGATGCAGAGGCGGATGGCTGGGCATTCCCGCTGGTCATCGGCTGCGCGTTTGTCTTTGGCATGTGCGCGGGCGTTCCCTTCCTCATCAAACTTGCAAAGGTGGAAAAGCGCAACGTCGCCATGCTGGAGCACGAGCCGCGCTATGCGGACAATCTTCTGATCTACCGCAAGTACGAGGCGCATTCCAAGGGCAGGGGAAGAGTTCCGACGGCGCTCTATCTTGCGTCGATCGTCCTCGGCGTCCTGCTCGCGGCGCTTCTTCCCGCACAGCCCGTCTCGGTCGTCGCGGCGATCCTGCTGATTGTCGGCGCTGCGCTGAACAATCATTTTGTAAAAAAGCTGCGCCTTTCGGTCATCCCCATCGAGGCGAAGATCGATCAGGCGCATGCGTCGGACGGCGAGAAAACAAGGCAGGAAGGGGACAGAACGGGCGATCAGGGGGCATGAGCATGGAGTTTTCCGAATATTTTACATTTTTAGAGCAATACGGCATGACCTTCGAGCGCGACTACTCCAAGGGCACGGATTCGACCTGCACGCAGATCTACCGCATTCGCAGGGACGCGGCGAACTATCTGGAATTCCGCGCGATGAGCGCCAAGGAACGCAGCCTCGTGGTGTGCGTGAACGGCGTAAAGAAGTTTCCGTCCGTAGAAAAGAGGTACGCATCCTTCCTGCGCGCATGGAAGCTGAAACGCCTCTTCGCCGCAAAGGACGAATGGCAGCTTGCCGCCGACTTAACGCGCCACGTTCTGGAGACGACGGGCACCCTGTTCGGCATCCCGCTTACAAAGCAGAGCAGTTGATTTTTTTAAGACGTAAAACAGCCGCGGGGGCGCCGCGGGGGGAAAGGCCGGGGGCCGCCGCCCGTTAGCAACAAAGAATAAAAAAATCATAGTATTTTGTTTTGGGTAAGTTGATATGCGAGATATTTAA
>ERZ1090881.208-NODE-208-length-28643-cov-14.999126_pt1 | contig 28643 bp, 17 predicted proteins | sample MGYA00478470_ERZ1090881 | MGnify/ENA primary metagenome ERZ1090881 (study PRJEB33644, sample SAMEA5815736) | chicken gut metagenome | biome: Chicken; feature: Gastrointestinal Tract; material: Caecum | place: Ireland | collected 2019-01-01 | study: A study of the...
CTTTATATAAATTTAATTTAACGGCCGGAAATTTCCGGCCGTTTTTTTAATTAGTTGTACTATTGGATTTTTTTAAAAATTTCCTTAAAATCTAGTCAAATGAAAAACTACTATGATATTTTAGAAATTTCCCCCGGAGCAACAAAAGACGAAATAAAATCCGCCTTTCGCGCAAAGGCGCGAAAATATCACCCCGATGTCAACCACACCATTGAGGCGGAGATTTTATTTAAACAGATAAACCTTGCCGCAAAGACGCTTCTTGATGACAACATGCGCTCACAATACGACTTTGCATACGGATTTAACAGGAAATTTCGGCAGGAGGCAAAAAAGAGTACAGAAACAAAAGCCGGAAGTACATACAGTTATACAAAAACAGATGAGCCGTTAAAATCAGGCGGCGATTTTGTAAGAGAATTTTATACTTATTTTAAGAATAAGCAGAAAGCGAAGCCTGAACAAAATGCAAAAAAAATAAACGGACAGGATATTATAACACATGTAAGCATTACATCCGACGAGGCACTAAAAGGCACAAGCCGCAAGGTGAATATTCTGGAGAGCGAAAAATGCCCCAAGTGTTTTGGAGCCAAGTTTATAAACGGTTCAAAATGTTCTTTTTGCGACGGGCGCGGCGAGAAGTCAAGTTATAAAAAAATTAACGTCAAAATCCCGCCCTGTCCTAAAGACGGTATCAGAATAAGGGTAAAAAACGAAGGTGAAGAAGGTAAAAACGGCGGTAAAAACGGAGATTTATACCTTGTTATTCATATTGAAAAAAACGCCGCGTTTAAAAGCCTTGACGGGTTTGCATTTCTTGAAGTATCGATAAGCCCCCAGGAAGCGGTTTTAGGTGCGCAGATAAAAATTCCCGCGCCTGATAACGGCTCGAAAATTTTAAAAATTCCTCCTAAAACAAGGACAAATACAATTTTTAAACTTTTAGACAGCGGATTTTTAAACGCACAGACCAACAGGCGCGACCCGCTTATGGTAAAAACGGTAATTGACATTTTGCCGCAATTGGGGGATAAAGAAGTTGAACTCTATCGCGAGATTTCAAAGATTAATACTCAAGAGGAGATGAAAAACTTCAGAAATTATGAGTAACAGTGCAAAAATTAAAATCAAAGAAATTTTTACTTCTATTCAGGGCGAGGGTCCGTATATTGGCGAAAAGCACCTTTTTGTAAGAACAACCAGATGTAATTTAAACTGCTGCTATTGTGATACGGATTTTTTGTGTGATGAAAATTCAAAAGAATATAACTATGACGAGTTTTTTGAAGAACTAAAGTCATATGATGCAAATGTTGTGAGTTTCACGGGCGGGGAGCCGCTTTTAGAGGCTGATTTTCTGTCGGAATTTTTAAAACGCTACAAAAACAGGCTGAACAAAAAAATTTATCTTGAAACAAACGGCACAAATCCCGAGGCGCTTGAGAAAGTTATTGACTATGTTGATATTATATCAACCGATATTAAACTAAAAAGTGCAACAGGACAGGACTTCAGCCTCATTACTTTTGAAGACTTTATGGATGTTGCTAAAAAGAAAGAAGTCTTTGCAAAGGTAATTTTTGATGAAAATATCAAAGAAGAAGAAATTCAAGAGGCAGCGGCATTTGCAAAAAGATACGGCATTTTACTTGTCCTGCAGCCTAAAATGCCTATAAGCGAAAATTTTTGCCCGTATGAAATTTTTGAGAAATTTTATGCAAAATACAAAAATGTGCGCCTGATTGCGCAAATGCACAAGTTTTTAAATATAAGGTAATTAAAAATCAAGCTGCGGAATGGAATTTAGCAGCAGTTTTGTATAGTCATTGCGCGGGTTTTCAAAAATTTCATCTGTTTTGCCTTCTTCCACTATTGTACCGAAATTCAAAACGGCAATTCTGTCGCTTATATATTTTACTATGTTTAAGTCATGTGAAATAAACAAAAAAGTAAGGTCGAGTTTATTTTTAAGTTCAATTAAAAGATTTATAATCTGGGCTGCAATGCTGACATCAAGCGCCGAGATAGGTTCATCCGCCACAATAAACTCGGGTCTTAAAACAAGCGCGCGCGCGATTGCTATTCTCTGCCTTTGCCCGCCCGAAAATTCATGGGGGTATTTTTTAAGGTCGTTATGATTCAGTCCGCACAACTCCACAGTTTCAAGGACTCTTTCTTTTTTGTTTTTAAAATTATGTATTATAAGCGGTTCTTCAAGGATTTCTTTTATTCTCATTTTAGGGTTCAGGCTTGAATAAGGATTTTGAAAAATCATCTGGGCGTGTTTTCTGAATGCTTTTGTCTGTTTTCTGTCATAGTTTAAGATATTTTCGCCTTTAAATAAAATCTCGCCCGATGTTACATCAAGAAGCTTTAAAATACAGTTGCCCAGCGTTGACTTGCCGCAGCCTGATTCGCCTACAAGGGCAAGGATTTCCCCTTTTTTAATTTCAAGATTTATGCCTTTTAGTGCATGCACGGGCTCTTGTTTTGCACCGAAGAAGCCCGTGCTGTCACTGTATGTTTTATAAAGGTTTTTTATTTCTGCCAGATTTTCCATTATGCTAATTGTAGCATATCATTTGATACATGTGCATTGCTAAGTTAAGTAATCCTTAAGGCTCTTTGCGCTCTCGGAACGTCTTAGTTTTTTGAGCGCTTCGCACTCTATCTGTCTTATTCTTTCTTTAGAAAACCCGAGAGTTTTCCCGAGTTCTTCAAGTGTTTTTGTCTTTCTTCCGCCCAGGCCGAAACGGTTTATCAAAATGAATCTTTCTTTTTGGTTTAAAATATCCAAAATGCCTGTGATGTCTTTGTTTAAGAATTCTTTTTCGGTATTTATTTCAGGCATTTTGTTTTCGCTGTCAGCTATGTAATCTTCAAGGCATAAGTCTTGTGCTACGGGCGTATCAAGACTGACGGGTTCTTTTATCATGGCTTTTTTGATGGCTTTGATTTTCTTTACATCCATTTTTAAATATTCCCCGAGTTCCTCATCGCTTGGCTCTGTGCCGTCTTGAACGCTTAATTTTACTATCGCTTTTTTAAGCATTCTTATTTTGTCGCTCATATGTACGGGAATTCTGATTGAACGGGAAGAATTTGCTATGGCGCGGATTATGGTCTGTTTTATCCACCAGGTGGCATAGGTCGAAAATTTAAAACCCTTTGTGTAGTCAAACCTTTGCGCCGCTTTGATAAGCCCCAGGGATCCTTCCTGCACTAAATCCATAAAAAGTATTCCCTGACCCGTGTATTTTTTGGCGATGGATACTACAAGTCTTAAATTTGCCTGCACAAGTTTCTTTTTTGCTATCTGCGCTTCTTTTCTCCCGCCTTCTTTAATTGCCTTACCGAGCGCAATCTCGGAGCTGCGGTTTAAAAGCTTCACTCTTCCTATGTCTTTTAAGTACATTTGAAGAATTTCATCTTTGTTTGCAATGGTGGAAAAAGTTCTTATTTCTTCCCTGTTTTCATCCTCTTCCTCTTCGTTAATTAAGATATTATCAAGCTCAATATCTTCCCTCAACTCTTGTGAGTGCTCACATATATTAATACCCAAAATACTACTCCTCCGACTAATATTGCCCATATGTATCAGAATGACGCAGTACTTTGTGATTAGTTCCAAAGAGCAAAAAAAAATTTTCAGCTGCGTTTAGTCATAAAAAGGAGAAAATAATAATGCGTATATCACCCGTTTCTTATAATTCGACGATAAAATTCAGAGGTAAAACGGAAAGAGATGACTTCAGGCAAAGCGCCCGCGAAGTGCTCAAGGAGCTTAAGGATATTAAACCCGGGGCGCGTGAGTATTCGGCATTTGACGAATCGGGCTCCTCTCCGAGATTCAGGCTTATTGATACACTTTTTTACAAAACAAATAAAGTCGGTAAAAAATATGCCGCACTGCAAGATAAAATACTGCTTAATAAACTGAAAAAAGCATACGTTACGTATCAAAAAAAAGAAGATGAATTCGGTTTGTTTATAGGCAGCGGCCCTTTTAAGGACAGAGAAAAAGAGGTGCTTGATATTAAATTTTAATTATTGCAAGGCGCCTTTTGTAGTCGCCTTCAAGAGGGAGATTGTAGTTAATAATCTTTGCCTGCAAGTCTTTAACTTCGCTTAATTCTTCTTCAAGAGTTTTGGATTTATAAATTATAAAATGTCCGCCCTCTTTTATGTGTTTTTTTGTAAGCCTGAGGACATTTTTTATTGTACCGACCGCACGCGAGATGACAATGTCGCAGTTAAGGGGTTCAAGGTCTTCCACACGCGCGTAGGAGATTTTAAGGTTTTCGACATCCAGCCTGTCTTTTATTTCTATTATAAAGTTAATTTTTTTCATTCTTGAATCGTTTGCAACAATTTCAAGTTCAGGGAAAAAAAGCGCCAGAATAACCGAGGGAAAGCCGCCGCCTGTGCCTGCATCCAGAATTTTTTGTTTTTTTGACGGGTCAAATTCATCCCATTTTAAAACGGCAAGAGAGTCAAAGACATGTTTTTCAAAGAGTTTATCCGTGTCGCCCCTGCTCATTAGATTTGTATGCGAGTTGTATTCAAGAAACATTTTATGCCACAGGTTGACTTTCTCAACAGTTTTTTCATCGGGTATAAGATTGAATTCTTCTTTTAAAACTTCAAGATTTTTTTCATTGAGCATAATTTGCCTCTATTCTTTGAAACTCAACCGGCAGCATTTTTATTTTCATATCGTTTATTCTCTGATTAATGATTTGCTCGTTTTCATCAAGGATGTTTTCCCCGAGTGCTTTTTTTGCTTCAAAGAAGCATTCAAGAGCGAGTTCGTCCTGATTGAAATTATAATACAAATCCCCGAGTTCAAGGTATGCAAACGCTTCTTTAAATTCATCATGCAGGGTTTTTGCACACTCGAGAGCTTCTCTTAGATATTCTATTGCTTCTTCAAGGTTTTCGGTTTCGTAAATCTTTGAAAGCTCCCTTGAGGCAAAATATACGCCTGAGAGGTTGTTGTCCCGTCTGTCTGTTTCAAGAGCGGTTTTAATATACTTAACTGCATTTTCGGTATCATTTTTATATGAGTATATAAGCCCGAGGTTAATGCAGCACTGTGAAAACCATCTGTTTAGCGTTGTGTCGGTGCTTGCGGTAATATTTTTCAGATAAAATTCTTCCGCACTGTCAAAGTTCTGCAAGTCATCGTAAAGTATTGCCGTTTTATAGTAAATTTCTGCGTTAGCCGCAATATCGGCGGGGTCTGAAAAATCGCTTGCAAGGCGGTAGTATTTAAGGGCTTCGTTTATTGAATTCTCGCTTTCAAAAATGTCGCCAAGGCCGGTATATGCTGCTGCTATAACACAGTTTTCAACAGGTTTATCCGTATTTACTATCTTTAAGTACTCTTCTTTTGCGCTTTCAAAGCGATATAGATTTTTATACAGAGCCGCTATATCGAGCAGTGTTCTGAAATATTTTTCATAGTCGCCTCTTATAAGATGCAGGCTGCCTGTTTGTGTATAGTACTCAAGCGCCTGTTCAAAACGGTTGAGTTTTTCGCTGTTGCGCGCAAGGTGCTCCAGAATTTCGATTTTTGTTTCATCGTCAGGCGCTTTGTTTTTGAGTTTTAATAAAATCTCGACAGCCTGTTTGTAACGGTACGTTTGCTCGTACTCATCGGCTTTTTTAAACTCGAGCATAAAATCGTTTTCCAAGCTCGCGGTATTTTCTTCAAACTCCTGCCTTTCAAGGAGTTTTTTTCTTCTGTATTCTTTTAAAATGAGTGCGTCTTCTTCGCTTATGAAATCTTTTTTTGCGGCAGTTTTTTTGCTTTGCAGCTCTCTTTTTTTATCGAGGTATTTTTGTTTTTTGTCTATTGTTTTTCTGTCAAACCAGGGGTTGGCTCCTTCCTGTGCAAGAGAGATGTACGAGAAGTTATTTTGTTTAATCCGCCCTCCCGCAGAGCCCAATTTGGGTATATTTTCCGCAAGCATTTCTATTTGTTTCCTGATACTTTCTCTTGAAAGCCGAAGCAGTCTGTCGCGCGGACTTTTGGCAAGCTCCTGTTCGTATATTTCTACAAAGCGTGTAAAAATTCTGTATTTTTCCTGAATGGAGAGCATGTTAAAAAAGTACCGTTTAAAATAATTTCTAAGGATAATATCGTTATCAAACCTTGAAATTAACAGATTTCTTTCAAGATAGTCAATTTGTTTTGTGTCACCCAGTGCATAGTTTTTTATAAAATCAATGCTTACCGCATGATTTAAACCGCTTAAATTTTTAAGAAATTCCAGATATGCGCCGGGCACAAGGGAAGCTACTTTTAAAATTATAAAGTCGGAAAACTCTACGGACTTTTTATTAAACTCCGAAATTAAATCGCCTATGCTTATGCCTGTTGTTTTTGAGTATCTTGTCACCATTTTAAGATACAGTTCATAGCCGCCCGAAAGTTTAAAAAACTCTTTAAGGGTGTCCTCATCCGTACTTAATCCTTCGTTTTGTATCTTGGCTTTGAATGTTTCAAAGTCATTGGGGGTAATTTCAATTATCTGAACAGGCAGATTCTGATTTATGAAAAACTGCACCTGTTTATCTCTTGAAACAAGCACTACTTTTGTATTTTTAAAACTTGCAATGTGCGCGAGCAGATTGAGAATTTCAATATTGCCCGAAACCAGTTCGTAATTATCCACAACTATTATGCATTTTTTGTCTATATTTTTAAAATAAAAGCTTACCTTGTTGGCAAAACTTTCACCCATGGTTTTTTTAAGGCTTACTTTTTTTTCAAGTGAAAACTTTCTGAATGAATCGTAAAAGTTCAGCAAAAAGTCGTCAATTGTGGTGTGTTCAAAGCATAAATGCTTAAACACAAGAGTATTGTCATCTAAATCTTCAAGGGTTTTGTTCAGGATTTCGCTTTTTGCACAGCCTGAAAAACCGCATAAAAGCAATAGCTCACTTGTCGAGTTGTAAAAATTTTTGATTTTATCTATAATTTCAATACTAAATTGAAGATCGGATGTATCCATATATTTATTTTACATAATTTTGGCTCATTTATCTACATTTAGTGTTGTTATTGGTGAAAAGTAAAAATATTTGTTAACCAATGTAAATTTTATTAAATTTGTTATCAAATATTTTCATTCAGGCTTTTTCATTAATGTGTGTGTTAGTTTTGGAGTTCTGTAACTAAAGTGCAAACAAGTCAAAACAATTTGGCGAATAATATACCGCAAAACGCTTACTATGCGCAGACAGAAGCGCGTAAAAAGCTCTCCAGCACCTCGGATGAAATTATCAAAAAAACCCCTCTGACAGGTGCAAGGATTGTTGCGGATAAATTCGTGAACGACATTTTTGTATACGCTCCAAAAGGCATGAAAGGCTCAAGAAACTCCAATTTTTATGAATTTTTATCGCTCGGCCTTATACCTAACGTTGTAGGTTCAGGCATGCTTATTGCGCTTTTTAATGCGGCAAATAAACATTACAGAATGCCCGATCAGCATTTTGCAGGCATGTCGGGCGGAAAAATGGCATTTGGCGTTGTATTTTACGCTATCGGCAAATGGCTCGGTTCAAAACTTATAAACAAAGGCGTAGAAGCAAGAACCGGCGTAGACCTTGAAATGCCCTACAGAAAAGTTGTAACGGAACTTCCGGATTATCCCGGAGATAAAGACGTAACATCCATTGAATACCACAGAGTATTTGAAAGTGCCGATTTCCCCAGATGGGACTTAATTAACAAAATGGGAGAAAAGAAAGGCAACAGATGGATATGGTATGACAAAATAGCAAAGAAAATGGGCTTTAAAGAACCCTTAAATTCTCCCGATCAAACCGTACAGGAAAAAGTAAAAGAAGTGATAGTAAAATCAAGTGCCGCAAAATCCATAAGTTCGTTCATATGGGCAGGTTTAGGAGTTGCGCTTGCAGCTCAGGCGCCTTTTGAAGAAAAAATTGTTATGCCCGAGGTGGCAAAGCGTTCCGAAAAAATCGGCATATATGTAAGAAACTTTGCGGTAACGCTTAAAGACAGCTTTATGGATTTATACAACGGTAATAACTTTAAATTTACGCGCGGTGCAAAAATTGTCGGCAGGACGCTTATCTTCGGTGCGCTCGCTTCTACGATTTTAGGTATAGCAAATGCAACCCGCGGATTTAAAGTTGCAAAAAACCAGCCTGACACACAAATAGATGTAAACAAGGAATATGAGGTGCACTAATGAATAATAATATTAATTCCTCTATCCTTGACAGACAATACGATAAACTCCGCGAAGATATCGCAAAACAGGATGTTTACAGAGCATTTGTTCTTAACGCAAATTCTGTTGCTCCGCAGCAAAATAAAGCTTATCTTCTAAAGAGCCGCAATCCGGTTTCAAGCATTATTATAGGTGCTGCCGATACGGGCAAGGATGTAATTGAACTTGGCAAGGCGCTTGCCACAGGTAAATCAAACGATAACCAGCTCGGCAGGTTTAATGACCTTGGTATAAAACTGGGCGGCCTTGGTATTGCCTCTTACCTCTTTACAAGACGCGGTACAGGAACCAAGGGTATAATGGAGTTTCTGGGCTTCGGCGCGTTTTTTGCTTCTATGGCAATGTGGCCGAGAATTTTAATTTCCGAGCCCTTAAAACATCGTTTCGGCTTTGATATACGCCAGCAATACGTTGACGCTCAGGGCCGCAAAAAAAGACTTTATCTTGACAATCAGTTTATCCCGGATCTTTATTCGGATGAAGAAATTGATAAAGTTGCGGATAAAATGGGCATAGATAAAAGTATCCCCGACTATAAACAATTAACAAAGGAAAAAATGCGTACAATTGCACTTCAAGGTAATACGCTCTGGATGTTAACCGCAGGTTTCAGCCCGCTTTTGACTTCCATGATATGCAATCTCGGCGAAAGAGGGGTTACAAGATATATTGTAAATTCAAAATATAATAAAATTCTCTCGGATGTCGACAGAATAGACGAAGTTGTAAAACAATATATTAAACAAAATCCTGATTTTAACAAAGAAGATATGCAAAAACTCCACGCTATGCTTGAAGACAGGACAAAAGCACCGAACAGCAGGTTTTTTGCAAATGTTGCTTCATACCTCGATCCGTTTAAACAGTTGTCCGTAGCAAAAGATGCGGATGATGCCAATCTGGTTTCTGATTTTTCAAGTTTTGCTCCCAGAATCAGTGAAAGGCTAAAAAACGATTTTGAAAATATTAAATCTAAAGAAGTGGTGCCCATTACTCTTGAGTACCATGGTTTCATCGGACGCCTCAGGGGGATTTCGCAAAGCGGCACGGGAATAAACATGCTGCAAGGCAAATCCTATGAAGGTGCTGATTTCTTTAATATTCTTGCAAAAAAACTCGACGCAAATAAATGGTTTACCCGTGATATTCATAACAGGATTATAAGCACCAATATTGATTTTGATAAATTTATGAAATCTTATGAAGAAGTGCTTGAAATGATGCCTGATAATCCCGTGGCACCCAGAATATTAAAAGAAGCACAAATCGTGCTGGCTGAGCAAGAAGTAACCCATGAAAATGCCGTCAGAACTTTTTGTGAGAGTGTGAGAAAAAATTACATTCCCGAAACCAGAAAGATAAGCCCGTATTTTCAAGGTATTTCAGAATTCGTTAACGGACTTGTGGGTCAAAAATACGAGTCTGTCCACACAACTCTTCACCGTGATTCCTTAAAGGCATTTATGGATGCTCTGGGCACACCGGCGGAAGAACTTGAAAATGCAAGACATTCGGTAGAAAATTCCAAAAAATATCTCATAGGCGCTCTTTCCTCAATTGCCGGCAACGATGCAAGCTATGGCGAATTTGTGGAAAATATAACTGCCAAACAGGCTAAACTTGAAGCAAGGACAATAGATAAAGTTCTTACAAAAGTGGAAAAATACGCAGATGAGGTTATTGCAAGCGTATTTGCAGAAAAAATTGACGACAACTCGCCTCTTGCTTTCTACAAAAATGAAACCGTGCCCGTAAGAAAACTGGGTGAAACCCAACACGAAGTTGCTCCGCTTTATGAGAAAGTTATTAATCTTTTTGTCAAGGAAAAAGGCGCCGGTATAAAGGCAACGGGTCACAGATATCTGCTTGCGGCCGACCTTGAAAAGAGAATACAGACAGGCGAACTTCTTGAATTCTGGAAAGAACTCGGCTATGGCGAAGATACATTTGAAGCCGCCAAAAAAGCATGCCGCGATATAATTTACGACGGCACAATGAACGACCTTTCAAATAAATTTTATTTAAATGAAAACGGTCTTGAAGCACCAAAAATCATAAGGCTTCTCTTTGGTGTTTCAGACAGACTGGATGAACATAAAGAGCCTGTGTTCGGTCTTAGCAGGCAAACGATTGAACACTGCGATGAAAAACTCATTGATGCACTTGAGGCAACAAGAAGAAATATTCTTGGTATATACGCGCAAACAAACGACCTTGCAAGACAGGGACACAGACTCGCAGGTTCAATTACGGCAAATCAGAAGACACAGTATTCAATGGTCGGAAAATCCGTAAGTGAATTGTTTATGGAAACCGCAAGCCAGACATTTAACGACAAACGCTGGATGAAGACATTCGGCGGATTGGGAATTGCAGTTGTGGCGCTGACGCTTCTGTCACAGGCATTCTTTGGAAAAGCAAGACATGAGCATTTATATAAACCCGAAAAAAACAATGCTCAAGGAGGGGTAAATGCAGGTAAATAACATACAAAACCGCTATTTGGTATATCCTTCCCAAAGTGCTCCGAGGCAAGATGTTCAAAACGAAAAAAGTGCTGCTGCCGATGTTCAAAAAACTCCTTACAATCCGCTTTTGAGCAAATATATTATTAAGCAATCCAGCCAAATACTTCCCGCTGGCACGGTTAATGCTGTAAACGGCATGGCAGGTACACAAAATGTCCAATGGAAAAACCATTTTAAAGACATGCTTAAAAACAACGAAGCAACCATTTTGGGTGTTGTTCCAAGGACTATGAACGCTAAAGACACCGACGGCAACGGCCTTATTCAAATAGGCGAAGAAACGGGTAATTTCATCAACGCAATAGAAAGACTTGATGAAATTAAGGATATGGGAATTAACACTCTGCATATTCTTCCTATTCACCCTACCGGTAAAACTCTTGCAATGGGCACGGCAGGCTCCCTGTATGCCCCTGACAGATTTATTGAAGATGACGGCAAACTTGCGGTTGACCCCAATTTAAAAGACCCTGATACGGAAGGCAGTGCATGGGATCATTTTAAAATGTTTATTGATGAATGCCACAAGCGCGGAATTTCCGTAATGCTTGATTTACCTTCCTGTGCAAGTCTTGATTTCTCCAAAAAACACCCCGAGCTGATGGCCAAAGAAAAAGACGGACAAGACAAAACTCCCCAGGGCTGGCAGGATATCAGAATGTTCAGGGTATGGGATGATGAAGGTAAAAGAAAACTGAATCCCGCACTGCTTGATATGCACAAAAAATATGTAGACGCCTGTGTTGAACTCGGTATCGACGGTATCAGGGCCGATGTTTCGCGTGCAAAACCGGTTGAGTTCTGGAATGTCATTATTCCTTATTCGCACTCGATTGATCCTCAATTCGGCTGGCTTGCAGAGTCTTACACCCACGAAGACGCTTCTCCGCAGCTTAATATGCCATATGACAGGCCCGAAGACCAATACAGAGCAGGTTTTGACGCTTATTACGGACAGTTCCACATATTTAACCAGTGGACAAAAGCTGATGATTTGTTTAACTACATGAAAGAAAACATCGATATGTCAAACAGACAAAAAGAGCCCAAGTCCATGATAGGTTCTTTTACGACACACGATGACCAGAGCCCCATGTACTACGGCGGTGCACCGTGGGTAATGTTTACAACTGCCATGCAGTCAACGCTTCCTATGGTTAACCCCTATTATATAGATGGTGTCCAAACGGGTGATTACTTCCTGTATCCATATGATCATGCCCATGCTCCGCAAACCCAGACAGATAATAATGAATGCACGGTTCACACGGGCAGACTGGATATATTCAATTTCTCAAGAAAACCCGGCGGCGACTTCCCGCAGATACAACAGTTTATAAAGTCTTCCCTTGCAATAAGAAACGGTGAAATTGACCCTAAATTTAAAGATGTTATAGAGCATGGCTCGTTTATAAAACTTGAGACTAACAATCCTGAAATTATTGCATATGCAAGACACAAAGACGGAAAAACACTTCTTTTTGTCGGCAACAGAAATGCTAATATGAGAACAAGCGCAAAAATAACCATACCCGGATTTAAAGCCGATCAAAAATTAGACAACATGCTGCCCGATTATTCTCAGCCCAGCTATTTCCAAAAAGGAAACGGCTCGATGACTGTGGATTTAGGCCCGCTAAGAGCGCATGTTTTTGAAATTGATACTCCTGATATTGAAAAGCTTTCAAATCCTAAAAACGTTATGCAGCAAAAATTTTAGTTGTGTAAGTTTATAATAAGGTTTATTAAATATCTGTAAAATAAAATTGCATATTTAAGCAATTTTATTTATTCAGATGTTTTGTAAAAAATAAAGGGAACAATAAGGGTAAATACTGTGAAAATCTCGGCATTAGAACTGCAAAAAGCAGATAAAAAGAACAATACCGCATTTAACGGCGTAAAAAGAGTGGCGGGTGAGGATAAATTCTTCGATGCTTATAAATTTTATGCGCCTCCTTACGATAAGGAAAAATACAGTCTGCTTCTTGAACTCTGCCCCGTAAAATCTGACGGCAAGGGCGGATTTGTCCTTGACGACAGCCTGATTAACAGACCTTTTACATATGATAAGTCTTATGATGAAATTTTATACAAGGGATATGTAAAATACCCCAGGCATATTACCATAAGCAACCCCAGGGAATCCGAGTATATGGCCTACAGATTCAGACTTGTGAGCAAGGATAAGGCATCTGAGGTGGAAAAAGAAAGAAAAAAAGACCCCGACAAAAAATTTGACCCTTTCGGTGAAATCAAAACCGAAAAATATATACTTGACCCCGGTTCTAAAGTTGAAATAGGTAAATACGGCGAATTTACCGTAATTTCAAATAACATGGGCGTAACACCCAAGTCCGGTTCCGCCGCGCATATTTTTTACGATTCATTTGACAGCAACGGCATAGACCGCTCTTCATTTGTCAGAAATCACTTCAATAAAGCAGGCGGCGACCTTGACGGAATTATAAAATACAAAAAAGAACTCGAGCCCTACCGTTATGTTATGACAAACCCCTACATAGGCAGTGACTCGGTATCTTCGCATAAATACTGGGGTGAAAATTTCTTCCGTGTTCCCTCGGAAGGAAAATTCAAACAGGTTATAGGCGAGCTTTTCAGAGAAGGAAAGTGCTATATAGCGGACGGTGCATTTACATCACAGAGCATACAAAGCCCGATGTTTCAAAGTGTTTTGAAATACGGTATGAAGTCCCCTTATTATCACTGGTTTAAAATTAACGGCAGATTAAAGCTCGGTGTATTCCCCGACAGCCTTTTTACCTCAAATCCCAAACGTGAAAAACCCATGGATCACATAGGTTTTAAAATCGTTAACCCGCGCGGAACCAAAGGTTACAATCCTTATAAACCCAGTTATATACAGTTTTTTGATGACAGACTTGCAAGCAAAGAGCAGCAGTTTGACAATAAAAATCTCATCAAAAGATATGCAAATTCCAATCCCAAAGACCATTTCGACATAACAACCCATCAGGATTCGGTTTTGCCTTATTACTTTGAATTGGATTATACCGATCCCAGCGTAAGAAAGAGATTCAGCGGTTATTCAAGAAAAATGCTTAATGACCCTGAAATTAAGGACAGGCTTGATTCTTTCTTCTCTTTTAAAAATTTTGATATTGTAAGAAAAGGCCGCTCTGGCGGTGCAAATTTCTGGGACGGCAATGTAGATATTGTCAAAATGAACCTCTCCAATCCGAATATTCTTGAGGGAAATGTCCTGGGGTATACAGATGCCAGAGAATACCTTTACAATGCCGCAACTTACTGGACTCAGTTTGCAAAAGACGCTATTTTTGAATATATAGCGGATGCTTATTCTCAGGACAACGGAAAAGAAGTTATTGCCGATATTGCAAAGAAAAACGGTATCGGGTTGAAAGAATTTCAGGAAATACTTGAAAGAACGCTCTCCGATGAACCTAATATGAGCCTTCCCGTTACGGGCGCAAAAGATTACATAAAAAATAAAATTGAAAAGTTCAGATACGAAACTCTTGATGTTTCGCCGCAGCTTCAGGCAGTGTTTGCCTACCCCGAGTTTCGGGAGTATATGGAAAAAACCGAAGTTGCAAACGAACTTGCCAACTATGTTATAGACACCCTCAAAAAACTTGACGGTTATATGACAGAAAATGTAATGGATCCTTCAAGCGAAGTATCCGATGTGCTCTCAACGGAATCAAATAAAAGAGAACAAATCAATGACAGTGCAAAACTTACCACTTACGGCAGGTATGTTGCGGATATTCTTACAGATAGAATTGTAAGCTATGCAATTTTAAAAGCAATGTTCCCGAACGACAGTGCTCACATTGACCCTAAAGACGGTTCGCTTAAAGTTTCAAAGGCAATGAAGGAGCGTTCTTTGTACGAAGCCGGTGTTATGATGTCCGGTAAATTTGACGATGAGGCCATGCAGCTTGGCAGAATAATAAACAAAAATCTGCGCCGTGAGTCATCCATGTACAACCAGCAGATGGAACTTGCCGAGCAGATTGCCGATTCAAAAATTGCAAAATACAAACTGGACGGTTTCCAGATGGCAGAAGCAATGCTGGAACATACCGATGCAGGCCTGAACTGGCGTTTTGATGCCGCAAAAGATATAGGTGATTTAAACACTAACCGCAACGGCTTAAGGACATTTGAAAATTCCTGGGACGATGTTATTGAGTTCTGGGGCAACTTTATTAAAAATGTCAGAAAAATTAATCCCTCATCTTATATTGTGGCAGAAGTTACGGATTTGCATTCTTTCTATAATGCAAATAATCTCGAGTATATAATGGAAGCACAAAGGCTGATGGATAAGTATGACTGCCCTGACGCCAACGTTCACGAAGTGGCGGAAGAGTTAAGGGACATCGACTGGGGCAAGTATAAAGACCCTGCAACCGCAGAGCGTATGCTCTATGAAAAAACGGGCGCCACCACAGGTTCAAACTACTCTACATTCTTCGGACTTACTCCTGATTTATTCGGGCAAAACTTTGAGAACGGTAATATTACCGACAGATTTGCCAATATGGGCGAACTTAAAAAGGAAATGGAAAATTATTTGAATTCCGGCCCGCTTCTTTATCTGACACACAGCCATGTGTTTGTTGATAACCATGATAAGCCGCAGGCGCTTCATTGTCTTGCGCTTGATATGGGCGCATATCTTTCAAGATTTGGCATTAACCGTTCTAATTTTACAACGGATGAGGATGTTAAACATGCCAAAGAAGCAATGATAAGAGTGCTTGGCAAAGAGCCGGAAAATATGGATCCCATAAGCTCAAAAGCAATTGTTGTCGGCGACTTTTTCAAAAGGGGATTTGAAAGACAGTTGAAAGATGAACCCGAAAAACTTGAAATAATCAACGAAGCAATAAGAGATTTAGCGCTCGGTATGTTCAAAACCAAAACAAATATAGACTTCCTGCGCGCAGAATCCTTCGGACAGAACCCTTTGGAAATTTCCATAAAAGACATTATGGAACAGGCTGAATATATTGCAAATCGTGACCAAAAAGACTGGTATAGCGATAGAGAAGCAAAAGAGCTTACAGATAGAGTATTTAAGGATGTAATGGCTCCCGCGCTTCAAAAAATGACCAAAATGTCCGATTTCCTTAACTCCATAACAGGTATTCCTTTCTTCTTTGCCGGAAATAACCTCGGCCAGTCCGGATATGAATATGCATCCAAGAACATTTCCGTTGCAAACAGGAACCTGACCCGCCATGAGTGGATACAAAAAGATTCTGCCGACTATAAACCTGAAATCAAAGAATATTATGACAGAATGCAGGCAAGCGCGGGACTCTACCAGCAATACGGTCTGTCGGCAATAGCAGGCGGCATACCGGTATCTCTCCCGCAGGATAACCAAAATCTTTATGCCCTTCTTAAATATGACGATAAAGGCTCTAACGTGCTGCATGTTTTCTCAAATGCAGGCATGACAAAAGACCCGTATTCAAAAATGGATGAGGGGGCAAAGATTGAGGTTTCTTCCATAAAAATGTCTGATTCAAACGGTGTGTGCTACACGCCCGATATGCGCTTTAACCCGGAAGCCGACCCTTCGGATATGCCGGCGGATAAACGCAGCAGCGAACATTACATGTACCGCAAGGTATATAAAAAACAATATGATAAAAACGGAAATTACATAAGCGGAAAATTTGTCGATGAAACGGATTCAAACGGAAATCCCGTCAAATACTACGTTGCAGACGGCAGATTAAGACGTGCCGACGGCAATAAAATTGTGATTGATGATACGGTAACGACATTCTACAAGCCTCTTGTTAAAGGTAAAACAACGCATGATGAAATTATGCGCAGATTTTTCCAGATGTAATTTATTTTAAATTTACAAAACCGAAAAGCCGGCCTGTGTCGCTTCTGAAACGAAGCCAGCCGGTTTTTTGCGTGTCATCATAGTTTTCTACTTTTACAAGAATCCAGTTTCCGCTGACAAGCCACGGATTTATATGAGTGGCAAGGAAAAAACTGTCGACACAGCCGCTTTCAATGTTTGGAGCGGCATAAAGTCTTTTATAGCTTTTCGGAACATCGCGGAATAAGTACATGCCGTATTTTTTACCGTAACTTATAAGAAATTCATTCCAGTTAAGGTATTTTGTGTAATCATCCTTTTTTATCCATCCAAAAAGTCTGAATCTCTGGTTATAGCATATAAATATCCACCCGTCGGTTTCATCTTCAACCGAGAAAAGCGCGGTTGAATTTTCAGGCGAGAACCCCAGGAATATTTCACGCGCTTCGCAGTTCATATTTGTGTTTTTACACTCGACATTTCCTTTTTCATCCCAGATAATGTTTGCCTTGAGTTTTGCCTGTGAATTATTCGCGTCATATATTTTTATGTCTTTGCCGGCTGTTGCAACACCAATACCCCAGTGACTGACAGAGTTTAAATACTGCGGTGTGATATCGGCATTTGCCGCAAGTGAAAATATGAGTAAAAATGTTGTTGTGAGTATTATTTTTTTCATGTGAGTGTAAAACCGTATATTAATTTTACCACAAAATGTAAAGATATGTAAAATTTTGCTCTTGACTGGCGGTATTTAGCAGATATGATTGAGTATGTCTGACTAGGATATTGCAGGATGGGAAAAAATCATTTTTTGCAAAATTTAAGTTCAAGAAAGAATTATACCATTAACAGCTGTTTTAAAATTTAATTGTAATTACATATATTAGAGGTACTTAGATGTCAACAACAAAATATGCGAACCGAGTTACTCCTATGGGCATACCCGAAACACGCCTTAAGGATTTACCCGACTTGATTGAAATTCAGAAAAAGTCGTTTGAGTGGTTTTTAAAAGAAGGTTTAAAGGAAGAATTTCTTTCTTTTTCGCCTATAAAAGACTACACAGGCAGACTTGAACTGCATTTTCTCCCCAATTACACATTTGATAACCCCAAATATACAATTGAAGAAGCACGTATCCATGACGCTACTTATGCTAAGCAGTTGCGTGTTATGATGCGTCTTGTAAACCGTGACAGCGGGGAAATTAAAGAACAGGAAGTCTACATCGGCGATATTCCGACCATGACCGATAAAGGTACATTTATTGTAAACGGTGCGGAGCGTGTTATCGTTTCTCAAATCGTGCGTTCTCCCGGTATTTACTACAAAAAAGAAGTGTCGCCTACGGGTAAACGTCTTTACAACGCTACTTTAATTCCTAACCGCGGCGCATGGTTAAAGATTGAAACAGATTCTAACGACCTTGTGTACGTAAAAATTGATAAAAACAGAAAAATCCTTGCTACAACGCTTCTTAAAGCGCTGGGTATCACCCCTGTTGAAATGGAAACTCTGTTTACCCACTTTGAATTCTTAAAGAAAACTTTAGAAAAAGATACAACAAATTCAACGGATGAAGCGCTTATTGAAGTTTATAAAAAACTTCGTCCCGGCGACCCTGCTTCAGCTGCAGGCGGCCGCTCCATTCTTGAAGCGCGTTTCTTTGATGAGAAAAAATACGATATAGGTAAAGTCGGCCGTTACAAATTAAACAAAAAACTCGGTCTTAACCTTCCTGAAACTCAAAGAACAATCACCGTTCAGGATATTGTTGCAGGTATTGAATACTTAATCAACCTTACATACGATGAAGGTGTTCTTGATGATATCGACCACCTCGGCAACCGCCGTATCCGCTCGGTCGGCGAATTGCTTCAAAACCAATTCAGAGTCGGTCTTTCAAGAATTGAAAGAATCGTTAAAGAAAGAATGACACTGCAGGACAGTGAAACACTTACACCTTTGAACCTTTTAAATACCAAACCCCTTGTGGCTTCTTTAAAAGAGTTCTTCGGTTCTTCACAGTTATCGCAGTTTATGGATCAGACAAACCCGCTTGCCGAACTTACACACAAAAGACGTATCTCGGCTCTTGGCCCCGGCGGTCTTATGAGAGAACGCGCAGGCTTTGCGGTTCGTGATATTCACCCTTCGCACTACGGACGTATCTGCCCCGTAGAAACTCCCGAAGGTCCTAACGCAGGTCTTATCGGTTCTCTTGCTACGCACGCAAGAGTCAATGACTACGGCTTTATTGAAACACCTTTCTTTGTTGTAAAAGACGGTGTTGTAACGGATGAAGTACACTACTTAACGGCGGATGAAGATGAAAACTACCGTGTAGCGCCTGCGGATATTCAATTAAATCCTGACAGAAGCATAAAAGAAGAATATGTTCCTGTCCGCTACAGATCGGAATTTACAATGGGCGAATCTAAAAAAGTCGACTATGTCGGTGTTTGCCCGATTCAGATAATATCTGTCGCAACGTCTTTGATTCCGTTTATCGAGCACGACGATGCCAACCGTGCGCTGATGGGTTCAAACATGCAGCGTCAGGCAGTTCCTCTGCTTGTTACACAGCGCCCCGTTGTAGGTACCGGTCTTGAAAAGCGCGCCGCAAAAGACTCATGTATGGTTACATGTTCTGAGGTTGACGGTGAAGTTGTAAGAGTCGTAGGTGAAGAGGTTCACATCAAAGGTACTGACGGTAAAATGTATCAGTATCCTTTATTGAAATATGTCCGCTCCAACCAGGATACCTGCATCAACCAGCGCCCCATCGTTCGCGCGGGCGACAAGGTTAAAGCCGGCGATGTTATAGCAGACGGTGCTTCGACTCATCAGGGTGAACTTGCACTGGGTAAAAACGTTCTTGTAGCGTATATGCCCTGGGAAGGCTATAACTTTGAAGATGCTATCCTGATAAGCGAAAGACTTGTGTATGATGATGTATTTACATCTGTTCACATTGAAAAACTTGAAATAGACGCACGTCAGACAAAACTCGGCCCCGAAGAAATTACGCGCGAAGTGCCTAATGTTTCCGAAGATTCAATCAGGCACCTTGACGAGCGCGGAATTGTCAGAATTGGTGCAAGAGTTTATGCCGATGATATTCTGGTAGGTAAAATCACTCCCAAGGGCGAGTCTGAACATCCTCCGGAAGAAAAACTTCTGCGCGCGATATTTGCCGAAAAAGCACGCGATGTTAAAGACAACTCGCTGCGCGTTCCTCACGGCGAAGGCGGAAGGGTAGTCGACGTTAAAGTATTTGACCGCGAAAAAGGCGACGAGCTTCCTCCGGGCGCAAATACCGTAATTCGCGTCTACATTGCGCAAAAACGTAAAATCTCGGTGGGTGATAAATTATCAGGCCGCCACGGTAACAAAGGTATTGTTTCAAGAATTCTTCCCAAAGAAGACATGCCTTTCCTTCCCGACGGTACTCCGCTTGATATCGTACTTAACCCGCTGGGTGTTCCTTCCCGTATGAATGTGGGTCAAACTTATGAACTGCTCTTAGGTTTGGCTGCATACTTAACAGGAAACTATTACGAAGCCCCGTCTTTTGATGAAATGTACGGCCCCAACCAGTCTGAAATTGCTACCAAAGAAGAACTTCTTAAAGGTATTAAAGAATCAGGCTGCGACTGGGTAAGAGAAGACGGTAAAGTAACACTCTATGACGGCAGAACGGGTGAGGCGTTTGATGAGCCTGTAGCTGTCGGTCTTTCATATATATTGAAACTTGTCCACCTTGTTGACGATAAAATCCACGCACGCTCAACAGGTCCTTACTCACTTGTTACCCAGCAGCCTCTGGGCGGTAAAGCACAGTTCGGCGGTCAAAGATTCGGGGAAATGGAAGTTTGGGCGCTTGAAGCGTACGGTGCAGCATACACTCTGCAAGAAATGCTTACCATCAAATCTGATGATGTTAACGGCAGAAGCAGAGCTTATGAAGCTATCGTCAAAGGCGACAACATACCTCGTCCGGGAATTCCCGAGTCCTTTAAAGTCTTGGTACGTGAACTTCAAAGTATCGGCTTAGATATCGCAGTTTCCAAAAAAGGCGGCGAAGAAGTCGACTTGATGTCGGATACGGATGATTTAAGAAAATCCGCACCCAAAAGAGTTCTCTCCGATATGGACAGTGAACTTTTAAACATTAACTTCTTTGAAACACCTACAAGTTTTAAAGACTAATTAAAGATAATAAACAACAGTTAAGGAGAATAAAAGTTGTCTACTAGTATTGATTATTTCGATTATATAAGAATTTCAATTGCCTCTCCCGAGCGCATATTGAAATGGTCTTACGGCGAGGTTACAAAACCTGAAACAATTAACTACCGCACCCTAAAACCCGAGCGCGACGGCCTTTTCTGCGAAAGGATTTTCGGGCCCTCAAAAGACTGGGAATGCTATTGCGGTAAATATAAAAGAGTACGCCACAAAGGTATCATATGCGAACGCTGCGGTGTTGAAGTTACCGACTCTAAAGTGCGCCGCCACCGTATGGGTCATATTAAACTTGCGGCTCCCGTTTCTCACATATGGTTCTTAAAAGGTATTCCTTCATACCTTGGCTTGCTCCTTGATATGACATTAAAAGATTTAGAGCAAATCATCTATTTTAACAACTACGTTGTAGTTGACGGCGGCGAAAGCCCGTTTAAAAAGTTCCAGCTCTTATCTGAAGAAGAATACGAAGACTACATTCTTGGAAATGAAGATTCAACTCTTAAAGTCGGTATCGGCGCTGAAGTTATAAAAGACCTTCTGTCTGAAATTAAACTTTCCGAGCTTGCCGAAGAAATCCGCTCCGAGCTTGATGCTGCAGGCGGTTCCGTTCAAAAGAGGGCAAAACTTATCAAGAGATTAAGACTCGTTGAATCTTTAATTGAATCAGGCACCGAACCTACGTGGTTTATTATGGATGTTCTTCCTATTACTCCTCCGGATCTGCGTCCTATGGTGCAGTTAGACGGCGGACGTTTTGCAACTTCCGACTTAAACGACCTGTACAGACGTGTTATCAACCGTAACAACCGTCTTTTAAGACTTCTTGAAATGGGTGCCCCCGAAATTATCGTACGTAACGAAAAACGTATGCTCCAGGAAGCGGTCGATGCCTTAATTGACAACGGCAGACGCGGAAGAACCGTTGTAGGGCCTAATTCAAGACCTCTTAAATCATTATCAAATATTATCGAAGGTAAACAGGGCCGTTTCAGACAGAACCTGCTCGGTAAACGTGTTGACTACTCCGGTCGTTCGGTTATCGTTGTAGGGCCCCAGTTGAGCTTAAACCAGTGCGGTCTGCCTAAAGAAATGGCAATCGAGCTGTTTAAACCTTTTGTTGTTAATAAATTAATTGAACGCGGTCTTGTTCAAAACATTAAATCAGCCAAGAAGAAAATCGAGCGCTCCGAACCCATTGTATGGGATATTCTGGAAGAAGTGGTTGACGGACACCCCGTTATGTTAAACCGTGCCCCCACCCTTCACAGACTCGGTATTCAGGCATTTGAACCTATCCTTGTAGAAGGACGCGCTATTCAGCTTCACCCGCTTGTATGTACGGCATTTAACGCCGACTTCGACGGTGACCAGATGGCTGTCCACGTTCCGCTTTCAATTGAAGCGCAGGCTGAAGCCAGAATGTTAATGCTTGCTACAAACAACATTCTCGCTCCCGCGACGGGTAAACCTATCATCACGCCTTCGCAGGATATGGTTCTTGGTATTTACTACCTTACTATCCTTAAAGATGAAAACGCACCTGTTAAGGGTTATTTCCACGATTATATGGATGCAATTTCCGCGCTTGAATCGGGAATTGTAAAACTCCACGATAAAATCGTTGTCCGTGATGATGACGGAAAGAGAATAGAAACCACGCCCGGCAGAATCGTATTTAACGAAGTAGTTCGCAAATCAATTCTTGCCTAATGTAAATGTAATTAAAAATGATGAGGAAACTATAAAATATGACTACGTTAACTCCGCAGAGTAAAAAGAAAAAACATACTGTTGAATTTATTAACAGAATAGTCGATAAAGGCGGCCTCAGAAAGCTCCTTTCCCAGATATATCTTGAATGGGGCGGGGCTAAGACGGCTGAACTTGCCAACAACTTAAAAAACCTCGGCTTTAAATATGCCACAAAAGCAGGTACAACGATTTCAATCCATGATCTGAGCGTACCCAAAGTTAAACAGCAGCTTCTGGAAGAAGCGCAGAACCAGATTGAAGAATCCACATACCGCTATATGAAGGGCGAAATCACGGAGGTTGAAAGATATACAAAAGTTATCGACACATGGTCTGAAACAACGGCTAAACTTACAGAGCAGGTTGTTGAAAACTTTGATAAATTAAACCCTGTTTATATGATGGCATTCTCAGGTGCGAGAGGTAACTTATCTCAGGTGTCACAGCTTGTCGGTATGCGCGGCTTGATGGCAGACGCACAGGGGCAGATTATCGACTTGCCTATTAAGTCAAACTTTAAAGAAGGTCTGTCTGTTACAGAGTACATCATCTCCTCATACGGTGCGCGTAAAGGTCTTGTAGATACGGCGCTTAAAACGGCTGACTCGGGTTATCTGACCCGCCGTCTTGTTGACGTTGCACAGGATGTTATTATCCGCGAAGAGGACTGCCACACAAACAGGTCAATCAAGTTAACCGCTATTATGGACGGTGATGAAATTATCGTTCCTCTGGAAGACAGATTGTTAGGCAGAACTGTTGCACAGGATATTTTAGATAAAGACGGAAACGTTATTGTTACTAAAAATACGACTGTTAACCGCGAAGACCTTGCTAAAATTAAAGAACTTAAACTCAAAGAAGTTGATGTGCGCTCAACTCTGACATGTGAACTTGAATACGGTATCTGCCAGAAATGCTACGGCTGGGCAATGACAACCCAGAAACTTGTAGATATCGGCGAAGCAATCGGTATTATCGCGGCTCAATCAATCGGTGAACCCGGTACACAGCTTACAATGAGAACGTTCCACACGGGCGGTGTATTTAAAGGTTCAGGTGCCATGAAACACGTTGAATCGCCTGTTGACGGTGTTGTTAAGACTGCGGTTAAAACCCGTGAATTGAGAACACGTCACGGGGATGTCGTTCAGGTTGCAATTAAAGAAGTCGATATTGAAATTGAAGATAAAAAAGGCAATATAACAAAGGCTCACGTACCATCCGGCGCAAAAATCTATGTTGCACAGGGTATGGAAGTTAAAAAAGGCCAGGAAATCGCAGAATACGAACCTGCTTCAAAAGGTGACGGTTCACGTTTGACCGAAAAAGCCACAAAAGATATTACATCTGACATTTCAGGCGAAGTAGTCTTTGAAGACTTTGTTGCTGATGAAAAGAAAGACAGACAGGGCAACATCTCAAGAACTTCCAACAAATCAGGCATTGTCTGGGTTTTAGGCGGCGATGTTTACACACTTCCCGCCGGCTCAAAAGTGCTTGTATCCGACGGTCAGAAAATTAAAAAAGGCGAAAAGCTTGCCGAAACTCTTATCGTATCCGAGCACGGCGGTGAAGTTCGCGTGGGCAATTCCCTTGAAATTGAAGAAGTTAAATTTGAAGGCAAAAAAATCAAGAAAATCGTTGCAGGTAAGGAACTTACAATTGTTATCGCATCTATTCAGCCTTCAAACGCGACATTTGAACAAACCAAAAAAGAACAATTCTGGACTGTTGATAAAACAGGCGAAAAATACATCGTTAAATCTCCCGTTGATACAACCGTTGAAAACGGCATGATAATTGCAGAACTTGTTGATGAAGAGCACAAAGTTGAATCATCGGGTGAAATCCGCTACAACGGTGTTGAAGTCGATGAAAATCAGGTGGTTACAAAAGCGGGTGAGGCAATATTTATCCCTGAAGAAATCCACCAGATTTCAAAAGATTCATCTTTAAAACTCGTTGAATCGGGTACATACGTTGAAGCGGGCACGGAAGTTGTTAAAGACCTCTACACCCACATCGACGGTATTGTTGAGATAAAAGAATTTAACGATATTATCCACGAAGTCGTTATTCGTCCCGGCGAACTGCACACACTTGATTCAATCAATGATTTAAAAGTTGATGAAGGCGAAGTTGTAAAAGCAGGTACAATTGTTGCTGCAGGCATTAAAGCCAAAGCTGATTCAATTGTAACAATTGTTGAAAACGACTCGGATGTTCTTGAAATCGATGATTTAGACGAAGATATAACAGAGGATATCGTTGAAGAAGACAGTATTGAAAACAAATCGGTTCAAATACTTATAAGACCTATCCAGAGATTTGAAATTAAACCCAAGGATGTGTCTATTGAGTTTGATACTACTGATGATTCTATTGAAATCGTTCCTCTGACACAATTGCAGTTCAAAGACGGTGCAAGAGTCAGAAACCTTGACGGTGCGGTTCTTACAAGAACTTCGCTCGTTCTTTCGATGGGCGGTTACTTGAGCCACCTTAAAGGTCTTGTAGAGCTTGATAAATCAGGCAGCTTGAAGATTGTTGTTCTTGAAACTCTTATCGTCCGCCGTGAACAGGAAGACGGCTCAAGAATGCTCTCTTCCACTCAAACGGAACTGCTTGTTGAAAACGGTCAGATAATCGAGCCCAGAACCCCTGTTACAAAAACTCAGGTGCTCTCGGTTAATGACTCTGTTGCAAGCATTAAATCAACCGATAAGGAATTAAGAAGGCTGCTTCTTGTATCTGACGCTTATGAAAGAACAATCGACCTTAAATCTAAACCTACGGTAAAAAAAGGTGAATTTGTTAAACTTGACGCGGTAATCTCATCTTCGGGCGAAACATCAGACTGCTCGGGCCGCATAGTTGACGTTACACCTAAATCGGTTACGGTGAGAATAGGCAGACCTCACCTGATAAGCCCCGGTACGCTTCTGCAGGTTGATAACTCGGCGCTTATCTTAAGAGGCGACCTTCTTGCAACACTTGTATTTGAAAGACAAAAAACGGGCGACATCGTTCAGGGTCTTCCCCGTGTTGAAGAACTTCTCGAAGCAAGAAAGCCGAAAGACTGTGCTATCGTTGCGGAAGAAGACGGTGTAGCCGAAATTGAATACGAAGATGACGTTGCAAGACTCTTTATCGTTAACGAAAACGGCAGAACGGAAATTAAATACCCGATTGAATCTAACGTTATCGTTATGGATAAACAAAAAATCGTTAAAGGTCAGGCACTTACATCAGGTCCCCTGAACCCGCATGACGTTATCAGATTAAGAGGCGCAAACGCTGCCCAGCAATATCTTGTAGATGAGGTACAAAGAGTTTACCGCTCGCAAGGTGTTGAAATTGCCGACAAACACGTGGAAGTTATCGTTCGTCAGATGATTAAGAAAGTCCGCGTTGTTGACTCCGGCACGACAAAACTTCTGCCCGGCGAGCTTGTCGAACTCAAAGAAATCGAGGCTCAAAATGCCGAAGTTGAAAAAGAAGGCGGCGAAAAGGCAACCTATGAAGCTCTGCTTCTCGGTATTACAAAAGCATCTTTGAATACCGAAAGCTTCATCTCGGCGGCATCATTCCAGGAAACAACGAGAATCCTTACCGAAGCTGCGGTTGAAGGCAAGAAGGATATGCTCAGAGGTCTTAAAGAAAACGTTATCATCGGCCGCTTAATCCCTGCGGGTACGGGTTATTACCACCTTATTAACGCTAATGAGGAAAAAGAAAAAGAAGCCTTAAGACGTGCCCAGCAGAAAAATCAGGCAAGAAAACCCTCCGCAATCCTTGAAGAAATCGAAGGAATGTTCGGGGCGCCCGATTTTACGATTGAATAATTTCAATTATTGATAAAGAACCCCGCCGCACTTGATACGGCGGGGTTTTACTTGAACTTTTTTAAATGTTTTTCGTTATACATACAGGCTAAGAGTTTAACTGTCTTAAAGTTTATGCCCGAATGATTTTTTTAATGTTAAAATAGATGTGGATATTATTTAGGAGAGAACATGCTAAAGAAAATTATATTAAGCCTTATATGTGCCTTCGCCCTGCCTCTTGCGGTTATGGCGGATGAAGCGGGTGATGTTAAAGCTTTTTTTAACAATTTTGTAAACGCTTCAAATACCTATGCGACAAATCTTCCATCTTACTATGTGCCAAATGCCAAAATCGTGCGCGTGGTGCATAAACCCGACGGCACAAAACACCCTGTTGTAATACCTTTTGACAGATATCTTCTGGAGCTTAAGAAAGGTGCTGCGCTTGCAAAAACCGTGCGCTATAAAAACAGATACGAAAACCAGAAAGTAACAAAAGTCGGAAATGACTACAAACTAAGCGCAATAAGAATTCCCAGAAACGATAAAACCGGGCTGCCTGCCAGCTTTATAATCACAAAAACCCCTCAGGGCTGGAAAATTAAAGAAGAGAGCATGGGAACAAATGTCCAAAAATTCCTGAATGCAAAATAAATTTATGCAAATTGCCCGTATGAGTACGGGCAATTTTTTTAATTTACGGTTTTTTATATAAATACAGGTTATAAATTAAAAGGGAAAATATGGAAGCATTTTCAAAAGTACAGTCAGGATATAATTATGCTCCAAATGCGATAAAAACAGACAACACCGTTTCAAATCCGGCAGTACAGCAAAGCACTCAGATATCTTTGGATTCTCAAGAGAAAACAGAGTCCAACGGCCTTACTAAAGCGCTTATGGGACTTGCAGTTCTCGGTGCCGGTATTGCAGGTGCTGCAATTTATATGAAAACAAAGAAAAAACCGCCTGTCGATCCGGATGATTTAAAAAATATTTCACAAGGAGCGGCAGATACTGCAAGTAATATTCAAAAAAATATAAAGAAGTTTTTCAGCGACAGCGGTGAAGAAATTACCGGAAAGGTAAATCTCAAAGGCGGAAAAGCGCTTCTTGAAGACGGTTCGGGATTCAGCGGCACACTAAAAACCGTTAATAAAAAAGGAAATGAGATTTCAATCGGCTATAAAGACGGTTTTATGACGCATTCCTCAATTGACGGCAAAGAATTTAAACGTTTTGAAAACCTTGAAAGCCGCCCGAATGTTTTAGGCAATCCCGTAATTAAATACAGCCGCGATGAAGGTGTTTTAATAAAGAAATTTGATGAATACGGCAACATTCAAGAGGAAATCTCTCATATATATGACAAAAACGGCAGAGTATCGCGTGTTTATAAAAACCCTGCAAACGAATGGGGGACAGCCGTAGATTTTGCAGACGGTAAAGTGATTGCTAAAACCGAGTTTGGAAAAGAAGGCATAAAAAAGGCAGAAATTTTTGATAAGGACGGCAGGGTTGTAAAAGAAATCAAAGGTAATCCATCGGCCGGCACGCATTCGGCAGTCGATATTTTACCCGACGGAAGCAAAAAAGAAAGAATCGGATATCTTGAATATGACCGTGTTGCAACGCCTGCCGCGCAATATGACAGTAAAATGCGCCCGATAGGCGTAATAAACTATGATTCAAACGGCAAGATAGGAAATGTACTTGAATTGTTTGATGATAATGGTTATCACACTTTAGAGTTTACTTACGCGGATGATTCCATATGTTCAGTTTTAATTCCGAAAAAAAAGAAACTCGAAGAAGGTGATATCTTACTTCCGAGATTTGACTTTATCCCATCGGATACTGATAATGCTTATCATGCAAGAATCAATGCTTCGGGTAAAAATACCCATCCGGGCCGTTTTTCTGATGAACAGTTGATATCGCTTCAAAAGCATGCACGTGAAGTTATAGAAAGAGCAAAAGCTGAGGGAATAGATTTTCCTTATGAGCGTGCCGAAGAATATCTGTCCAAGATATTGGATGTATAATTATAAATAAAATAAAAAGCCGCTTTATGCGGCTTTTTATTTGTAAAAACATCAATCACGTTTTAATCTTTTCTTCCGACAGATGTCTGCGAGTTTTGATACTGCAT
>ERZ1090881.216-NODE-216-length-28168-cov-16.028030_pt1 | contig 28168 bp, 20 predicted proteins | sample MGYA00478470_ERZ1090881 | MGnify/ENA primary metagenome ERZ1090881 (study PRJEB33644, sample SAMEA5815736) | chicken gut metagenome | biome: Chicken; feature: Gastrointestinal Tract; material: Caecum | place: Ireland | collected 2019-01-01 | study: A study of the...
AAAAACGCGCTTTAACACAAAAATTGGGGGTTAAAATGCCAAAAATCCGCAAAAAAACCAAAAAAAACCCCACCGCCCCCGCCTTCCAAAAAAACCCGGGGGGCCCGCGCCGTTTTATGCGCCTATTTTGGCTATTTGTGCTGTACTATGTTTGGCATAGTACTCTTTTTACGTTCATATTTTACAAACAGGTAGGCAACGATTACCCCTACAACGAACAGAACGAGCCCTAAAACGAGGTCAAGCAAATTCAGTTCCACGCCCCACGCCTGATAGACGGCATACACATCGGGATTGAAGAACATGGTCACGATCGAGCCCAAAGACAGTCCACAGATGACGAAGAATGCCGGCGCTCTGCGCTTTTCAAACAGCTTCGTGAGCAATTTTGAGAACGTCACAAGCCCTAAGAGGAACCCCACGGCGAGACAGGCATAGACGCCGAATACGGCGGGATTTTCCTGCCAGTAACTCAGGTGCACCGACTGCATGATCGGCGTAAAGTACCCGAACGCCATGAGCAGCGCCGTGGCGCTCAGCCCGGGGACAACCTGCGTGATCGCTACGACATAGCCCAGCACGAGAAAGAGAATATAGTGCCCGACATTGAGATTTTCAAGCGTGCGCACCCCCTCGGAACCATACACTGAAATGAGTGCAATCGCTACGGGAATGAGCAGTCCGACGGCAAATAACCCAAGGCGCAGCGGCGACTTTTTCTCCCCTTTCACCTCGTCCAGCACGGCGGGGAATGCGCCCAGCATGAGTCCTGCAAACAGCCCGATGACGGTGAACGGACTGATATCGATGAGCCGCTGGATGGCGAGAAACCCAAGCACAAACCCAACGACCAGCCCGATAGCGATGGGGATGAGAAACTTCACGCATCGCTTGAATTTCCTGACAATGTTCCCGAGCGCATACAAAAGTTTGTGGTACAGCTTGAAGATGATGGCAACCGTCGAGCCGCTCACCCCGGGAACGATAACTGCAAGTCCGATAAAGAAGCCTAAAACGCCCGCCTTGGCGATTTCTCCGCCGTTTTTATAGGTCAGATCGGGCTCATTTTCCGACAATTTTGCCTCATTTACTCCCTCTTTTTCGCGCTCAACACGCGTCTCGGCGGCAGCTTCTTCCTCGCCGGGCCCCTTCTGCCCGCCATCGGGCGGGTCCGTGAGCTGAACGATATCCTGCGTCTTATGATCTTGTTCTTGCTCCATAACGATCTCCTTACATGATTACTGCCAGTATAGCACAACCGCCACGCGGGCGCAACCGTTTCAACGGTAAAATATGAGAAGAGGTCCTGCAACTCCTGCAAGACCTCTTTTATCATTTCAATCAGACAATGCCGTGCGCCATCATGGCGTCAGCGACCTTGATGAAGCCCGCGATGTTTGCGCCCGTGACATAGTCGCCCTCGCAGCCGTACTCCTTTGCCGCCTTGTCCATGTTGTGGTAGATGTTCACCATGATGTTCTTGAGCTTGGCGTCCACTTCCTCGAACGTCCAGAACAGTCTGCCGCTCGACTGCGCCATCTCCAGCGCGCTTGTCGCGACGCCGCCCGCGTTCGCCGCCTTTGCGGGCAGGAACACGACGCCCGCCTTCTGGAATACCTCGATGCCCTCAAGGTCGGTAGGCATGTTCGCACCCTCCGCAACGTACTTCACGCCGTTCTTGACGAGCAGCCTTGCGGACTCGCCGTCGATCTCGTTCTGCGTCGCGCAGGGAAGCGCCACGTCGCAGGGAATGGACCAGATGCCCTTGCAGCCCTCGTGATACTCCGCGCCGGGAACGCGATCCGCGTACACCTTGATGCGCGCGCGCTCGACTTCCTTGATCTGCTTGACGACATCCAGCTTGATGCCTTCCTTGTCGTAGATATATCCGTTGGAATCATACAGCGCGACGACCTTTGCGCCCAGTTGCTGCGCCTTTTCGGTCGCATAGATCGCGACGTTGCCTGAACCGGAGACGACCACCGTCTTGCCCTTGAGGCTGTCACCGCGCGCGTTGAGCGCCTCCTCGGTGATATACACAAGCCCGTAGCCCGTCGCCTCGGTGCGCACAAGGCTGCCGCCGTAGGAGAGTCCTCTGCCCGTCAGAACGCCGACGTGCTCGTCGCGGATACGCTTGTACTGCCCGAACAGATAGCCGATCTCTCTGCCGCCGACGCCGATGTCGCCTGCGGGGACGTCGGTATCCTGCCCGATATGGCGCTGCAACTCGGTCATAAAGCTCTGGCAGAACTTCATGATCTCGTTGTCCGACTTGCCCTTGGGATCGAAGTCGCTGCCGCCCTTGCCGCCGCCGATGGGAAGCCCCGTCAGGCTGTTCTTGAGGATCTGTTCAAGTCCAAGGAACTTGATAATGGAGAGGTTGACGGAGGGATGAAAGCGCAGCCCGCCCTTGTAGGGACCGATCGCGCTGTTGAACTGGACGCGGTAGCCCTTGTTGACATGCACCTGACCCGCATCGTCCACCCACGGCACGCGGAACATGATGACGCGCTCAGGCTCGACAAAGCGCTCCAGAAGCGCTGCCTTCTCATACTCGGGATGCTTCGCGACGACGGGACGCAGACCGTTGAGGATCTCCGTAGCCGCCTGATGGAACTCGGGTTCACCAGGGTTCTTCGCCTTCAATTCAGCCAACACTCTTTCAACATAATCCATAAAAATATTTCTCCTTTTTCCGCCCGACCGTGCAGCGGGATTACTTCTGTCCTTTATTATACCAAATTCGGCAACCAAACACAATCAAACCACCCTAAAGAACGTATTTCCTTTGCTTATGTCGTGCAGTATTGCTTATATTGTATATAAGTTGACATTATAGTATGGGTGAAAAAAAGGGACAAACTTACATTCGTCCCCATGTTTTTCTTATCGCTGATTTAATATTTGATCGAAAATCCCTGCGCCTTCAAAAACTCCGTCGCCAGATCCATCCAGTGCGCGACGTGAGCGCAGAGTTCTTCCAGCCCGTCGTTGATCTCCGCATCCGCCGTAGACAGCCCGTGGTCTCCCTGCCCGAACACATGCAATTCCGCACAGACGCCCGCCCTGAGCAGCGCGTCATACAGCAGCAGCGTGTTCTGCACAGGCACACACCTGTCCTGCGCCGTCGCCCACAAAAAGACGGGCGGCGCATCGGACCGCACATGCTTTTCCAAAGAATACGCCTCGTGCGGCACCGCACCCGCACAGAAATTGCGCACGGAGTCGGCGTGCCAAAAAGCTTTGTCGCTCGTCACGACGGGATAAGCAAGCACCGCCGCATCGGGGCGAAGGCGCGACCTGTCACCAAGGGGAAGCAGCGCGCGATCATCCCATAATAGCGTCAGACACCCCGCGAGATGCCCGCCCGCAGAGAACCCCATGACGGCAATATGCCCGCCGTCGATGCCGAGCTGCGCGGCGTGATCGCGCAAATACGCCATTGCCATGCCCGCCTGCAACAGCTGGACGGGATAATGCATGGGCGCGACATCGTATGTCAGCACGAAACAGTCAAATCCCCTAGCGAGAAATTGCAGGGCGACGGGCTCGCTCTCGCGCTCGGAGATCATCGCATACGCGCCGCCCGGTATGACGAGAATGGCGGGATGCGTCCTGCGGCGCGCCATCTCGCGCATGGGCGTGTGTGTATAACAGGTAAGATACCCCTGCCGCGCTTCACCGCGCGGCATTCCGAATGCCTCGTATAAATCGATCTTCATCATATTTATTTCTCCTTTGCCGCAAGATCGGCGAGATATTCAAAGGAACGGCGGAGTTCATCCGGCTCATCGTAGTCGCGGGCGTAATTTTCAATGAGCACCGCGCCGTCAAAGCCGATGTCCCGAAGCCGCGCGAACAGTTCCGCAAAGTCAAAGACGCCCTGTCCCGGAAGGCACATTTTGCCCTCTGCCGTCACATCGCTGACGTGCACGGTCGCAAGACTTTCGCCCATATCGGCGAGGTATTCCCGCCAGTCATAGCCCGTGATGCGCGCCTGTTTGATATCCAGCACGCCGCCAAGGTCAGGGCAATCTTTCTTCAGCAGCGCAAACAGTCCCGGGCGGTTATAGAGCGCCCATTCGACGTTTTCGTAGCACAGCCGCACGCCCGCCGCGCGACAGGTCTCATAGATCTGCGCCGTGATAGCGGAAAAACGCTGCCAGTTTTCGCGGAAGGTACGCTTGAGGCGCGCAATGCCGTGGAAGGTATAGTTGCGCGCGCCAAGAATGTTCGCCGACGCCAAAACCTCCCCGAGCCAGCCGTTGGCATCCTCCAGGACGCGCGGATGCTCGGCATAGAGCTGCGGCTCGTACTGCGTGTTGAGGACGTGCACGGAGTGAATCTCAACTCCTCCCTTTGCAGCCGCCAGCGTGCGCGCAAAGGCGGGCGCATATTCGCAGAAGGAGGTCAGAAACACCTCGGCGCAGGGAACGCCCCACCGATCAAAGAGCGGCAGCGCCTCTTCGTTGTTCTTGCGCAGAAAAAGCGACGCGGTGGAAATGCCGACCTTCATCAATAGAACCTCTCCATCAGCTCATCGGCGACGGTGTCCATCCAGCCCTTGGTACAGTACAGTGTGAGAATGGTGAAGCGGTCGCGGATCTTGTATGCCTCCAGGAACATGCGGCGCACGGTGTCCGCCTCGACATCCAGCTGCGAAAAGCGCGTAGGACAGCCGAGAGAGGCGAGCACCTCTTCCGCATAGGTGTGCCCCGGAAGCTTTGCCGCCTCGGCATAGACGCGCTCGCAGCCCTCGAACGCAGGGCGGTCCCTGAGCGTCTCATAGAGGTACAGGGAGACGATCGTCCCAAGTCCCACCTTGACGCCGTGCAGCGGGATGCGCTTGCCGCGGCGCAGGAAGTCCATTTCCAGAAAGTGACTCATGTGGTGCTCCGCGCCGGATGCGGGACGGGAATTGCCCGCAATGACCATCGCATAGCCGGAGACGAGCAGCGCTTCCATGAGCTTTTCCACGCCCGCCGCCTCGCCGCGCTGCAGGGCGGGAATGCTCTCGTCGCAGGCGCGGACGGCGTCATACATGAGCGAAGCCGCCTCCTCCCCGTACACCTCGCCCGTGAGATAGGAGGAAATGCGCCAGTCGGTGAGGCAGCAGTACTTGGCGAGAATGTCCCCCACACCCGCGCCAATCATGATGCGGGGCGCCCTGCACAGAAGCGCGGGATCGATGAGGACGTCGGACGCCGTCTGCGCGGGACGGGTGATCTTGAAGCCGTCCTCGATGAGAGGCGTCACGCCCGAGGTGAAGCCGTCCATCGACGGCGCCGTCGCATACACGCCGCTCTTGCGGTGGGTCAGAAATCCCGCATACTTGCACAGATCGTTGAGCGTGCCCGCGCCCACGGCGAGCAGGTAGTCGTAGCCCTCCCCTGCCGCAGAGACGGCGGCGACGGTGGGCTTATCCGCCACGGGCTCGCGCTCGGGCAGGATGAACGTCCCGCACTGCGCCGCCGATGCGCGCACGATGGGCTCGATGCGGGGCAGGAACTGCTGTGTCGTCTGGTCGGCGACGAGGAGCACCTTTTTGCCCGCAATGTTCTGCGCAAAGACGGGGAACCTCCCCTCTTTGACATACTCTGCATTGATGCCGAATTTTGCCGATAATGCCTGAATATCCATAGTTTGACCTGTAATTTACTGTTTTTTTGGGAATTATGCCACGCGGGAAATGCGTGCCGCGACTATTTTTGAGCGCAGCTGCCGTATAGCTCGACAAAGTATCACGCGAAAAATGCGCGCTTCGACTATTTTTGTGCGCAGTTTCGCGTTAGACGAGGAGAGCGAGGAAAAGCCGAGGAGTTTACTTTGCGTAAATAACCGAGGCTTGCCGCAGCCCTCGTCGGCATTTGCTTTGCCTTTCAGCCTTTGGTAAAACCAAAGGCTGTTTTTCGCCGCAATGCCTCCTCTTCCCAAAAAATTTGCTTCTCAAATTTTTTTGGAGCCCTATTATATCACGCAGAAAATGCACACAAAAAAATCACTTGAAGATGAACTTACACTCAATCCCCTCATCATAGTCGCCGAAGCCCTTGCCGAACAGGGTAAAGCCGCCGCGGTGAACGGCGTCCTCGGGGACGGAAATGCGGAAGCGGATCTGTTCGCCGGAGACTATTTTGAGATCGGAGAGGCGCACTTCGGAGACCTTTGCGCCCCCGAAGAAGGTGCCGTGTTCATTGACGGCGATACTCACCTTTTTGCCGTACTGACCGAGGTTTCCGAACCACCACGCGGGGCTCACCGTACCCGTGCGGTCGTTGTATTCCCCCTTGCTCCGATAGATGCCGAGCAGTGCTCCGTTGAGCGAAAAATGGATGTCGCTCGGGTAGTAGGCGACATAGCCGGGCGCTTCGGAGGCGACTTCCACGGAGATCTGAAGCTCTGCAAGCTCGGTGCCCTCGGCGACGTAGTTGGGAATAAAGTACTCGACGTACCCGTACGCCATCCATATAATACCGGCGTGGAAGCGCTCGGGATAGGAAAAGCAGGCGGGATCGTCAAACCTGCCCACGACGTGCTCGCGCGTTGCCATGCCGCAGGTGGGGTGCGCGTCATAGTCGGCATACTGTCCGACGTCGATGCTCGCCGACTCCACCCTGCCCTCCTCGCGCGGGCGGGAGAGAAAATCGATGACGATCTTGTCCGCGGCGAGCGAGCAGATCTTCTGCGTGCCGCGGATGCCCGAGGACGTAGAGATCTCGATGAGCCCCGCCGCGTGCAGTTTTTTGACGTGCGCCGTGATCGCGCCGTTGGAGATATCGAACCGCTTGGCAAAATAGGCAAGGTTGAGCTCCTTGTTCTCCAGAAGCTCCTCCAGAATGCCCAGCCGCACGTCTGAATCCAGCGCCTCATACAAGAGGCGCCCCTGTCTGAAATCTTTGAGATAAATCATAACTGTTGCCCACCTTTTCTGCCTTTATTATAGAAAACACGGGCGTCTTTGTCAATATAATTGTATGGAAAAAATTGAATATTTTATCAATAAGTAAAGTAAAATAGGCAAATTATCCGACCAGGCCGACGCGCGCCCGCAAAGCTTTGCCTTGCGGACACGAAGCACGTTCACGGACAGAACAACGCCCCGCGCGGCAAAGCCGTGCGGGGCGCAAACGCTTTTATTACTTCCTGACGCTGTCCAGAAGTTTCTGGACGGAGACCTTAGCCGCCTCGAGCGCCTGCTCGGCATCCGCCTCGGAGGCAGCCTTTACGGAGTAGTAGATCTTGAGCTTAGGCTCCGTTCCCGAAGGACGCACGCAGATGAACGAGCCGCCCTCCAGTTCATAGTAGACGCAGTTACACTTGGGGATGTCCAGCGTCTCCGTCTTGCCGTCCACCGTGCGACGGATGGACGCGGAGTAGTCGCGCACCGCCTCCACCTTGAAGGGGCCGAAGCTCTCGACACTGACCGTCTTGAGAGCATCGACGACTGCGTTCATCTCCTTCATCGCGTTCAGACCGGAGTACTGGATGGACACGTTCTTGTCCAGCACGAAGCCATACTTTGCATAGATCTCCTGCAGTCTCCCCCAGACCGTCTTGCCGATATAGGTGTAGTAGCAGACCATCTCGGCGCACAGCATGGACGCAACGACGGCGTCCTTGTCCCGTGCGTGCGTGCCGCGCAGGTACCCGCAGGACTCCTCGAACCCAAACACGTAGGTGTGCGAGCCGTCCGCCTCCCACTGCTTGATCTTCTCGCCGATGAACTTGAAGCCGACGGGCGTCTCGAAGAGCGCGACGCCGAAGTCTGCGCAGATCGCCTTTGCCATGCCCGTCGTGACGAAGGATTTGACGACCGCCGCGTTTGCGGGCAGCGCGTTCTCCTCCTTCAGGCGGGTGAGGATGTAGTCGAGCAGAAGAATGCCGACTTGGTTGCCGGAGAGCGCGACAAACTCACCCTTCTCGTTCTTGACGGCAACGCCAAGGCGGTCGGAGTCGGGGTCGGTGCCGAACACGACATCCGCGTGGATCTTGTTCGCGAGCGCAATGCCCATGGAGAGCGTCTCTTTGAACTCGGGATTAGGAACGGCAACGGTGGAGAACTCGGTGTCCTTGGTCGTCTGCTCCTCGACGACGGTGACGTTGATGCCAAGCTCTCTGAGGATACGGGTGACGGGGACATAGCCCGAGCCGTGCACGGGCGTATAGACGAGCTTCAAGTCCTTGCCGCACTTTTCCACCGCCTCTTGGGAGAGCGTGAGCTTCTTGAGTTCTGCAATATAGGCGTCGTCCACTTCCTTGGGAACGGGCACAATGAGAGGGCTCTTTTCGTCCCCCGTGACGGAGAGGTAGTCGGTGATCTTTTCGATGAAGCCGACGACGATCTTGGTCGCCTCGGGCGACATCTGCGCGCCGTCCTCGCCGTAGACCTTATAGCCGTTGTATTCCTTGGGGTTGTGCGACGCGGTGATCATGATGCCCGCGATCGTCCCCAGATAGCGCACCGCATAGGAGAGCATGGGAACGGGGTGCACGTCGTCAAAGAGATACGCCTTGATGCCGTTCTTGGCGAGCACGCCCGCCGCTTTCTCCGCGAACAGACGGGAGTTCCTGCGCGTATCGTAGGAGATGACGACGCCCTTCGCCTGATCGGAGGCGGGCAGCGTCTTGATGTACTCAGAGAGCCCCTGCGTCGCGCGCATGACGGTGTAGACATTCATCATGTTCATGCCGCAGCCGATGATGCCGCGCATGCCCGCCGTGCCGAATTCCAGCTCGCCGCCGAAGCGGTATTCCTTCTCCTTTTCGTCCGAGGCGATGCTCTCCAGTTCCTTCTTGTCCGCCGCAGCGAGACGGGGATCGGCAAGCCATGCTTCATAGATGCTCTGATAGCTCATACTTTCCACTCCTTATTTACTTCGGCGCAATGCGCCGTTTGTTCCTGTTTGATCTCTTTACGCGTTGTCCGCGTCGTCGGGTCCCTTCTCCTCCGCCGGCGCGTTGATCTTCTTGTTGATCTCTTCCAAAGAATCGCCCGTCGTCGCCTCCGCGTCCCCCGCAATGTTATTGACGGAGATAAAGTACTTCTTGCCGCCGTCCTCGTAGTAATGCACGAACTGGATGGCGAGCAGGAACAGATAGGAGAGCGGCACCGTGATCAGCCCCGCGCTTCCCAGCGTAAACAGCATGAACACGAGGTTGACGACGACGATGATATAGTTCGCCACAAGGAAGCTTGCAAACCGATGCAGGAAGTTCTTCCGGAGCCGGAAGGAGAACGACATGCCCCGCGTCACCTTTTCCTTTCCCGAGAGAATGGACGGGATCCATGCCGAGACGAGGGTCAGCTTTAACGACTGCATGCAGAGATACACCGCGACCGTCAGCGACAATGCAATGAGCACGGACAAAAATCCCCATGAAGGGAACAGCGAAGGCAGATAGAAGAACAAAAACCAGCACGCGAGCAGCGTGAGTGCGTCGTAGATGAAGGTGAGCGGCACATAGATGACCTCATAGAGCGCCGCCGAGCCGAGATTGCGGAAGAACGCCTCGGAAAAGGTCGTGCGCGAAAATGCGCTCATTCTGTCGTTCATGATGCTTGCCGCAGCGAAGTGCGAAAGCCCGTTCAGGAAACGGGACAGAAGATAGATGAGGCACACGCCGACGACCGCGCCCGCGATCGCCCCGCCGTTTTCGGCGATGAGCATCAGAACGTCCGTGAGCGCGGCGGTGAAGTCCGCCTGGAAGGTGGAGAGCCGTCCGCTGTCTCCGCTCACAAGCGCGCGGAAGAACTCGCCGCCCAGCTCGATGAGCCGATCGACTTCGGCGCTCGTCACAATGACGCTCAGGGCGAGTTCCAGAATGACATAGACAAGACTGAACGTCAGAACACTGATGATCAGGCGGTACAGCAGCAGCTTGAAGGCGCTGGAGAAATTATCGATCGTAATATGAAAGGCGTTACGGAACCGCATCTTAATACTCCCACTTGTGACGAAGGATGTCTTCCCTGTCCAGCTTATCCGTCTCAAAGTAGAGCGCTTCCATGCGGATGCCGAAATTGAGGAAGAGGAAGAAGAACAGGATGACCGCGATGATGTGGTACGCTGCATAGGGCAGCAGTGAGCAGAGCACGAGGATGAGGAACATCCCGACGACAGACACCGCAAAGGAGAGCAGGAGCTTCCCTCGCACCCCCACCATCAGGCGGTAGGAGTACAGGAACGCATCAAAGAAGCGGAAGCCCGTCATCTGCTTGCAGGGCAGCCACAGATAGAGGATGGTCGTAAGATAGATGAGGACAAATCCGAACGCGAGCATGGCGATCACGGAGAGCACATAGACCGCAGGGACTGCGGGAATGCTTGCTACCGCAAAGAGCACCGCCGAGAGAACGATCGCCCAGATCTCATAGAACACGACCATCATGATGACATACGCCGCAACGGAGGGCAGGATATTTTTTGTCTGCTGCCAGAGCCCGCTCAGCGTCCGCTTCCCGAGGCGCATGTGCTTTTCGACAAAGCACAACAGAACAGAGAACGCAAAGACGGCGGTCACGATCGCAAGCAGGCTGTAGACCGCACCCAGCCAGTCGTCAATGCGCAAAAAACTCCATGTATGCAGATACTCCAAAAACTCCGCCCGCGGATTTCCATTGAAAAATCCATACCATACAGCATGTGCGCAATTATAGTCGAGAGACAGCGACAGAAAGACTGCCGGCACGAGGGAAAACGGCAGCAAAAACAAGATATTTTTGAAAAGGTATTTCCAACTTCCGAATACGGTACGCATAAGCACCCCTCTGCAGTCTATTATATAACAAAAACCGCCCCGTGTAAAGAGATTTTGAAAATTTTCCCTCTTCCACGGGCAAAAACAAAGCCTGCGGCATGCCCCGCAGGCAACGTTTCCCTATTTTTTCCCGTCGTCCGCGCCCTGCTCCTGCGCCTTTTCGTCCTCTGCGGGCAGCGTTTTTTGCGCTTCTGTCCTTTCCGCAACAGCTGCGCGGCGGCGGAATATTCTGCGGAAGAGTTTGGCGATCGCCTTGTAATTCAGCAGGCAATAGATCACAAGCAGGATAAAATATGCAAGACAGCCCCACCAGCGTTCGAGCAGACTTGCAACGAGAATAAAACCGACCGTCAGAAGCGCTTCAAGGATAAAATCCTTTACGATCCTGACCTTGATGACGCGCATCACGACGATCTCCGAAACAACGGAGTTAAACATGAGGACGACAACCGTGCAGACCAGAAGCGCGACCAGGTGATCAAAGACATAGGCGCAGAACGTAAACAGCCCGAACCCGAGCGCGACCGAGATGAGGTTGACGACCAGCATGCTCTTTTCCTTGCGGTAGACCTTCAAATAGTTGTTGGTGAGCAGCGTGACCTTGGAGGAAAATACGATGATGGGCAAAAGGATGGCGAGATATCCCAGACTGTCCGCATAGTCGGGCAGCCACATCTCCACAATCTGGCAGCCGGGGAAATAAAACAGCAGCGCGAGAAAGAGCACGGGGGAAAGTACCTGTCGGATATCCTGATACATCTGCGGCAGCGAATCGCCCTGGATGCGTTTGAGCGACGGAAACAGTACAACGCTGACCGCCGTCACAAAGGTGAGAAAAATGTTTGTGAGGCTGAACGCAAAGGCGACTTGTCCGAACACCAGCTCTCCCCAACGCCATTCAATGACCATGCGGGCGCTTCCCATCAGCAAAATGGATGTCCAGTTGGCAAGAAGAAGAATAAAGCCCGCCGATAAATTCTGTTTGCATTCCGCGAGCGTATCCTTGACGGAGAGCGACTTCCCGAAATACAGCGTCCCACGATTGAATACGATCCCGATGGTGATCCCGACGCAGTCGCCGATCAAATCGGCAATGCAGTACCAGTAGAAATCCTTCACACCGCATACGAGCAGCAGCACGACGACAAGACCGTAGGTGATGCGCTGCGCCAGCGTGACGACGACATACTGATTGATGCGATTGGTCAGCTGAAACACATGCGAGTTGTACGTCGAAATATTTTTCAGGACAATCCCGACCGCAACGAGGATGAAAATAATGCAGTCCGCCCCCTCCATCGCCACGATGGAAATTCCCGCCAACAAGATCGCAGGGATAGACGTGATGATTAGAAGGCATTGAAACTGTGAGCGGATCCTGTTTTTGTCCAGTTCGTCATAGTCATATGCCCCATACCGCAGCATGAGACCGTCCAATAGCCCGAAATGCAGGATACCGACATAGCTGACATACAGCAGATACAGCTGCCAGTACGCATAGGCGTATCCGTCGATGAACTTCGGAACGACAAGCCCCATCACAAAGCTGACCGCAAGCGAGATCACTTGCGCGACCACCGAGATCATGACGTTTTTTGCCAGTTTTTTTGTTGTGATCTTTGTGCCCATATGATACCGTCACCGATCAACTGATCGGTGCATTCAGTTTGCCGCCCTATTGCGCATGTTTCCCGAAGCTGTCAAAATGCCATGCGCGCATCATGCCGTCGTCCCGAACATCGTTGACGTCATGCTCCTGAAAATCGGAGACCGCGCGGATATCCGCGTTATCCGCCATACCCCTGCTGCGCTTTTGCAGAAATTCGGCATACGATTTCGTAAAATAGTGATTCACCCTCACAACCGACCAGTCGACCGTCTGCGTCATGGCGCCCTCTACCCTGTCTCCCGAGAAAGTAAAAGCGGCATAACGCTTTTTATATACCGCATAGTGCGGATTAGGAAAGCCCCAGACCCGCTCCGGCATGCATATGGTCTTGATATGCCTGTTTTTGGGAAAATCCTGTTTGCCGCGGGCAAGGTAGGTCTGCGTGACAAGCCCTTCCGGCTTTTCGCGATACCCGGACGATCCGAAGATCGCCCAGTTGAGCGCGCATCCGCCCGCCTGCGGGAAGGCGGCAAAAAATGTATCCAGGCGTTCGGATAAATTCCCTCCGTCCGTCACATAGAGAAATTCGTCCAGATCGATCATCGCAAAATAGCGATGCAGTTTTCCATACCTGCGCAGGGCGAGGTTATAGGCATCGATCTGACGCTGCTTTCCGTGCAGCGGCTGATAGACGACGCAGCCCTCCGCAATAAACGGCTGCAGCACCTCCCGCGCATCGTCGGTGCTGTCGTTATCAAAAATGTAAAATTTTCCGACGCCGATCTCCCGATGATATCTGATCCACTCCTCGAGATAGGGCGCTTCGTTCTTTATGATGGCCGCAACGGCAATTGCACTCTCGGGCGCAGACTTTTGTTTGCAGGAAGAAAAGAACCCGCCGATCACGCGGAGCAATCCCATCCAACAGAACAGCAGTCTTATAATCTTCCGTCCCTTTGTTGAACCGCTTACTTTATCAAACAGCCCGATGACAAACAGCGAGCTCTCTGTCGCCGCCATGACTTTTCGGATGAACGCTCTCATACTGTCACCTATTCCCCGTTGCACCGACCCCTCGCCCGATCATACTTTCTCATACTTTCCCAAACAGGACTCTGATCCGGAAGCGGAGATTGCGCTTGCGGCGCTTAAACCGACTGTAACACGCAAATTTCAGCCTGCAACCGATGTTTCTTTTATAATTTGCTACGATCTCGATATTTTTTCTGTCCGCAGCGGAGATCTCGTCCCCGTAGCCGATCAGCAGCTGCTGCAATCGCTGCGTCGTATCCGAGTTGGACTTTTCAAGAAAGTGCGCAAACTGTGCGCCGAGCGATTCATCGGCGTTCTTTTTGCTGCCGACCTGATTGTCGACATGCTGCCGGTAGAGGATAAACGCGCGCGGGTCGTAGACCCACTCTGCCGTATAGACCGCGATCAGGAAAAACCAATGATCATGCAGGCGAATGGACTTGGGATAATATTTCAGACAATGATCCTTGAACTTTCGGTCAAAGACCATCGTACAGCCCGTACAGATATTTTCATAGAGGTAGGTGCAGCGGTTGGTCTTATGGATGCTGTCCCCTTCCTCCATGCCGATGGCGTTCCCCCGCGCATCCGTCACCTTCAGATTGGAGCAATAGAGGACGCCGTTTTCGGAGCTTCCTTTTTCCCCGATTTTTTTAATCGCCTCCGCAAGTTTCTCGGGCAGCCAGATATCATCCTGATCGCAGAACGCGTAATAATCGTACTGCGTGTCCCTGACGGAAAAAAGCAGATCGATAAAATTATAGGTGAAATTTTTATTGACTTCATTGACACAATAGTCAAAATTGAGATACCGGCTGCGGTACTCCTCCAGAATGCGCACCGTACCGTCCGAGGAGCGGTCATCGGCAACTTTTATGCTGACAGCCACGTCCTTTTGCGACAGCACGCTGCCGATCTGCTCGCGCAGAAACCGTTCGCCGTTATAGGTGCACATCAAAACCAGACATGTCGGCATGATTTTCCTCTCAGTCTTACAGACCTCTTTTCCATGTTGCATGCGCCCGCTTTTACCCCTTCAGAATGGCGGGAAATTCCCGCACGGCTTTGTCCGCGATCGCAAACTTTCTGCGGTAGATCTCCTTCCCCTCACGATACAGAAGGAGCGTGCAAAGGATCGCAAATTTGCGGTAAGAGCGGCGCAACAGCTTCAAAAACTTCAGCGCCGTCTCCTCACCGAGGCACTTCGCATAGCACCTGACGGAGCCGGTCATCCCCGTTGTAAACTTCCACTCGTTGAAGCGCGCCTTTTCAAAACTTGCGCCCTCCAGATGATAAATATGCGCGTCGGGCACGCAGACCACCGTACAGTGCGTCTGATGTACGGCGCGGTAGGTGAACTCCACCTCCTCCGCGTACATGAAGATATCTTCATCAAACCCGCCCACTTTGTCAAAGACCGAGCGGCGCACCATCATATCCGCGCCGGTGATATAGCCGACCTGCATGGGACGGTCTGTGTAATTATACTCGCCCGCAAACGGACGGCAGAACAGCTTGCGCCAGAGTGCGACGAAGATACTCTTGTCCCTTCTCTCCCGCCTGAGCGAGAGCAGCTCCTTGCGGAAAGAATGCGCGGGCTTTCCCTCAAAATCGAGGATATTCCCGCCGCAGATGCCGCAGGCGCTGTCCTGCTCCATGTAATCAAAGAGCTTTTTGACAAAATTCTCTTTGATCAGGATATCGGGATTGAGCCAAAGGATATATTTCCCCTTCGCCCTTGCAAGCCCGAGGTTGAACGACCTGGACGTCCCGAGATTTCCACCCGCCTGAAGATAGACGATTTTGCCTTCAAACAGCGCCCGCAGCTTCTCGCCCGAGCCGTCCGGCGAGGCGTTGTCCACGAGGATGACCTCATAGGAGATCCCCTTGGTCTGCACAAAAATACTCTCAATTGCCGCACGCGTCAGGTCGAACGTATTGTAGTTGATCATGATGATGCTCACGTCCATACCGTGCGCACTTTCAGCATCCGCAGAGACAATCCCGCCCCCGCCTTTTGTGCCGCTTTCACCGAGCGAAAACGCCGCAGGCATTGCGAGCGGGACGCTCTTTCGCTCCGTATCCGCAACAAACAGCACCCCCGCGATCATCCAGAAAAACACCAGCACGCTCCGCGCATTGTAGGCGGAGTTGATCAGGGAGAAGCCCACCATATACAGGCTCATGCCGAGAAAACCGTTGGCGACCGACGCCGTGAACGGATTACCGCTCTTGCATTTGCGCAGTGCGACCGCGCACAGCAGCAGAATGAGAAGGGCGTAGACGAGAAAGGTGGGAACGCCCCACTCCACCAGGTATGCCCAGATCGCGCCGTCCGCAACGACTGTGCTGACATTGCCCAGATAGCGCCCGAACCCCCAATTTTCGCCGATTACGACAAGCGCGTCGCGGATCATCTGGAAATGCCCTGCATCGCTTCCCTCAGTCCAGTCCGAATTGAGGTTGAACAGGCGCTGGATGATCGTGCTGTCCCAAAAGAAAACAACGACAAAGACGGCAAGAACGCACAGCGCTGCAGCCGATATGGCGAGATATTTGCGCGCCTTGCGGTGCGTGCATCCATAGAGAATGAACTGCGCAAAGGCAATCACCACCATGCCGACGACGGAAGCGCGGGAAAACGTGAGGAAATTTGCCGCCGCAATGATGATCAGCTTCCCCAACAGCAGCGGAGAGGAAAACTTTGTATGGACGAGTTCCGCCCATACGAGTGCAAACAAAATAATGGCATATCCGCCGAAGATAATGGTATTCCCCATCAGCCCCGTCACGCGGATGAGATCGGTGCCGTACAGGCCAAAGACGTCTTCCCCGTTGAGAACGAGAAGGCTCTCAGGCAGCACGTTGCGCAGCAGAAACTGAACGATCGCAAACACGCAGATCAGCACGCCGCAGTTGACAAACACGTGATAGACCGAACGGACGCCGCGCCCGTCCATGCGCAGCGCAATGACAAAAAAGAGCAATGTATAGATATTGTTGTTGCGCACGCCGATGGCGGCGTCATAGAGCGTCGTCCGCCCCGAGATGACCTGGAAAAAAGCGGTGAGCAGACACAGCCCCCACCAACATAGATAGCAATACAAAATGAGCTTGCCGCGGCGTTGGCAAACCCTTCCCGTGAAAACGGCAAAGATGCTCCATACAAGGAACGCGGCAAACCAGACATCGACGAGCACCGTCCCATACCCGAGAAAATTATCGATAAACCCGCGGAAGGTGACGAGCAGCACGACGGCAAGGACCATGAGATCGAGCGGCTGCATGTCCGACAGGCGCAGCCCCCTGATCCGCCGCCGTCCAGTCAGGCCCGTCGGCCACGTCTCAGCCGTTTGATCCGATCTGCGCGAGCAGCTTTTGTGTAAATAATGCATAATCATATTTTCTGACTATTTCCCTGCGCTCACACCTGACTGCCGGATCGGCAGAAAGGATAGCGTCCCGCAGCGATTGCGCATCCTCCTCTTTGAAGAAGACGACGTCCAAATCGCCGTAGACCTCGCGGAAAACGGGGATATCGGAAATGATGGGTTTTGTCCCCAGCCATAGCGCCTCCAGGGGCGGTACGCCGAAGCCCTCGTAGAGTGATGGCTGAATGAGAAACTTTGCCCCCGCGATCTCTGCAAGCAGCGCATCGTCCCCGACCCGCCCGGTAAAAACAACCCCTTCCGCCTGCAGATCGGCGGGGTCCAACCCTGTAAGGAACCCCTCCTTATCGCCGACGATTCTGAGTTCATATTCGCCTGCGGGGAGCATTTTATACGCCTCGACGAGCGTTTTCAGCCCCTTGTGCGGCTTGACGTTGCCCACATAGACAAGCGTGTTGCGCTTTTCGGGCTTGCCTGCGTCAAAGGACAGCACAGGGTGGGAAAGCCCCACATAGTCCACATAGCACTTATGCGCATATTTCGGGAAATAATGCGCGCAGCGCGAGCGCGTAAAGTCGGAGACGCAGGCGATGCGCACACTCTTTTTCATGCAGCGCTTCAAAAGCGTCTTTTTGATCAGGAAGTCTGTCTTCCCGCGCGTCGTGACCTCGGGCAGATCAAGAAAGATGAGATCGTGCACGACCGTATAGACGGGAATGCGAATGCCAAAGGGAATGATGAAGTTGGGAATGATGACGCAGTCGCACACCTTGTTGAGGTGCGCGGGAAAGGTGAAAAGCCCCTTGGCGGAGAAGGGATCGCTTTCGTCCTCCACAATGTGCGCAAAGGGATATGCGGCAAGGTCCGCCGCCCTGCCGATGAGCCAATATTCATGCGCTTGTACGTCGAAATGATCGAGAATCCCTTGGTTGACGCGCCCGATCCCCGACTTTCCGAGATACCTGCAATCGACGGCGATTTTCATTCTCGCACTCCTTGTTACAGATTGATGATAAGCACCGAGCAGTGCCCCGAGATGCGCAGCGGCGCCTGCTGCTTTAACAGCCAGGTATAGCCCGCTTTGATATGCTGCGGCCCGTTCGGCATGACAACATCTCCCTCTCCGTCCACGACGACAAACGCCTTGTACAAAGAATAGGGTGAGCGCATGACGGAGATCTGCAGATCGCCGTCCACATCGTACTTGGTGACGGTGAACCAGTTGGTGCGGGCGAGCATCTTGCTGGACGCCGACCCGATATGGTACAGCCCGCTCTGCTCATCCTGCAGTACTTGCAGGTGATGATAGTCAAGCACATCCAACGCCTTTTTGATCTGGAGCGGACGGAGCCGCCCGTCCCGATCCCGCCTGTCGTAGTCGTACAGGCGATAGGTCACGTTGGACGTCTGCTGGATCTCGCAGATAAAGCACCCCGCGCCGATGGCGTGTACCGTTCCCGCCGGAATAAAAAAGGAGTCTCCCTTGCGCACGGGCACCTTATTGAGGATCTCCTCAATGGAATGATCCTGAATGCGGCGCAGCACCTCTTTGCGGCTCGTGTTCTTGTTGAAGCCAACATAGATGAAAGCACCCTCCTCCGCGCTCATGATGTACCACATCTCATTCTTGCCGTTGTCGCGCTCGTGACGAATGGCATAGTTGTCCGTAGGGTGCACCTGGATGGAGAGATTTTCGCATGCGTCGATAAACTTGACCATGCAGGGAAGGTTTCTGTTCTCCCGCCCGAAACCGCCGACCTTGCTCCAGCCGACTGCGGCAAAGAACTCGCTGAGCGTCTTGCCCGCATATTCCCCCGACGCGATCCTGCTCTGTCCCTCGACGTGCGAAGAGAACTCCCAGCTCTCGGCGATGCGGTCAAGATTTCCGGTATTCTTGCGGAAGAAATCCCTGATCTTCGTTCCGCCCCAGATATAGTCCTTAAATACGGGCTGAAGTTGTATCATTTCATTTTGCGCCATAGTTCCCTGATATCCTCAATCCTCAACCTGACGATTTCTAAACGTCTATATTTCTAAGAGGGCAAAGAACGCCTCTTTCATGCCTTCAAGCGCACGGGCGGCGTCCGCGCAGTGCGACGTCCTTACGCCGAAATAAAACTTGATCTTGGGTTCGGTGCCCGAGGGCCGCACGCAGCACCAGCCGTCATTTGCGAATTCAAAGTAGAGTACGTTGCTCTTCGGCAGTCCCGTCGGCGAGACTGCGCCCGACATCTCGCGGCGTTCGCCCGTCAGATAATCGCGCACCGCAAGGACGGGCTTGCCTCCGACCTCGGCGGGCGGCCTGTTGCGCAGCGTGCGCATCATGCGATCGATCTTCTCCCTGCCCTGCGCGCCCTCCAGCGTCAGGCTCTCAAGCCCCTCGCAATAGCAGCCGTACTTTGCGTACATCTCCTGCATGACGTCCCACAGCGTCTTGCCTTGCTTCGCGTAGAATGCCGCCGCCTCGCACAGACTCGTGACCGCCATGACGGCGTCCTTGTCCCGCGCATGCGTGCCGACGAGGCATCCGTAGCTCTCCTCAAAGCCGAACTCATAGACGTATGCGCCCTTGGTTTTATCGGGTACGCCGCCGTTTGCGGCGAGCGCCTCTTCAAAGCGCCTGATCTGTTCGCCGATATACTTAAAGCCCGTGAGCGTCTCAATGACGCTCAGCCCGTAGGCATTGGCAACGGCGTGCGCCATGTTCGAGGACACGATGGTCGTGACCAGCGCGCCGTTTGCACGGTCCGCGGGGAGAAGCCCAAGCGCCTCGCGCTGCGAGAGCAGGTATTCGGCGATGAGCAACCCGCTCATGTTGCCCGTAAAGGGCATATATTCACCCGTCGCCCCGTCCTTTGCGTACGCGCCGAGGCGGTCGGCATCGGGATCGGTGGCGAGCACGAGGTCCGCGTCCTTCTCCTTGGCGAGCGCCAGGGCGAGCGCAAATGCCCGCTTGTCCTCGGGATTGGGGCTTTGCACGGTGGAAAAGTCCCCGTCGGGCAGTTCCTGTTCGGGAACGACCCAAACCTGCTCAAACCCCAGTTCCGCAAGTACGCGGCGCACGGGGAGGTTCCCCGTCCCGTGCAGGGGAGTGTAGACGATCTTCAGCTTCTTTCCCATCTCGCGGCAGACGTCCGCATGGATGGCGTTCGCCTTGACCGCCGCAAGATAGCTCGCATCCACTTCCTCGCCGATGACGGTGAGAAGTCCGCTTTCCTCCGCCTGCGCGCGGGGCATGCGCCTGATCTGCGCATAGCTCTGCACGCGTCCGATCTGCTCTATGATCAGCCTGTCGTAGGGCGGGACGATCTGCCCGCCGTCACTCCAGTACACTTTGTAGCCGTTGTATTTGGGCGGATTGTGGCTCGCCGTGATGACGATGCCCGCCGTCGCCCCCAGATGCCGCACCGCAAAGGACAGTTCCGGCGTGGGGCGAAGCCTGTCAAAGAGGTAGGCGTGAATGCCGTTTGCCGCGAAGATGCACGCCGAATCGAGCGCAAACTCTGCGGACATATGGCGGCTGTCATAGGCGATGACGACGCTGCCCGCATCCGTCCGAGAGCGGATAAAATCGGCAAGTCCCTGCGTCGCCCTGCCCACCGTATAGACGTTCATGCGGTTGGTGCCGACGCCGATGACGCCGCGCAGTCCGCCCGTCCCGAAGGTGAGCTCGCCCGCAAACGCCTCGCGCGCCTCCTCATCGGAGAGCGCTGCCGCTGCGGCGCGCGTTCCTTCGTCGAACAAAAGATCCTCCCGCCATGACTTCCACAGCGTGCAATAATCGGTCACAAGAGTTCCTCCCGCCCCTCTTCTTTGAGTTTCTCCACAATTTTCTTGACGTCCTGCGCACAAGATTTCCTGCAGACGAGCACCGCGTCGGGCGTCTCCACGACCACGAGGTCCTCCACCCCCACGGCGGCGACCAGTCTGCCGCTCGAATACAGGACGGTATTTGCAAGATCCACGCCGAGGGTATCCCCCACGGCGACGTTTCCGTTCTCATCGGCAGGATGCAGCGTGCCCAGCATGTCCCAGCTGCCGACGTCGCTCCAGCCGAACTCGCCGGGGACGACAAGGATGTCGCGCGAGTGCTCCAGGATACCGTAATCGACGGAGATCGAAGGCAGCGTCGGATAGACTTCCTCTGACACGCGCACTTCGTCGGGCGTTCCGAACGCCGCGGCGATCTTTTTAAGCCCCGCGTACAGTTCGGGCAGGAACGATTCGATCTTCTGCAAAATGACGGAGGCGCGCCAGACGAACATGCCGCTGTTCCAGACATACCCGCCCGAGGCGAGGTACTCTTCCGCCCTCTCGCGCGGGGGCTTCTCGACGAACTGCTCCACGGGCTTTGCGGCGCTGTCCGACTTGGTAAAACGGATATAGCCGTACCCCGTTGCGGGGAAAGCGGGCGTGATGCCGATGGTGACGAGCTTGCCCGTCTGCGCTGCTTGGATCGCCTGCTCCAGCGTATGAGCAAACGCCGCATTGTCGCGGATATAGGCGTCGCTGGGCGTGACGACGAGGATGCCGTCCCCCATATCGTGTACGATCTTCATGGCGGCATAGCCGATGCAGGCAGCCGTATTGCGCGCCGCAGGCTCGGCGAGGATATGTTCCGCGCGCACGCGGCCCGCAGTGACGATGCGCATCTTCTCCGCCTGATCGCAGTTTGTGACAAGATATATGTTTTTATACGCCGTGACCTGCGCGAGACGGTCGACCGCCTCATTGACCATGACCTCTTTGCCGCTCAGGTTGAGCAGCTGTTTGGGCGAGGCCTTGCGCGAGAGCGGCCAGAAGCGCGTTCCGCCGCCGCCCGCCATTACGACGCCAAAGACGTTTTCCATGTTAAATCTCCGCGAGCAGCCTGTGGACATGCTCTGCAAACTTTTCCTGCGTGAACAGCGCCTGTACCCGTTCGTGCGCCGCGATCCCGCAGCGTCTGCGCAGTTCTTTATCCTCCGCAAGCGTCCTGATCGCCGCGGCATATGCCTCCACGTCGCCGTTGGGGCACTCGATGCCCGTGACTTTATCAAGCGAGACATAGTTGACGCCGGAGCCCTCGATCGTAAAGGTGACGGCGGGCTTGGCAAAACTCATCGCCTCGGCAAGCGCGATGCCAAACGCTTCATTCTTGGTCACGGACGGGAAACAGAAGATATCGCAGGCGCAAAGGTATGCCTTTAAGTCGAGATCGGACACCCTGCCCAGAAAACGCACCTTTGCATCTCCCTCGGCGAGCTGTTTCAGTTCCGGGGTCAGCGGACCCGAGCCGCCGATGCAGACGGCATACTTGTCATCCAGAAGCCTGCTCGCGCGCACGAGGTACTCCATGCCCTTGTAGGGAACGTGCCTGCCGACGGCAAAGAGCAGCGTTTTGCCCGCATATTCGCGGCGCAGCTCCTCCGCGCGCGTTCTGATTTCATCGTCAACCGAAATGCGCGCCTCGTTTGCACAGCAGGGAATGACCACGCACTTCTCGCGCACGCTCTTGAGCTGCGCGCTGCCCTCGATATAGTTGGGGCTGGTCGCGACCACCTTGACGGCGCGATGCAACAGCCACCTGCTCTGCCGCGTGAAAAACTTACCCAGCACCTTTTGCTTGGTGATGTCCAGATGCCACCAGACGACCAGCTTACAGGCGGGATATTTTTTCAGCTGTTTCTTGAGATAATACGCCTCAAAGGGATTGGGGCAATGAAAGATGACGACGTCTGGCTGAAACTCGCGGAAGGTCTTTTTTAAGAGCTTGCCGAAGGAGAGGGAGAGCGACTGGGACGCGACTTTTGCAAACGTCCCCGCGCGGATGATAGGAACGCCGTCCACCGTCTCAAAGACGTCCCCCTTCTCGTGGTGAAAGCACAGAACTCTCTGCTCGACTTCTCCTTTGAGTCCGGTCGCAACGTCACAGGCGACCTGCTCGATGCCGCCGATATGCGGGGGATAGTAGTTGCTGATCTGGAGTAATTTCATGCCCGTCCCCTCACTTTGCACCCGTGCGGCGGAATACGCCCGCAATGGTCTTGAAAATGATCTTGATATCCAGTCCGACCGAGCAATGATCGACGTAATACAGCTCGAGCCTTTGGCGCTCGCCGCTCTCATAGGTGCAGTTACTCCTGCCGTTTGCCGCCCACCAGCCGATCATGCCCGGCTTGACGGAGAGCAGCTTCTGCGCATCCGCGCCGTACTTTTCCTCCACCTCTTCCCGCATGAGCGGGCGGGGTCCGATCACGGAGATCGCACCCGTAAAGATCGCCCAGACATTGGGCAGCTCGTCCAGCGAGGTCTTTCTGAGAAACGCACCCAGCTTGGTGATGCGCGGGTCATTGTCAATTTTATACTCGCGCCTGTATTGCTCGAGCTGTTCGGGCGTGAGCATGTCCTCCAGCCTGTCCGCATTTTTCTTCATACTGCGGAACTTGGGGATATAGATCGTCTTGCCGTTCTTCCCCACGCGCGGGTGGCGGTAAAATACGGGACCGCCGTCGCTGCACTTGACGCAGATCGCGAGAATGAGATACAGCCAGGAAAAGACGATGAGAAAGAGCCCTGAAGCAACGATATCGAACGCGCGCTTGAAAAAGAGGTAGCAGCGATACCCCGCGCCCCTGCGCGGCACAAACGGCTTCGCTTCAGACACTCTTTCCTGCCCCGCGGCGGAGCCGCCATAAGAATCCTCTCCAACGAAAGACGCCTGCTTCTTATTCGAAGCAGGCTGCACCGGTGCGCGATCTTGCAGATCCGCACTCTTTTCCTTTGTCTCAGAACCCCGCGTCTCATGTGTCACAACGGACACATTGCGACCAGTTTCTTCCATTTGTAACCCCTCCCCCAGTTGGCGATTGCTCGCCCAATGGCACGGCGCATACCCCCCGGCGCTGCATGGTGCCATCACTTTAACCTATGGAGACCATAATAAATTATAGCATAGCTGACAGACAGTGTCAAATTATTTACGTCATATCACAATATGACAAGAAATTTATTTAACAATATCATAGCACAGCATGATGAAGAATATGGCACGCCTCAATGATATTTTGCGATAAAATTCAACATATTATGTCAAACGCATGAAAGTTGACGCCGCGACAGCTTGATTTGTCTTTGCTGCCTGCTTTTGCTCTATGAGACGGTCAAATAAAGCATTCTGTGACGAAATTTGGAAAAATTTTCAAAACTCTTTATGGCACGCAAAAAGACGCCCGCAAGCGCGGACGCCCCCTATCTTAACTGCACTTGAGAATTCTTTTATAGAAATAATAGAACATGCGCGTGATCCAGCGCTGGAAGCGGAAGGGCGTCCAGCAGATACAGCCGATATAGGAACGGTGGCGCATAAAGGAGTACATCCCCTTATCGTCCGCCTTGAGGCGCTTCCACATGTCCTGAACGGCGGCCTTGCGCTCCGGGATCTCCTCCTTGGGACCGTTGCTCGAAAACATGAGCGTCAGGCACATGAGCACGTTGATATCGTGCAGCATATAATGCCGAAGGCGCGGCTCAAAGGTCTTGATCTGCTCGTAAGAATAGGCGCGCATCATGAGGTCGGTGACAAGTATCTGCTGGCGGTAGCGCTTGGTGATATTCTGCCCGCTCACCGACTGATCTTCCCGCCCGATATAGTATTCATACAGATCGATATTCATGTAATACATCGTCTTGACATGCGGGAGGGGCTGGAAGGCAACGAGATTGTCCACATAGAAGGTGTGCTCGGGCAGCTGTAAGCCGCTGTCGCGCAGCACCTGCGTGCGGTAGTACATGGAGTGCATGATGACGACGTTGGAAAAGAGAAATGGACGGATATCCTTCCAGCCGAACTGCTTTTCCGCGGGGAAGTTCTTCTTATACCTGCGCGGATGGCGCGTATTTTCGCTGGGCTTTTCGTAGACGAAGTTTGCAAGATACAGATCGATCTGCTTTCCGGCAGAAACATCCTTCCGGATGCGCTCCATGAGGACGGAGAGCTCCTTGGGATTGAGCCAGTCGTCCGAATCGACGACCTTAAAATACAGTCCCTTTGCATGCGCGATTCCCGTATTGACGCCCGAACCGTGCCCGCCGTTCTCCTTGTGCACGACCTCCACGATTCTCGGATACTTTGCCGCGTACTCGTCCGCGATCTCGGCGGTATTGTCCTTGGTCGAACCGTCGTCCACGATGACGATCTGCGCCTCTTCCCCCGCCGTCAGCAGCGTATCGATGCAGTGGTGCATATACGCCGCCGAATTGTAACACGGAACGGCAAACGTGATGAGCTTCTCCATACAAAATCCCCTGTCTGACGGGCGCGGCACATGCAAGCCGCCCCGTTTCATGAAACGGCTCCGCTCTCAGCAAAGAGCGGAGCCGTAGCCCTATTATATAAGCATCCGGCGAGAATTTCAAGTCCTTTTAACAAAAAACTTGAACATTTCACAAAATATGCGTACCATTTATGCCTTGACGAGGGTCAGCGTGACCTTTTCGCCGTTGACGTCCACCTCACGCGTGAAGCCCTCCGCGCTGCCCTCGGTGACGGAATTTGCAAGGACGTCCCCCGCAAATTGCGAAAGCGAAAGCATCTTTTTCGCTCTGCCCTCGCCCGCCGCAAAGTATACGTCGATGCGGTCGGTGACCTCAAAGCCCGCTTCCTTGCGCATGGTCTGGATTTTGGAGACCAGTTCGCGCTCGGTGCCCTCGTCGAGGAGCTCCTCTGTGAGACGGGTGTCGAGTGCGACAGTGACGCCGCCGCCCGCCGCCGCCTGATAGCCCTCGGCGGACTGGGTGAAGATCTGCAAATCCTCCTCCAGCAGCACGACGGGCGGATCGAGCGGGATGGTATAGCTGCCGCCGTTCCTGACGGCGGAGACGACCTCTGCCCCATCGCACTCCGAAAGGAACTGCGTGATCGCCTTGAGCTGCTTGCCGTACTTGGGCCCGAGCGTGCGCAGCTGCGGCTTTAAGACGTACTTGACAAGTGAAGCGCCGTCCTCGACAAAGCGCATGGACTTGACATTGAGCTCGTCGAGCGCAACCGTGCGGAGTTCGCCCTCGATGGAGAGCGGACGATTGCTTGCCACAAGCATCTCCGAAAGGGGCTGACGGTTCTTGAGGTTCCCCGCGTTGCGCGCCGCCCTGCCCAGAACGACGACCTCCAGCACGTCCTCCATGCCCTTCTCGAGCGCGGGATCGATGAAGCTCTCATCCGCGGCGGGGAAGTTGCACAGATGCACGGACTCGGGCGCTTCGGGATAGAACGCGGGCACGAGGTTGCGATACATCATCTCCGCCATGAAGGGCGTATAGGGCGCGATGACCTTGGCGAGCGTGACGAGCACGGTGTAGAGCGTCGTGTACGCCGCCGCCTTGTCCTCCGTCATTGTGCTGCCCCAATAGCGCTCGCGCCCGCGGCGTACATACCAGTTGGAAAGAACATCCGAAAAATCCTGGATCCCGCGCGCGCTGTCCGTAATGTTGTAGGCGGCGAGTTTTGCGTCCACGTCCTTGACGAGCGTGTTCAGCTTGGACAAAATCCACTTGTCCATCAGCGAGAGCTTGCACGTTTTCAGATCATATTTGGAGGGATCGTATTTATCGATCTCGGCGTACAGGGTGAAGAAGGCATAGGTATTCCAGAGCGTGCCCTGGAACTTGCGCTGTACTTCGCTGACCGCCTCGGCGCCGAAGCGGGACGGGATCCACGGCGCGCTGCCCGTGTAGAAGTACCAGCGCACGGCGTCCGCACCCTGCTTATCCAGCACGCTCCACGGGTCGACGACGTTGCCCTTATGCTTACTCATCTTGACGCCGTCCTTATCGTTGACGTGCCCCAAAACGATGCAGTTCTTGAAGGGCGCGCGGTCAAAGAGGATGGTCGAGATGGCGAGCAGCGTATAGAACCAGCCGCGCGTCTGATCGACCGCCTCGGAGATGAAGTCGGCGGGGAAGGTCTCCTCGAAGAGGTCCTTGTTCTCAAAGGGATAGTGGTACTGCGCGAAGGGCATGGAGCCGGAGTCAAACCAGCAGTCGATGACCTCGGGCGTGCGCTTCATCTTGCCGCCGCACTTTTTACAGGTACAGGTGAGATCGTCCAGGTACGGGCGGTGCAGCTCGATATCTCCCTGGACATGGCACTTTTCTTTGAGCTCTGCCTTGGAGCCGATGACTTCGATCTCGCCGCAGTCGGGGCAGACCCAGACGGGCAGCGGCGTACCCCAGTACCGATCGCGCGAAAGTCCCCAGTCGATGACGTTTTCGAGGAAGTTGCCCATGCGCCCTTCCTTGATGGTCTCGGGCATCCAGTTGACCGAGCGGTTTGCCGCGATCAGCCTTTCCTTGACCTTGGTCACTTCGATGAACCAGCTGGAGCGCGCGTAGTAGAGAAGAGGCGTATCGCACCGCCAGCAGAAGGGATAGCTGTGCTCGAAGGGCAGCTTTTTGAAGAGCAGCCCCTTTTCTTCCAGCATATCGAGAATGAGCTTATCCGCCTTCTTGGCGAACAGCCCGTTGAGTTCGGGGCAGCGCTCGTCAAAGCAGCCGCGCTCGTTGACCAGCTGCACGACGGGAAGATTATATCTTCTGCCCACCTTGTAGTCGTCCTCACCGAAGGCGGGCGCGATATGCACGACGCCCGTGCCGTCCGTCAGCGTGACGTAGGTATCACAGACGACATAGTACGCCCTTTCGCGGAAGGAGCCCTTGGCGTAGTCAAAGAGCGGCTCGTACTCCGTGCCCTCGTACTCCTTGCCCGTCTTTCTTTCGACGACGGTGTATACCTCAAAGAACTTGGAAGCGAGCGCCTCGGCGAGGATATAGCGCGCGCCATCCGCCTCGATCTCGACATAGGTCTCATCGGGGTTCATGCAGAGCGCGACGTTGGAGGGCAGCGTCCACGGCGTCGTCGTCCAGGCGAGAATATAGGCATTCTCTCTGCCTTTTACTTTGAAACACGCGACGACGGAGGTCTCCTTGACGTCCTTATACCCCTGCGCGACCTCGTGCGAGGAGAGCGCCGTGCCGCAGCGCGGGCAGTAGGGAACGATCTTGTGCCCCTTATAGAGAAGCCCCTTCTTCCAGATCTCCTTGAGCGCCCACCAGACGGACTCGATATAGTCGTCGTGATAGGTGACGTAGGGGTGATCCATATCCACCCAGTAGCCGACGCGCTCGCTCATCTTGCGCCACTCGTCGGTGTATTTCCAGACGGACTCCTTGCACTTCTTGATGAAGGGCTCGATGCCGTACTTTTCGATATCCTGCTTGCCGTCCATGCCGAGGGACTTTTCGACCTCCAGCTCGACGGGCAGACCGTGCGTATCCCAGCCCGCCTTTCTTAGGACGTGCTTGCCCTTCATCGTCTGATAGCGGGGGATGATGTCCTTCATGACGC